>Ga0102926_1002664_pt1 | contig 10299 bp, 8 predicted proteins | sample SalPonR1_A_D2_MG_FD_78173 | JGI IMG/M metagenome (GOLD analysis project Ga0102926, IMG submission 78173) | Salt pond soil microbial communities from South San Francisco under conditions of wetland restoration - Salt Pond MetaG R1_A_D2_MG | ecosystem: Environmental > Aquatic > Marine > Intertidal...
AAAAGAATAAACACCTTAACTTGCAAGGTCTAAAAACCATTACTTATACAAAAGAATTTATTACAAAATATATAAAAGGATGCTCTCCTGTTGTATTAAATGAACTTACCTGGGCACTAGGTATGGTTGCTTATAAATTTGCTTTCTCAAAAATGGGAACAAATGTTCTTGCTGCTGTTCAAGTAACAGAATCTATTACGGGCTTATTTTTTGTTGTAGCAATGGGTTTTAGTATGTCTGCATCTATAATGGTTGGAAATAAAGTTGGTGAAAAAAATTATAACCTTGCTCAAAGTTATGCAATTAGATTTAATTATATAAGCTTTATAAGTGGAGCAATTGTTGGCTTAATATTATATATATCAGCACCCTTTTTAACTCATTTTTTTGTATTAGAAAAAAACATTACAATATTAATTATTAAATCTCTCACTATTTTTGCATTATTACTTCCTATTAAGTTTCTAACAACAGCAATCATTGTAGGAACAATAAGAGGAGGCGGATGCACAACTTATGCATTTATATTAGAAGCTTTAAGTGTTTGGTTAATTGGAGTGCCTTCTGTATTTATTTCAATCTTTATTTTAAAACTTCCTCTTCCAATGGTTTATCTTGCTATGGGGTTAGAAGAAATAGGAAAAACAATAATAGGTGTGATAAAAATTAGCAAAAAAACATGGATAAAAGATTTTACTTAAAAAAAGTTATACTATTTTCCTTTTTTTTTACATTTTTTACTCATTTTTGATATTAACTTTGACCTTAATCCTTTAGTTATCTATACTATCGATGCTTAGGAGTTTTTATGAAAACAATATTAATAAATGCTACAGTTTTAACTGGATATGCTCAGCTTAAAGATTGTGCAATTCTTATAGATGATAATGGCAATATTAGTGATATATTTAATATGAAAAGATTTTCACAAAAAAGTGTTTCATCAGATTCAATTGTAATAGATGTTCAAAATAGTTATATTGTTCCAGGCTTAATAGATTCTCATATTCATGGAATTGGAGGTTATGGAACAGAAGATAATTCTGTAGATTCAATATTAGGAATGAGTGAAAAATTAGCTGATTTTGGAGTTACTAGATTCCTTCCAACAATTTATACAGAAACAGAAGAAAAAATGTTTGCTGGTGTTGAAGCTATTGTAAATGCTATGGGAAAAGAAAAAGGTGCTATAATACATGGAGTTAATCTTGAAGGCCCATTTATTTCAGAAAAAAGATTAGGCGCTCAAAATCCATATGGAAGAAAAAAAGTTGATTTAGATTTATTTCATAAATTTCTTGAAATAGGAAAAGGGAATATTACTTGTATGACAGTAGCTCCTGAATTAAAACATATGAGAAGACTTGCTCTTGAAGCAAGAAAGCACAATGTTGTTTTATTAGCAGGACATACAGATGCAACTTATGAAAATATTATTGAAGGAATGCAATGTGGTATTCTTCATTCTACCCACTTTTTTAATGCTATGAGTAGGCTTCATCACAGAAACCCAGGTACAGTTGGTGCAATTATGATTCAAAATAATATGAAAGCTGAAATCATATGCGACGGTGTTCATGTGCATCCCGAACTTGTAAAATTATTAATTAGAGATAAACCTCTTGATAATATTGTTATGATTACTGATTCTTTAAAACCAACAAAACAACGAATTGGAAAATTATTAGCTAATGATGTTGAAGCAACCTTAAGCGAAGAAGGTGCTTTTATAAGTAAAAATGATCCATCTTTATTTTTAGGAAGTTCACTAACAATGCTCCAAGGACTCAGAAATATGTCTGATTGGGGAATTCCTTTAGCTGATTCAGTTCAAATGTCTTCTTCTAATCCAGCAAGAATTTATAATATGGAAAGAGTTGGTTCAATAATTCCTGAATATAAAGCAGATTTAACAATATTAGATGACAAATTACAGTTGAAAGCTTTATTTATTGGCGGTAAACTTGTTAGAGATAGATTCGCATGAAGGAAAAAAAATGAAAAACTATAATGATTTAGAACCAAAAGCACTTTTCTCATATTTTAGAGATATTTCAAATATACCAAGAGAATCAGGAAATGAAGAAGGGGTAAGGAAATATTTATTAAATTTTGCTAAAAAAAATAATTTTGATGCCCGTGTTGATAATATTGGAAATGTTATTATTTATATACCTGCAACAAAAGGTTATGAAAATCGAAGTCCTGTTGCACTTCAAGGCCATATGGATATGGTCTGTGTTAAAACTTTAGAATCTAATCATGATTTTACAAAAGATCCTATAGAACTTCAAATTGATGGAGATTTTTTAACAGCAAATAATACAACCCTTGGAGGCGATAATGGTATTGCTTTAGCTATGGCTTTAGATGTATTTAGTGATAAGTCTCTTAAGCATGGTCCTTTAGAAGGTATTTTTACTGTAAGTGAAGAAACTGGACTAACAGGAGCCTTCAATATAGAAAAAGATTTTGTAAATAGTAGAAAATTGATTAATCTAGACAGTGAAGAAGAAGGTGTTATTTATATAGGATGCGCTGGCGGAATTGAAACTCAAGCAACAATAAACTCAAAAAAACAAACTATTGATAAAAACGAAATAATATATAATTTAACTATCAAAGATTTACTAGGTGGCCATAGTGGTGCTGAAATTCATATGCAAAGAGCAAATGCAATAAAGCTAATTACAAGAGGATTAATAAATTTAAAAACAATTAAAATAGTATCAATTGATGGAGGAATAAAACGAAATGTTATTCCATCTTCTTGTCAATGTATCTTTTCTATAAATAAGGAAGAAGAAGAAAAACTTAAAAGTAATGTAAAATATTTGAGAAAGATTTTTGAAGATGAATTTTCTTCTCAAGAACCTAATATTTCAATAAATTTAGAAAAAACAATAGCAAAGGAAGCTTTCGATTTAAAAGATAGTATTAATTTGATAAAATCTCTATATCTTGCTCCACATGGTGTTGCTACGATGAGCATGGAATTAAAAGGGGTTGTAGAAACATCCTCTAATCTTGCCATTATAAAAACCAATGAAGATGGGTTTGAAGCTGTAAGCTCTCATAGATCATCAATAATGAGTAGTAGGGATAATATTGCTAATATTTGTGCTAAAGCCTTTGAGAATTCCAATACTATTGTTGAACAAGTAGGAGCATATCCTTCTTGGAAACCAAATTTAAATTCTAAATTAACAGCTTTTTGTGCAAAAGCCTATGAAGAATATTCAAATAAAAAACCGATATTAACAGCTATACATGCAGGTTTAGAATGTGGAATAATTAATTCTAAAATTCCAAAAATGGATTCTGTATCTTTTGGCCCAGATATGTTTGATGTTCACTCTATTAAAGAAAGATTATCTATATCTTCTACAAAAAGAACAAGTGAATTTTTAAAACATTTGCTTTCAATAATAGAATAAAAAAACTAACGGTTAGTTATATAAAAATGGCTAACCGTTTTAGGTATAAACTAAATGGAAAACACCACACCCCTTATTGGAATACTTGGAGAACTTTCTCCACCTTCCCCAAATTCAGCTTTTCAAAACTTTAAAAGACAAGGTTGTGTAGATACGTATGTTTCAATATTTGAGAAATTACAAACCAATGCTATAATAATTCCTTTCTTTTCAAACAGTTCAGAAAAAATAATTAAAAAATATATTTCATCAATAGATGGTCTACTATTACTCGGTGGTAATGACGTCACTCCAAGTTTATATAATGAAACAAAAAAAGATGAATGCAAAAAAACTAATAAACAATATGATTTATTTACTATTAATCTTATAAACGAAGCATATAAACAAAAAAAACCAATTCTTGGTATATGTAGAGGAGCTCAAATGATTAATATTACATTTAATGGAACCTTATACCAAGACCAAAAATATGATAAAAGAGAGTCAAAAGAGCAAAATCATTTTGATTTAAATAATATTGATACATACAGTCATAAAATTATAATAAACAAAGAATCTCTTTTATATAAAATATTTCAAAAACAAATTATTGATGTAAATAGTTTACATCATCAAAGTATTAATGAAGTTGGAAACAATTTAAAACTAAGTGCATTAAGCTTAGATGGTGTTGTTGAAGCAATTGAACACATAGATGAAAAAAGATTTATAATAGGTGTCCAATGGCATCCTGAAACTTTATTTACAAAAAATAATACTATGGAACCATTATTTAGAGAATTTATAAAAAGATCTTCTATTTCTTAAAAAAACAACCTCCAAAGTGTTTCAAAAATTATTTTGTCTACTTTGGAGGTACCATATCAATGGAGGTTGCTTTTTATTTTTATCTGTCTTCTTTAATTTGTGTTGCCATTTCTGCAGCTAATTTAAAAGCTTTTTCTTTATCTTCTTTACTAGGAGCCCCTTGATATTCTATTTCACCTAAGAAATCTAATTTCATAGATTCGACAAAAGGCATAAATTGCTTTAATGCCCCACCAGACCACCCATAAGATCCAAATCTAATAATTTTTCGTCCTGAAATATGAGAACGATCCATTTGATCTAAGACAGTATACATGGGAGGGAACATTTTATATTCATAAGTAGGCATACCAACAATAAGGCCTTCACTTCTCCAAGCTTTTTCTAAAACAAAAGATTCATGTGTTTGTGGAACTTGTAAAACATGAGCCTTAACACCATCAACACTTTCAATCCCTTTTATAAGACTATCTAATAAAGCTTGTGTATTCCCATACATACTTGAGCAAACAATAGTAATTTCTTTTTCTCTTTTTCCTTTTGCATACGTTGCTAATCTTTCATAAATTTTCACAATTTTTTCAGGATTTTTTCTCCAAACAATTCCATGAGATGGACATATTGTTTTTAAGTCTAAACTTCCCAATTTTTTAATTGCTTTTAAAGCAAATGTAGAGAAAGAACTAATTATGTTAGCATAGTATCTTTCTGTTTCTGGTATTAATAAATCCCATTCTTCTTGTGTTAATTCATCATCATAACTATTAGCATATATACCATATGCTCCAAATGCATCACAAGAGAATAAAATTCCATCATCAACTAAATAAGTCATCATTGTCTCTGGCCAATGTACATTTGGTGTGATAAAAAACTGTAATGTTTTTCCACCAATATCTAAAGTTTCTCCATCTTCTACAGCTCTTACATTTTCACTAATTCCATAAAAAGCTTTTAACAAAGGAATTGCTTTTTTCGAACATAAAATTTGTATATTTGGATTTAATTTAATAAAATCATTTAAAGCTCCTGTGTGATCTGGCTCCATATGATTAATTATTAAATAGTCTATTTTATTATCTATAACACCCAATGAATTTAAATCATTTGATATTTCTTCTTTAGCTCCATCCCAGTCTTTTACATAATCTATTAAGACTGTTTTATCATTACCTTTTACAAGATAAGAATTTAACATTACACCATTTGGAATAGGCCAAATACCTTCAAACAAATCTTTACAACAAACTGTTGCAGGTAAACGATAAACGTTTTCAATAATTTTATCTGGCTTCATATTTTATTCTCCTAAAATATTATTATATAAAGAAATAATCTTAATTATATTATAATTATAATAATAGATTATATTTTAAACAAGTTAATATATAATTAAAGCAATAAGAAAATCTAAGATACTCTTGTTTTTATTATCAATCTTTATTAATTATTATTAAACTAGAAATAAATTATAATTCTTTTCATATAACCTAATTATTTTTTCTTGCTTTTTATAATTTGGATTTAATTTCTCTAATAAATTATAAAAATCATTACTATGATTTCTAATTTTCAAATGGGCTATTTCATGGTATATAACATATTCTATACAAGAGATTGGCAACATTGCTAATCTATTTGAAAAATTAATATTATTTTTATTTGAACAAGAACCCCAACGAGTATTTGCTTTATGAATTTTTATTGAATTTATACTTTTATAAAGATCTTTTAATTCATTTTTTTCTTCAAAAAACTCATAAACAATTTTTTCTGTTTGCTTTTTATAATAATTAAAAATTATTTTTTTTATTGACTCAACCTCTAAATTGTTTGCCTTTATAACTAATTCATTTTTCTCTTTGTCTAAATAAACTTGGTTATATTCGGATTTCTGCAAATTTAAAGAGTATAAATTCCCAAAAAATAGAAACTCATCTTTATTGCAATAACTGTGTTTTTTTGTTTTTTCACTACTTTCTAAATTATTTAAATTTTTAAGAATCCAATCTTTTTTACTATATAATAACTTATTTATTTCATTATTTGATACATTTCTAGGAGAGCAGACCACTATTTCTTGAGTTTTTTTTATTGATATTGTAATTCTTTTATATTTCTTTGATTTTATCAATTTATAATCAATTTCATTTTTATTTAACATAGACTTATTTTTTTATTCTCTTTATAATATTTTGCATGAGTAATTTTAATTCTGTTAATTTAACATTAAACCAACCTATAGTTTATAATAAAGAAAGTGATTTTCAAAAACAAGATATTGAAACAATATATCAATACTTATTAAAAAAATTAGATGATAATGGAATTGCATCTGAAGCTTGTATAAATTTAAATTATAAAACCTCAGATGGAATATCTTTTAATATTGAAGAAGTTGGATTTGCCCCAACTCCTTCAAAAGATGTAATTGAAGCTGTAAAAAAGGGGGAAGAAATTCCTCTAATAGACTACGATATGGCTATTGATCAAGGGGATTATAAAATAATCCAGCTTCCTTTTTTACCAGATAATAACAACTTATTTGCAACATTAATGCAAATTACTTGTTCAAATATAAAAAAAACAACTGGCAATTTATATCTTAGATTAATTAAAGAAAATTCTATTGTAATTTTAGCTCAAGTAATTATTAACCTAGAAAAATAAAGGTATTAAAAAAGGAACTAATAAAGACATTATCATTCCATGATACATTGCAGGAATCATTGATGTTGGCCCATAATGAGTAATTATTATTGGTAGTGTTACATCCATAGTTGTAGCACCACCAATACAAATAGAAGAATAAAAAAATCTTCTTCCAAATTTTGAAAAGAAAGGTATTAAAAAAAAGGTTATACTTTCTCTAAAAATATTACTTAAAAAAGAAATAGAACCTAAAAGAGGATATCCTAAATCTGTTATCATTATTCCTGATAAACTATACCATCCAAAACCAGAAGACAAACCTAAGGTTTCACTTATCCCATATCTTGAAATTAAAGCTAAAATAAAAGCTCCAAAATATGTTCCTAAAACAGTCCATAAAGGTAATAAAAGCAACAAAGGCGAATTAAATATTTCTTTAAATTTTATATTTGATTTAATTATTCCAAAGCCTGAAAAAAACAATAAAAAATATAATAAAATTGTTACTATTGAAGGATCATACCAATCAAAGAATGGAGTAAAAAGTTTAAATAGAATTCCCAAAAAGACCGTTGTAACTAGAATTAAGGGCTCTTTTAAAATATATGATAATCGAGTAAACCAATGTTTTTTTACTTGAATTTTGGCCTCTTTAGATAATTCAGAATTATATAAACTACTTATATTTGAACTTGTTAAATTAACATTTCCTTCTTTTATTAAACCATTTTTTTTAATAATATTTTTTTTCTTGAAATCTAATATATATGAAGCTAGAAAAGATATAAAAATAGTCCCTGCCAATGAAAATATAGTAACTAATAATGCGCTAAAACCAATAAGCTTTAACTCAGCTAAAATATTATCAATTGCGCCAGTATTTACACCCATAAAAAATAGCAAAAGATATAAAGTTATATTTAATAATTTATTTGAAAAAATAAGACCTTTTTTTGAAGTTTTTTTCCCAATAAAAACACCTAAGAGAAGTGAAATAATCAATTTAGACAAATAAATAATAGTTTCCATAAAGGCACAATAATAAAAATCTTTATATAAATCAATTATAAAAACAATTTTAAAGAATTAAAGACAATAAAACTCTTTACGCTTTTTAAATAGAAGAGTATATTTTTATTCATGAACATAAATAAAATTAGCGATACAATTCATTTAATAAAATTTAAAGATGATAGTGAATTACTATTAATTGGAACAGCTCATATATCAAAAGATAGTGTTAATGAAGTAAAAACAAATATAGAAGAGTATACTCCTGATAGAATTTGTATAGAATTAGATAAAACAAGATATTCTAGTAAAAAAAATAATCAAGCTTGGTCAGATAAAGCAATATCAAAAGTATTAAAAGAGGGAAAAGGTTTTCTTCTTTTAGCTAATATGGCCTTAGCTTCATTTCAAAAAAGGATGGGAAATACAACAGGCATTAAACCTGGAGAAGAAATATTAAAAGCTGCAAAAATTGCAGAAGAAAAGCAGATTCCTTTTTCATTTTGCGATAGAGAAATACAATCAACTTTTAAAAGAGCTTGGGGTAAATCTAATTTTTGGAATAAAATGAAATTATTAGCAACATTAGTTTCAGCAGCATTTTCTAAAGAAGAAATTTCCGAAGAAGAACTTGCTGAATTAAAAAAAGCTGATGTTTTAGAAACAATGCTTCAAGAAATGTCTAAAGAATTGCCTACAATCAAAGAAGTTTTAATTGATGAAAGAGATCTTTTTTTGGCAAAAAGTATGTATAAAGCTAAGGGAAGAAAAAAATTAGGGGTTATTGGAGCTGGTCATACTCAAGGAATATTAAAAAATTTAGAAAAACTTGATAATAATGAAATTGATACCGATACTTCTAGTATATCTAAAATACCTAAAGCTTCTAAATTTTCAAAATCTTTAAAATATTTAATACCTGCATTGATTGTTGGAATAATTGGTTTTGGCTTTATTAATTCAGGTTGGGACAAAGGTCTAACACTATTTAGCTATTGGATTGGTGTTAATGCAGTATTTACAGCTATTGGCGGAATAATTGCTTTAGCTCATCCTTTAAATATTATAATCAGTATGCTTGCAGCACCTTTTACAAGTTTAAATCCAACAATTGGTGTTGGTATAGTTTCAGGTTTATTAGAATATAAATTAAAAAAACCAAGTGTCAAAGATTTTAACAACATGAATGAGGATGCTTTATCTTTAAAAGGTTGGTATAAAAATAAAGCTTTACACGGATTATATGTATTTTTTATATGTTCTATAGGTTCAGCTATTGGAACCTTTATAGGATTCCCTGTTTTACTCAATATTTTAGCATAAAAATTTTATAAAAAGACATTTCTTGAAAAAATCAAACAATGTCTTTTTATATCAAATTAACTATATCTTTTATATTATAACATTTAACACTTTTTAAATTTTTATTTGAATAATCGTAGGGACTAAAAACCTCATCAAACCCCATTTCTAATGAAGCTTTTATTCGTTTTTCTTTATAATTTATTGGTCTTATCTCTCCTGCTAAACTCAACTCTCCAAAAGTTACACAATTTTCTCTAAAAGAGACTCCTTTTAAAGATGAAGATAATGCTACAGCTATAGCTAAATCAATCGAAACTTCATTTATTTTTATGCCTCCACCTACATTTACATAAATATCATAATTGCTAAATTGCATATTTGCATGTCTCTCTAAAATTGCTGCAATACGTGTTACACGTGAAACATCAATCTTATCACTGTATATTCTTGAATATCCACTTTTTGCTGGAATTATTAAAGCTTGTATTTCTACAATAAATATTCTAGATCCTTCAATTATTGGTGTAAAAGAAATACCTGGAGGTAAATGATTTTTTTCTCGCTTATTAACAAATAAACCTGAAGGATTGTTTATTGCCTCAAGACCTTTTTCACTCATTTTAAAAATACCTATTTCATCAACAGATCCAAATCTATTTTTTGCTGCTCTAATCATTCTCAATCCAGTTGTACTTTGATCAAAATATAATACAGTATCTACCAAATGTTCAATTATTTTAGGACCGGCAATAGTTCCATCTTTAGTAACATGGCCAATAAAAAAAACACTAGAATTCATTTGTTTAGATTTACCTATTAAATCCATAGAGCACCCTCTTATTTGGTTTAATGACCCTGCAATTGAATTTATTTTTGTAGAAACTAATGTCTGTAAAGAATCAATAACTATTATTTCAGGTTGTATTTCTTCTATAACATCTAATAAATTTTCTATTTTTGTATCATTGTAAATATACGTTTTTTTAGTGTTTATTTTTAATCTTAAAGCTCTTTGCTTAATTTGAGATGCAGACTCTTCTCCACTTACATATAAAACTTTATTGTTCTTACTACAATTTACAAT
>Ga0102926_1002665_pt1 | contig 10297 bp, 10 predicted proteins | sample SalPonR1_A_D2_MG_FD_78173 | JGI IMG/M metagenome (GOLD analysis project Ga0102926, IMG submission 78173) | Salt pond soil microbial communities from South San Francisco under conditions of wetland restoration - Salt Pond MetaG R1_A_D2_MG | ecosystem: Environmental > Aquatic > Marine > Intertidal...
CCGCCTCCCAGCTTGCCTCGGAGGCCAGGAGCTTGGCGGTGTTGGCCTCGACCCCCGGATTTTCCCCGGCATCATACATCGCCGCCGCGCGGTAGACGATCGCTTCGGCAGCCGTCATGTGCGCCTGCGCGCGCGCCAGCGGGAACTGCACGCCCTGGTTGGTGCCGATGGCCTCGCCGAAGACCACCCGCGCGCGGGCATAGTCCGATCCGGTTTTCAGGAACCATTTGGCGTCGCCGATGCATTCGGCGGCGATCAGGATGCGCTCGGCATTCATGCCCGAGAGGATGTAGCGAAAGCCCTTGCCCTCTTCGCCGATGAGGCTGTCCGCCGGGATGCGCAGGTTGTCGAAGAACACCTCGGTCGTGGCGTGGTTTATCATCGTGCGGATGGGGCGGATCTCAACGCCGTTGCCGATCTTGTCGCGAAGATCGACGAGGAAGACGGACAAGCCATCGGTGCGCGACGCAGCCTCTTCACGCGGCGTGGTGCGCGCCAGCAGGATCATCAGGTCGGAATGCGCCACGCGCGACGTCCAGATCTTCTGGCCGTTGATGACATACTCATCCCCCTCGCGCCGCGCCGTGGTCTTGAGTGCCAGCGTATCGGTGCCGCTGGTGGGTTCGGTCACGCCGAACGCTTGCAAGCGCAGCGAGCCGTCGGCGATGCCGGGCAGATACGCCGCCTTCTGCGCCTCCGAGCCGTGCCGCAGCAGCGTGCCCATCGTGTACATCTGCGCATGGCAGGCGGCGGCGTTGCAGCCTTGCCGGTGGATTTCCTCGAGGATCACCGCGGCGGCGGTCAGCGGCAGGTCAGAGCCGCCATAGTCCTCGGGAATCATCGCGGCGAGATAGCCCGCGCGGATGAGGGCCTCGACGAATTCTGTCGGATAGGCGCGGCGCGCGTCGAGATCGCGCCAATAGGCACCGGGAAACCCCGCGCAGACCCGCGCCACGCCCTCGCGGATATCGGCATGTATGGCGGTGGGATCGAATGTGGTCATCGTCTCTTGCCCCCGTGGTCCTGCCTGCGGATACCTCGCAGGTTTTGCGCGCGAGGGGAATATCCGCCCCGCGTGAAACCGGGCTTTCGCCCGCCGCGCGGAGCGGGCATTCTCGGGCCGTATTCCCAAGGAGCCTGCCCATGTCCGCCGATCTCTCCGGTCTTCTCGTCGTATCGATCGAACAGGCGGTGGCCGCGCCCTATGCCTCGAACCGGCTGGCAGAGGCGGGGGCGCGGGTCATCAAGGTGGAGCGGCCCGAGGGTGATTTCGCGCGCGGCTATGACAGCCTCGTTCACGGCGAGAGCGCCTATTTCGTCTGGCTCAACCGCGGCAAGGAATCGGTCTGTCTCGACCTGCGGGAAGGGGGCGACCGCGCGCTGATGGAGCGGATGCTGGCCCGCGCGGATATCTTCATCCAGAACCTCGCGCCGGGGGCCATCGACCGGCTGGGATTTGCCCCCGACCGGCTGCGCGCCGATTTTCCGCGCCTCATCACCGTGTCGATCTCGGGCTATGGCGAGGAGGGGCCGCTCGCAGATCTCAAAGCCTATGACCTGCTGGTGCAGGCCGAATCGGGGCTGTCGTCGATCACCGGCAACGCGGCGGGGCCTGCGCGCACCGGCGTTTCGGTCTGCGATATCGCGGCGGGGATGACCGCCTATCAGGCGGTGCTGGAGGCGCTGATCGGGCGGGCGGGCACCGGCGAGGGGCGGCACATCGCGGTGTCGCTGTTTCATGCACTCGCCGACTGGATGAACGTGCCGTTCCTGCAATACGCCTATGGCGGCAAGGTGCCGCCGCGCGCGGGCCTCAGCCATCCGACCATCGCGCCCTACGGCGTCTATGAGGGGGCGGATGGGAAATCGCTGCTGATCTCGATCCAGAACGAGCGGGAATGGGCGGTCTTCTGCGAGACGATCCTCGGGGATGCGGCGCTGGCCCGCGATCCGCGTTTCGACAGCAATTCCGCGCGCGTGGCCAACCGCCCGGCGCTCGACGCCATCCTGCGGCCCGTCTTTGCCGCCCTGCCCCGCGACGCGATGGCCGAGCGGCTGCGCGCCGCGCGTATCGCCTATGGCCGGGTGAGCGACATGGAGGACCTTGCCGCCCACCCGCAGGCCCGCCACGTCACGGTGGAGACGCCGAGCGGCGAGGTGCGGATGCTGGCCCCCGGCGCGCTGGCGGATGGAGTGGCGCGCGCCCCGGGCCCGGTGCCCGGCCTTGGCGCGCATACGGACGCGTTGCGCGCGGAATTCGCGGATGACTGAGGCGGGCGGACGGATCGCGGCGGCGCTGGCGGAGACAAGAGCGCATGACGTGCTCGATATCGGCTGTGGCGATGGCGGGTTGACGCGGATGCTGACGACGGCAGGCCATGCCGTCACCGGACTCGACCCGTCCGCGGCGGCCATCGCGGCGGCACGAGAGCGTGTGCCCGAAGCGCGGTTCGAGGTCGCGGGGGCCGAATCGTTGCCGTTCAACCCCCACAGCTTCGACGCCTGCATCTTCCTCAACTCGCTGCATCATGTCCCGGTGCCAGAGATGGGGAGGGCACTGCACGAAGCATTGCGCGTGCTACGCCCCGGAGGAGAGGTGATAGTGGTGGAGCCGCTGGCCGAGGGGCCGTATTTCGAGGTGATGCGCCCGGTGGAGGATGAGACGGAAATCCGCCGCGCCGCCATCGCGGCTATCGACGCGGTGATGGCGGCGGGAGAGGCCACCGGCCCCGCGCCGGTGACGTGGCGGCGGGCGACGCCGGTGGCCGGTCTCGACGCGTTCATCGACGGGCTCGCGCGCGTTGATCCCGCGCGCCGCGCCGCCGCCGAGGCGCAGCGCGACACGCTCGCGTGCCTGCTGGACCGCCACGCGCGCCGGACCCCGGATGGCCTGGTGCTCGATCAGCCGCTGCGAATCTGGCGGATGCGGCCCGGCTGAGGCTCGGGCCGCGAAATTCGGTCTGGCGTGTTATGTGTTTTTGTGCTTTTTTTCCCTGCAAGGGGAGAAAACGCGCGTGTTCAGCTTTTCAGACATCATGGCAGAGGCGCTCGGCCTGATCCTGACATGGGACCGGGACCTGAGCGAGATCGTGCTTCTGTCGCTGCGCGTGACGCTGACGGCGGTGGCCATCTCCTGCCTGATCGGCCTGCCGCTGGGCGCGGTGGTGGGCGCGTTCCGGTTTCGAGGGCGCGGCGTGGCGACGGTGCTGCTCAACGCGCTGATGGGGCTGCCGCCGGTGGTGGTGGGGCTGTTTGTCTACCTTATGCTGTCCAATGCGGGGCCGCTGGGCATCCTCGGCCTGCTCTACACCCCCACGGCCATGATCATCGCGCAGACCATTCTCGTGACCCCCATCGTGGCGGCGCTGACGAAACAGGTGGTCGAGGACCTGCACGGCGAATATGCCGAGCAATTCGCCTCGTTCGGCCTGACGGCACGGGCGCGGGTCTCGGCGCTGTTGTGGGACGCACGTTACAGCCTGCTGACGGTTGCACTTGCAGGCTTTGGCCGTGCGGTGGCCGAGGTGGGGGCGGTGCTGATCGTCGGCGGCAATATCAACCACGTCACGCGGGTGATGACCACGACCATCGCGCTGGAGACCTCCAAGGGCAATCTGGAGCTGGCGCTGGCGCTTGGCGTTCTGCTGCTGACGCTGGCGGTGATCGTCAATGCGGTTGTGATGGCGCTCCGGGCCTCGGCGGTGAGGGCGGCCTATGCGTGACACGGTGATGGATATCCGCGCCGAAGGCTCCCTGGCAGTGCCGCCGCTGCTGGACGCACGCTCCTTGCGCTTTGCGGCGGGCGGTCAGGACCTCATCCACGGCATCGACCTGCGCGTAGAGCCGGGAAAGCGCACCCTCGTCATGGGCGCGAATGGCAGTGGCAAGAGCCTGCTTCTGCGGCTGTTGCACGGGTTGCTGACGCCCTCTGCGGGAGAGGTGCTATGGCGCGGCCATGCGCCCGACCGTGCCGCGCGGCGCGCGCAGGCGATGGTGTTTCAGCGCCCGGTGATGCTGCGCCGGTCGGTTCTGGCCAACCTGAATTTCGCGCTCAAGGTGCATGGCCTTGCGGGCCGCGACCGCGCCGAGCGTGCGAACGAGGCGCTGGAGATGGCGCGGCTCACCGACCTGGCGAGCCACCCTGCGCGCGTGCTCTCGGGGGGCGAGCAACAGCGCCTCGCGGTGGCGCGCGCACTCGTGTGCGAGCCGGAATTGCTGTTCCTCGACGAGCCGACAAGCAGCCTCGACCCGGCCTCGACCCAGATGATCGAGGAGCTTGTGAACGCCGCGCATGCGCGTGGCGTGACCATTGTAATGGTCACGCATGACATGGGCCAGGCCCGGCGCATGGGCGACGAGGTGATCTTTCTCCATGCCGGGCGCGTCGCGGAACGCGGCCCGCTCGACCAGGTTCTGGGCGCACCGCGCTCCGAGGCCGCCTGCGCCTGGACGCAGGGACGGCTCTATACCGGACCCGCCGCCTAACCCCAAACAAACACGGAGCGTATAATGTTGAGACGTCACCTTCTTTCGCTCGCCCTCGGCGCGACCCTGGCCCTCGGGACCACAGCTGCGCAGGCGCAGGACACGTTCATCGTGGTGCAATCCACCACCTCGACGCAGAACTCGGGCCTCTTCGATCACATACTGCCGATGTTCGAGGAGGAGACCGGCATCGAGGTGCGGGTGGTGGCCGTGGGCACCGGACAGGCGATCAAGAACGCCGCCAATGGCGATGGCGACGTGCTCTTTGTCCATGCCAAGCCGGCCGAGGAGACATTCGTGGCCGAGGGGCACGGCGTCAGCCGCGCGGATGTCATGTACAACGATTTCGTCATCGTCGGCCCACCCTCGGACCCCGCGGGCGTGGCAGGGATGAGCGACGTTGTCGCGGCCCTCACCAAGATCAGCGGGGCCGAGGCACCGTTTGCCTCGCGCGGCGATGACAGCGGCACCAACAAGGCCGAATTGCGCCTGTGGAAAGAGGCCGGGATCGACGCGCAGGCCGCCTCCGGGACATGGTATCGCGAGACGGGGTCGGGCATGGGCGCGACGCTCAACACCGGCACGGCGATGGGGGCCTATATCATGACCGACCGCGCCACCTGGATCGCCTTCGGCAACAAGGGCGAGTACCAGATCGCGGTCGAGGGCGATCCGAAGATGTTCAACCAGTATGGCATCATCCTCGTGAACCCCGAGAAGCACCCGAGCGTCAAGGCCGAGGCAGGGCAGACGTTCATCGACTGGGTGCTCTCGGACGAGGGGCAGGCCGCCATCGCGGGCTACAAGGTGGACGGCCAGCAGCTGTTTTTCCCCAACGCGGGGGGCTGAGGCTGTCCCGCGCGGGGCGTTCAGCCTCGCGCTTGGTTCACCGCCGCGACCGCCGCCGCAACCGCCTCTTCGATCGTCATCTCGGAGGTGTCGAGCATCAGCGCGTCCGCGGCGGGCTTGAGCGGAGCCTCGGCGCGGGCGCTGTCGCGCGCGTCGCGCTGGCGCAGGTCCTCCATCACCTCGTCGAGCGTCACCGTGTGCCCCGCCTCGCACATTTCCTTGTGGCGGCGACGCGCGCGCTCGCCATCGGAGGCGGTGACAAAGAGCTTCACCTCCGCCTCGGGGCAGATCACCGTGCCGATATCGCGGCCATCGAGCACAGCCCCGCCCGCCCGCCGGGCAAAGGCGCGCTGAAAGTCCAGCAAGGCCTGCCGCACCTCGGGAATGGCGGCGACGCGGCTCGCCGCCTGGCTCACCTCGGCGGTGCGCAGGCCGTCTGCATCGAGATCCTCGGCGCGAAGGTTCTGCGCCGCCTCGACCGGCGCGAGACCGTCGAGCGTGCGCCGCCCGGTGGCGCGGTAGAGCAAGCCGGTATCGAGGTGGGCAAAGCCGAAATGGCGGCTGAGGGCGCGGCCGATCGTGCCCTTGCCCGCCGCCGCCGGCCCGTCGATCGCGATGGTGAATGCCATGCCCGCCTCCTGTGGTGGACCATCTTGCTAGCCGATCGCGCCCCCTGCCTCAAGCATCGCTTGACGGCAGATCACGGGCGCGGCATCACGCCTGTCATGCTGATCTACAAGATATTCCGCAGCCCGGAATGGGACGCCCTGCACGCAAGCGGAGAGACGCGCGGCGCGCCGGTCGATCTCGCCGACGGCTTCGTTCATTTCTCGACCGCGGAGCAGGCCCCGGGAACGGCAGCGAAACATTTCGCGGGCGAGGACGGGCTCATGCTGCTGGCCGTCGACGCGGACCGGCTAGGCGAGGCGCTGAAATGGGAGGTGTCGCGCGGCGGCGCTCTGTTCCCGCATCTTTATCGCGCGTTGCGGCTGGAGGATGTGGCCTGGGCACAACCCCTGCCGCTCGAGAATGGCGCGCACCGCTTTCCCGAGGACCTCGAATGACCGGGCTGGAGCGGCTGGGCCTCGGCCTGATGCACCGGCTCGATCCAGAGACGGCGCATGGCCTCGCACTGCGGGCGCTGCGGCTGGGGCTGGCATCGATGCCGGGGCCGGTCACCTCGCCGCGGCTGCGCGTCGATCTGGCGGGTATGGCACTGCCCAACCCGGTGGGCCTTGCCGCCGGGTTCGACAAGAACGCCGAGGCGCTGGGGCCACTCTGCCGCGCGGGGTTCGGCTTTGTCGAGGTCGGAGCCGTCACGCCGCGCCCGCAGCCGGGCAACCCGCGCCCGCGGCTCTTCCGGCTGCCGGAGGACGCGGGCGTCATCAACCGCTTCGGCTTCAACAACGAAGGGATGGAGGTCGCCGCCGGGCGGCTCGCGGGGCGGCCCCGCGACGCGGTGATCGGCCTCAACCTTGGGGCCAACAAGGACAGCACCGACCGCGCCGCCGATTTCGCCACGGTGCTGCGCCATTGCGGGGCGCATCTCGATTTCGCCACCGTCAATGTCAGCAGCCCCAATACCGAGCGACTGCGCGCGCTTCAAGGGGCCGAGGCGCTGGCGGCGCTGCTCGCGGGGGTGATGGCGGCGCGCGACGACCTGCCCCGGCGCATCCCGGTCTTTCTCAAGATCGCGCCGGATTTGAACGACTCGGAACTGGGAGAGATCGCGCAGGTGGCGCACGAGGCGGGACTGTCGGGGATCGTCGCCACCAACACCACGCTGGCGCGCGACGGGCTGCGCAGCGCCGCGCGCAACGAGGCGGGGGGCCTGTCGGGCGCGCCGCTCTTCGAGCGCTCAACGCGGGTGCTGGCGCGGCTGTCGCAGATCACGCAGGGCGAAATGTCACTGATCGGCGTGGGCGGGATCGGCTCGGCAGAGGACGCCTATGCCAAGATCCGCGCGGGTGCCACGGCGGTGCAGCTTTACTCGGCGCTGGTCTATCGTGGCCTGTCACTGGTGTCGGAGATCGCGCGCGGGCTCGACGCGCTGCTGGCACGCGACGGTTTCGCCTCGGTGGCCGAGGCGGTGGGGACGGGGCGGGACGACTGGCTGTGAGCGGCGGGGTGGTATTCGAGGTTGAGCCGCCGTTCGACTTTTGCCACGCGCGGAATAAGGCGTGCTTGCACGCCGCCGCGCGAGCGCCCGACCGCCCGGACGGGCGGGCGCTTTTGAAACGGTAAATACCCGCCTCATCGTTGCAGTATCTGGCTGCCATAAAGCGGGCACCGGAGAGGTCGCAGCGCCCACCCGCGGTCGGTCGCCCGCGCGGCTCATCGCTTTAACTGCAAAGGTCAACAACAGACCAACCGCGCCCCGCTTTCCGCGCGTTATTCCACCGCACGGATGAGCTTGCGCTCGAGCACGCGCAATACGGTGCGCAACTCGTGGCCGCGCTTCAATATCCGCCCGTCCATCCCGATCACCGAATACTGCCCCTGCCGGTCGCGCAGGCGGGGCCGCTTCTCGATGCGGTAGAGCGGGTGCTCGGCGGTGCGGCGAAAGACCGAGAACACGGCCACGTCGCGCAGGCAGGAGATGCCGTAATCGCGCCACTCGCCCGCCGCCACCATGCGCCCGTAGAGCGACAGGATCACGCCGAGTTCGTCGCGCCGGAACGCCACCTGCGGCTCGGTCGGTTTCGCGCCCGCAAGCGGGCCGGGGCCTGGCATGTTCATAATGCCAGAGTTGCGCCAAATGCCGCGCGAATCAAGAGCGATCACACACCGGGCCGCCTCAGGCGAAGCGCCCGTGGCAGAACCACCCCCCCGAGAGCGCCGCACCATGCGCCTGATAGAGCCACAGCCGCTCGCCCCGCGTGGTCAGCACCTGCCAGTAATCGCGCAGGCCGGTGCGCCATTCGGGATCGTCGAGCCACCATTCCGGGGCGATGCGCTCGGGGCCGATGGCATGGGCCGTCTCGTGCCGCCGTCCGCGCCAGCGGAACGCGGCGCAGGGCCGCCCGCCCATCTGCGGCGTGACCGGTTCGGGCCGCCAGAGCATCAGCGGGCGGGGATGATCGGCCCGCGGCCAGGGCGCGGAGGCGGGATCGGACCAGGCGGCGGCGAGGGTGAGCGCAGTCTTGGCGGGGATGCGGCTCTCGGCGGGGTGGCGGCGGGTGATCGCGTCGAGCCCCACGCGCGCACCCAGCCGGGTCAGCAAATCGGCCAGCGCGTCGCCGCCCGCGGTGGCCTGCCCCGCCCCGCGCGTCTGCTCGGGCACGATGCGTTCGGTCCACGGCGCATCGAGACGCAGCATGTCGATGCCGAACCCCGCGTCGATCCGCTCCAGCCGCGGCACCAGCAGCGCCAGCATCGCATCGGCGTCGCGCATGGCGCGCGCCAGCCGCAGCTCCACCGCCTGCATTCCGCCATCGGTGCCGCGCGCCTCGAACCGCAGGGCGCGCGCGCCCTCGCCGCGTTCAGCCAGCCGCGCGCAGAGCCGCGTCAGCAGCCGCGCCGCCCCCTCGCGCAGATCGTCGAGCAGCCCGATGGGCTCGGGCAGGCTCAGCCGCACGGCCATGGGGGGCGGCGAAGCTACGGTCGAGAGCGGCTCGGGCACCGCGCCCAGCGCCTGGTCGAGCCGCCGCATGAGAACCGGGCCGAAGCGCCGTCCCAGCGCCGCGCGCGGCTGCCCCGCCAGGTCACCGATCCGCCGCAGCCCCAGCCGACCGAGATCCCCGGCCAGTCCGCCGGGCAGGCGCAGCGCCGCCACCGGCAGGGGCGCGAGCACGGCGTGAAGCTGCCCCGGCGGCGCGAGGATCACGGGGGCGGTTCCGCGCAGTATCGCCCGCCCCTGCCACGCCCCCCGCCTGGCTGCACGTGCGCGGGTGGCGCGGGCCTCCTGCTCGATGGCGTCGCCCGAGCGCCCCGGTGCCGCCGCCTGCCCCGCAAAACGCGCCAACGCCCAGGCGGCGCCGGGCGTGTCGGCGATGGCGCAGCGTGCCGAGAGGCCGAGCCCCGCGGCCTCGTCGACCACCACGTCCCCCAGCGCCGCCTCGCCACCGAAGAGATGCGCGCAGCCGGTGATGTCGAGCATCAGCCCCGCCGCGCCGTCACTGGCCACCAACGGCGAGAACCGGTCCGCCCAGCGCGCCAGCGCGCGCAGAAAGGCGGCCTCGGCGGCGGGTTCCTGCGGGGCGGTGCGCAGATCGGGGCAGAGCGCCTGCGCCTCGCGCAGCGGCTGGCCGGGCACCAGCCCCGCCGCCTCGGCGCTGTCGGACAGCGCGGCCAGCACCTGACGTGGCCCATCCTCGGCCACCACGGCAAACGGCCCCGCCACGCCCGAACGGCGCGTGAGGCGCTCGGCCCCCAGCCGGGGGAACCAGACGGAGAGGATGCGGCGAGACGGCATGGCAGACAGTGTTCTTTCTTTGTTCTTCTCTTAAGCCGCCCAGCCGCATGAGTCGAGTCTGCCATCCGGGAACGCGCGGCGATACTGTCCTGAAAAAGGCAGCATTTTGGAACAAACGTCACGAATTGGCAGGTCAGGCGGCCTGTTGACAGAACAATCCTTTTCGATCCCCGCCACACGGCATAGCCTTGCCACCAACAAGAAAGAGGGAGACAGATCATGACCGAGACATCCATCCGCACCACCACGGGCCGCGGTCGCCGCTTCGACAGCGTTCTCGACACGATCGGCGACACGCCGGTGATCCGTGTCAACAACCTCGGACCCGATCACGTGACGATCTACGTCAAGGCCGAGGCGTTCAACCCCGCAGCCTCGGTCAAGGATCGGCTCGCGGTCAATATCATCGAGGCCGCCGAGCGCGACGGGCGGCTCAGGCCCGGGCAGACGGTGGTCGAGGCGACAAGCGGCAATACCGGCATCGGCCTCGCCATGGTCTGCGCGCAGAAGGGCTATCCGCTGGTGGTGACGATGGCGGAAAGTTTCTCC
>Ga0102926_1002670_pt1 | contig 10287 bp, 8 predicted proteins | sample SalPonR1_A_D2_MG_FD_78173 | JGI IMG/M metagenome (GOLD analysis project Ga0102926, IMG submission 78173) | Salt pond soil microbial communities from South San Francisco under conditions of wetland restoration - Salt Pond MetaG R1_A_D2_MG | ecosystem: Environmental > Aquatic > Marine > Intertidal...
AAACGTGTACCTTTTTTTTCTACTGTAAAATAATCAAAAACAGAAACTGGTGTATTTAACTCATCATATTGAGCTAATTTATCTAGGACAATTTCTAATTGATTGAAAGTATCAGAAGTATAAACACCTTCTCCTTGAAGAACAAATGTATAATCTTGAGTATATTCACCTTTTGTATTTAAAACTGTACTTGCAATTTCTTCAGTTTCTTCATCAGGCTGTATTAAACTTTTAACATTTGTATTTAGTTTTAAATTTCTAATCGGTATAAAACAAATTATAGAAATAATAAAGATTAATATTACTACTCCTATTGGGTGCTTTTCAATAAAATCAAGAATTCTTCGCATTTTCGTCTCCAAAACAATTTACTTTATATTCAGTATATTAAACTATCATATTTAAAAATAATTACAAATAATAAAAAACTTTTAAATATTATTTAATTTTGAATATTTAAATTATAAAACAAATAATTTTTTTTTGAAATTTTTACCCCCAGAGAGAGGACTTTCACCACCTAGATGTTAACAATGCTAGGCAAAGTACTAAATAGACTGGTAATTATATACCAGTCTATATTCTTTTTTTAAAAAAATTTAATTGAAATGTAATATTTTCTTACTAATTTTATAACCAACCCTTGCTACTTTTTTACCAAAAGGTCCATGATAATTTACAAGCCTACAACCTATATAATAACGTATTCGTTTATATAATTCAGGTTGATTCTTTTTCACCATAGCCCAATATGCTTTACGTTTTTTTTCATGCTCTTTATCATCTGACATATTTAAAAAAACAGTAGAAATTAAAGATAATATCCGAATTAGTCTAAATATATATTCTGCAAGCTTAGGCGATATTTCCATAGTTTCTTTATGTTTAAATTGTTCACAAATTAATTGTGATACATACATATATTGATCGATTCTTTTTAATAACATTTTTTCATTAACACTTTGATCATCTCTTCCTACAAAATATCGATAAAAATTTTCTTTCATATAATAAATATTTTTTACATATGGTAGAGGCATTGTTGCAAATATACTATCGACATAGAATGTATGTTTTGGAAGTTGCACTTTTGAATCCCATAGTATCTGAGTCCTATAAATCAAAGTATGCATAACAAAAAATTCATTTGGCCCAAATTTCCCCATATCTTCCCAACCAAAAACTCTATTTTGAGGAAGACCTTTAGAAAAATCAACAATTGTTTGCTCATTTATAGAAGGCTTTTCATAAACATAATTTGCTATTAATAAATCAATACTTATTCCATTTTTTTCAAATTCAAACAATTTTTTTAATATCTTTAAATAAGCATCTTTATCAACCCAATCATCTGAATCAACAACTTTAAAATATTTTCCACGGGCATTTTTTATACCATTATTAACCCCTGAACCATGCCCACCATTTTCTTGGTGGATAACTCTACAAATATTTGGATAATTTTTTTGATATTCATCAGCAATTTTTCCTGTTTTATCCTTTGTAGATCCATCATCAACTATTATTATTTCTATATCATCCCCGCCAATTAAAAGAGAATCAATACATTTTCTCATATATGATTCTGAATTATAGCAAGGAACTGTAAATGTAATTATTTTTTCAAAATTTTTCATACCAAAGCTAATATAATATAGTATTATTAATAAATCAACTAAAATTCTATCAATTATATAGATAATAAATACTTGTTACTTGAAATATCTAATTTAATTAACTTTACTTTTTTTTATACTAAATATTAAATAAAAAATTTAATATTTTACTAAATATAAAGGTATTCCTTTTTTGTATATTTATTCATTTTTACTTGTAAAATACTGAAATATTTATTATACTTGCCTCAAAATTATTAAAGGAAGTATATTATATGAAAAAGATTTTAACTCTATTTGTATTAACAATTTTAACTGTATCAACAGTATTTGCAAATGGTACAAAAGAAAGCCAAGAACAATTTATTTTAGGTCTTGATGATTCTTTCCCACCAATGGGTTATAGAAATGCTGATAATGAAATTGTTGGCTACGATATTGATCTTGCAAAAGAAGTTACCTCAAGAATGGGAGTAGAATTAGTACTACAACCAATTGATTGGAGTGCAAAAGAACAAGAATTAGCAACTGGCAATATTGATTGTATTTGGAATGGTTTTACAATTACACCTGATAGAGAAAAAGTTGTATTATTCACAGAACCATATTTAAATAATTCACAAATTTTAGTTGTTAAAGGTGATTCACCTTATAAAAGCGTAGATGATTTAAAAGGTAAAACAGTCGGACTTCAAGGTGGTAGTACAGCAAGTGATGCGCTAAATGATGCTCCTGAATTTAAAGCAAGTTTAGATGATGTTATTGAATTTGGTGAAAATTTAACAGCTCTTATGGATTTAGAAGCTGGTGGTGTAGATGCTGTTGTATTAGACTTATTTGTAGCTAATGATAATATAAAAAGAAGTGGTAAAGACTTTAGAATTCTTGATGGCGAATTAGCTAAAGAAGAATATGGTATTGGATTTAGAAAAAGTGATGTTGAACTAAGAGATGAAGTACAATCAACACTTGAAGAAATGGCTAAAGATGGAACTATTGCTGAAATTTCAACTAAATGGTTTGGTATGGATATTAGTGTAGTTGGAAAAAATTAAAAATAATTGATATAACAATTAAGGGCGTATAAAACCTACGTCCTTAATTTTTGGAGAGAAGTATGACACAATTATTAATACCTATGTTAGAGGGAACTCTTATAAGTTTAAAGATTTTCTTCTTTACACTATTATTTGCACTACCTCTTGGCTTATTAGTTGCTCAAGCTAAAAAAAGTAAATTTTGGATAGTAAGAAAGATTGTTAATATCTATATAATGATAATGAGAGGTACACCTCTAATTTTACAATTAATATTTGTATATTTTGCTCCATTCTATATATTTAATACCTCCCTAGATAGAATGAATGCAGCTATTGTGGCCTATGTTATAAACTATGCTGCATATTTTGCTGAAATATATCGAGGTGGTATACAATCTATTGATAAAGGCCAATATGAAGCTGGTAAAGTATTAGGCTTTACTAAAGCTCATACCTTCTTCCATGTAGTTTTACCTCAAGTTATTAAAGAAATTATCCCAGCTATGGGAAATGAAGTTATAACATTAGTAAAAGATACAGCTCTTGCTCAAACTATTGGTGTTGCAGAAGTATTTAGAGTTGCAAAAACTGCATCCGCTAGAGATTTTAGTACAATGCCATTATTCATAGCAGGTGTGTTCTATTTCATAATGAATGGAGTAGTATCAAAAGTATTTGAAAGAATTGAAAAAAAACTAAGTTATTATGATTAAAGAGGAATATATGGAAGATAAAAAATATATAATTGAAGTAAATCATTTAGAAAAAAGTTACGGTGATACACAAGTTTTAAAAGATATCTCATTCCATGTTAAAGAAGGAGAGGTATTATCAATTATTGGAGCTTCAGGAAGTGGTAAATCTACACTTCTAAGAGCAATTAATCAACTTGAAACAATAGAAGGTGGAGAAGTAATAATTTGTTCAGATACTCTTTGTAATAATGAAAAAATTCAATTAAATAAAGATGAAAAAAGAAAAATACAACTACACAATGGCCTTGTTTTCCAAGATTTTAATTTATTCCCTCACTGGAGCATTTTAAGAAATATAACAGAAGCTTTAATATATGTATTAAACAAAGACAAAGCAGAAGCTAAAGAAATTGCTCTAAGTCTTTTAGATAAAATGGGATTAAAAGATAGATATAATTCTTATCCTTGCCAGTTATCAGGTGGACAAAAACAAAGAGTATCTATTGCAAGAGCTCTTGCATTAAAACCAAATGTTTTATGGTTTGATGAGCCCACATCTGCTCTAGATCCTGAATTAACAGGAGAGATTCTAAAAGTTATTAAAGATTTAGCAAAAGAAAATATGACTATGGTTGTAGTTACTCATGAAATGGCTTTTGCTAAAGAAATTAGTGATAGAGTTATTTTTATGGATGATGGAATCATTGCTGAAAAAGGGACTCCAAAAGAAATATTTGAAACCCCTAAAAATCCAAGAACTAAACAGTTCTTAAAAAGATTTTCAACTTAACTTTTTTTCAATATTCTACCTGAATTAGATTTTATAATCTCTTTGTTTTTGTATACTAGATTACCATTAACAAAAACATAATCTATTCCATCAGGTGGAATTTTTGTATCTTTAAGAGAAGATTTATCTTTTAAATTGTCTAAATCGAGTATAACAAGATCAGCAAAATTCCCTTCTTTAATAACTCCCCTATTTTCTATTTTAAATCTTTTAGCGCTTTTGCCACTCATATTATAAATCAAATTAATTAAATCAATACTTTTTCTTTGCTTATAAAATAAATCTAATAAATGAGTTGCTGATTGATAAGACCTTGGATGGGTTGGAATTATTGAGTTTTCATCCCCACTATATATTGCATCAGTCCCAAAACACATAAGAGGATGATTTAAAATCTTATCCATACTCTCAAGACTTTGAGTTATATCAATCATTAAAGCTGTACCACTTTCTTTTTCTAAAATATCAAAAAGAGTATTAAAACAAGAATCATCATCACTTTTTTGCTTTATTTTTTTTGACAACTCTCTAATACTATAATTATTTAACTCACTTTGAGATTCTAAATACATGGTATAAATATTATCAAATCCACACATTTTAACAATCGAATCCCAACCTTCACCAATCAATATTTCATTTTTTATCAAAGCTCGTTCATTTTTATCTGATAAAACTTTTTTCAAATCTTTATTTGATAATTTTAAATATTTAGGAGGTAATAGAGAGTATAAAGAAGTTGAACCATATTCATAAGGATATTGATCAAACCCAATATCGATATTAGAAGCTTTTGCCTCATCTACTAAATTCAATATTTGATCAACATATTTTTGATTCTCTAGACCAATTGCTTTTAGATGACTTATTTCTAATTGAACATCTGTTTTCTTAGCTAAATTTATAACCTCATTCAACGAATCAATGATATAATCACCTTCACATCTATGATGAGTTGCAAAAATACCATTATGTTTTTTAACAACTTTCAAAAGAGCTAATAATTCTTTTTCATCTGCATATAAACAAGGTGCATAATAAAGACCACTAGAGAAACCTATACAACCTTGTTCTAAAGATTTATCAAGAAGCTTACACATCTCTTTGATTTCATCATCACTAGCAATTCTATTTGCATTAGGTTTTATAACATTAGCTCTTAGAGCTGTATGACTTTGAAGAAATAAAACATTTGTATTTGGTAAATTACTATTAGCTAAATCACAAAATGTACTAAAATCTGTATAATTATAATCAAAAGATCCTAAAACATCCTTTGTTAAATCACAAATAGAATTAACAACATCACTATCATCTAAATCAATTGGAAAGGGCCCTATGCCACAGTTACCTGCAATTTCAGTAGTAATACCTTGTTGAATTTTACTTCTCATATTAGGAGATCGAAGTATTTGCAAATCGGAGTGTCCATGAACATCAATAAAACCTGGTGTGATGTATTTATTCTCACAATTAATTATACTATCACAATCAAATTCAAAAATATTATCATCTTTTATTATTTTTTCTATTTTATCATTTTTTATATAAATAGACCCAACATATTCTTTATTATTATCGCCATCAATAATAGTTGCGTTTTTTAATAAATAAGTTGTATTTTTCACAAATATCAATTTAACCTCATCTCTTTTTCTTTCAAATTACAATTTAGGTTTATCACTTTAACAATATATGGGCAAGTCCTTATAACAAATATTAAAAGGTAGTTATAAATTGATTAAAACATCTAACTCTTTAATTAATGAAGTTTCAAACATATTTATTAATTTTGTATAATTTGATCTTTTTAGTGTTAAAATTAAATTTGCTTTTAATTCATCAATTAAAGAAACTGGAATAATTGCAAGAGGATAACCATGTTCTAATAAAATTGCAGAAAAAACTATTGATGCAAATAAAAACATATGCTTTTCAAATGGTTTTATTCTCAAAAGACCAGCAAACATAAAACTTGCCTTTACTAAGGCATTTAACATTATCCAATCTCTCTCATACTGAAATATAAGAGCTTCCACTTGCTTTAAAATATCATATTCTTTTAAATCAAATGAACTAGGATTAGAAATCATTTCGAATCTATAATTAGGAATATAATAATCATCAATATTTCTAAATATTGATTGATAAATATTTTTCAATCTCTTTTCGCAAATAAAAGGATTAGAGATTTCATCAGATGGTAAAATTGGTCCATATCCTGTTTGTTTATATATATTTATAATTATTGATTTCGAATTCAAGATAAGAGTTTTTATTTCAAAATTAACTTTAATTGTATTAGGATTGTTTAATACTAATAAAATATCACTTGCTTCTATATCTTCTTCATGCAATGCAAAAAGTAAAAAACGATTAACACTATCATCAAAATATTTTTCACTCTCTTTTAAATTAGTAGTAATTGAGTTAAAAATATCTTTCTTTTTTACTAAATCATTAAAATTTAGAGAATCAACTCTTAAATCTATATTTTTTATATGTCTTAAAACTCTCCCATCTGAAGGTTTTTTTGCAGTTGATGGAATGTTCCAAGCCCAAGAAGATTTAACAACACCATCAATTCTATTTTCACTACAAAGAATCCTAACCCTTCTCTCTGTAATTCCCCACTTTTTACTAGCTTCTTTAACACTAATATATTTCATATAATAATCCTTTTAAAAATACCCATATAGGAATTATATTGTATAATATTGGTTTAGACAATTTATATTTTATATAGTTTTATAACATTAATCAGTTTATAATATATTTTATATATTGCATAGTATTAATATTATAGTTTGACCTTTATCCCTTTTTTATAGATAATAAAAAAGGTGTTTTAAACATATCACCTTAAATTAAGGAGCTTTAAGCCATAATGAGTAAATATGATGTAATAATTGTTGGTTCCGGTCCTGCAGGTATGGGTTGTGCTTTTTCTCTTTTAGAACAAAAACCTTCTCTAAAAATCTTAATTCTTGATTCTCACAAATATTCAACAGGTGGAATGAGAAATGATTGTAAAATGAATTTTACATATCCTATTGGCTTTCCACAAGAATATTGGGACAAAGAATGTGCAGATGAATATCTTGAAAAAGTAATTGATTTCTTTAATCCTAATATTTTAGAAAAAACAAATATAAAGAATTATCAAAAACGTGCAACTAGATTAGGTTGTAGTTTATTAGAAATAAAACAAACCCATCTTGGAACAGATGGTGGATTAGAACTTATCAAAGAACTTTTAGTTAAACTTGAAAAATTTGGAGTTGAATTAGCTCTTGGGGAGACAATGTTATCAATTGATAAAGAGAAAAAATCAATTAAAACAGATAAACGCAATCTACATTACAATAAGATTCTAATTGCCCCTGGAAGACATGGATTCCAATTTTTGCAAAATATAATGAAGTCTTTAAATATAAGCTATGTTGATAATATTGTAGATATAGGAATTAGAGTTGAAACTCAAATTGAACAATATCCTATTGTAAAAGATTATTATGATCCAAAATTCTATTTCCCTGAAAAAGTAAGAACTTTTTGTACTAATAGTGGAAAAGCTCATGTAGTTAAAGAAACTTATACAACCAACAATGGTGAAAAATGGTATAGTGTAAACGGACATGCTTATTCTAATAATGGTAGTAACCAAAATGGATTGGTAAATTTTGCTATACTAAAAACAGTTAAATTAACAGCTCCTCTTGCAAGTGGACAGCAATATGCTGAAAATTTAGGAATACAAGCTGCTTTATTAGGAGGAGGTAAACCTCTTATGCAAAGAGTTGGAGATTATAGACTTGGATCTAGATCAAAAGAACATACATTTAATGATGATCCCTTTAACTTTCAACCTTCACTAAAAAATTGTACTCCAAGCGATATATCTCTTGCAATGCCTTCTAAAATATTAAGAGCTATTTGGAAAGCTATGAAGAACCTTGATACAATAGTTCCTGGGGTTTTACACCCTTCTACAATTATGTATTACCCTGAAATAAAATTATATGCTAACAAACCTACTTATAAAGATGAATTTTTTAAAGTGTGTGATGATATATATTTTGCCGGTGATGGTGCTGGAACTTCTAGAGGAATAACAGGAGCCTGGGCAAGTGGTATGAGAGTTGCAATGGGAATGCTTCAATAAAGATTAAAATAAATATAAACTTGGAAAAATGTTTTATTAATAAATTCCAAGTTTATTTTTATTAAATTTTAAAATGATAAATATTTATGAAGCCAATTAACACTTAAAGCTTTCCATTGAGCACAATGCTCATCTAGTTTATAACAATCTGTTGTACACATAGACAAACCATGTTCCCCGTTAGGAAACATATGAAATTCACACTCTACATTTTCTTTAACTAAAGCATTAACATATAATAAAGAGTTATTTATATTAACACTCTCATCATCTTGAGTATGCCAAATAAATGTCGGTGGAACATCTTTTGTAACATGATTTTCTAATGAAAGAAGATTAATTAGCTCTTCTTTATTATTTGTTACTTTAGATTTAGAACCTTCATGAGCATTTTCTTTCATACTTATTACAGGATAGCAAAGAATACTAGCATCTGGTGAATTATATCCATTATCAATCTTAGTTAATTCTTTTATTTTTTCATTATTATATAATGTTGATAAAGATGCTGCTAGATGAGCTCCTGCAGAAAACCCAATAACAGCAATTTCTGTTGGATTAACATAAAATACACTAGCCTTGTTTCTTATTTGAACTAAAGCATCACTTAATTCTAATAAAGGATTTAAATCTTTTGCATCTTCATTTACAGAATAATCTAAAATAAAAGTATTAAAACCTTTTTCAAAATAATATAAAGCTACTGGATCTTTTTCCCTTGCAGATACCTTTTCATAGCCACCACCTGGAACTACAACCATAGCACATCTTATATTTTTTAATAAACTGTCTTCATTGTAATCATGAATATATCCAGTTAATGAAACACGTTTTGGGCCAACTGACAACTGTACTATTCTCATAAATCTTTTCTCCTTATTAAATTTAAAATAATATAATTAATACTTTTCAAATTATATAATATCAAAAATATTATTATATTTATATAAATTATGCTATCTTTATATAAAAAATATAGTGAACTAAAATTAATAGATTGATTAATTAAAAAGAATTCATTGACAGTAATAGCTGTAAATGGTATTTTTCAAAAGATGTATCCTTTACGGATAAGACTACTCTAGGAGAGGTTTATACATGCCTTCAAATGATAAAAAAGGAACTGATAAAAGTTCAAAAAAGAATGTTAAATTTAACTCAAAAAAGAAAAAGAAAGTAAATGCAGCTTGGATCTTTGGAATGCTAGTTCTATTTTTAATTGCTATTTCTTTTATAGCAGCACCTGCAATTAGTGCAATAGTAGGACAATCTGTAAGCAGTGGATTAACATTTGGTTCTTATGATGGAGAAGATATTGTTTATTCCCAAGATTCTTATTTCTATGATCAATATCAATACTATGGCTCACAATATGATAGTTCTTCTTCTAGCGGAGATATGGCTTTATATAATATTTGGAAAAGCGCTTTCGATAGTACTGTTTATTATACAGCTATTAGCAAAATGGCTGATAAAGTTGGTATTATGACAACAGAAAACACTATTAATGCAATAATTAATAGTGGGTACTACAATGATGAAGATGGTAATTTTAGCAAAAAAATCTATGAATCTACTTCAGCTGACCAAAAAGACTCAATAAGATCTTCAATAATAAGAAATCTTCCATACAATACTGTTGTATCTGATGTTAATACTGCACTTACAAGTAGCAATGAAACAGATTATGTATTACAAATGGCTGATAGTACTAGAAGTTTTGATTATGTTGTATTTGATTATACAATGTATCCAAAAGAGTTAGCTGCACAATATGCACTAACTAATCCTCAATTATTCTACAATATTGATTTATCAATAATTAGTGTTGAAACTGAAGAAGATGCAAATAATTTAGTAAATGAATTAAACAATGGATCTTCATTTGATGAAGTTGCAAAAGCAAATAGCCTTGATAGCTATGCTGAAAATGGTGGTAATATTGGTAATGTTCCTTTCTACGCTGTAAAAAACAACATTA
>Ga0102926_1002671_pt1 | contig 10282 bp, 3 predicted proteins | sample SalPonR1_A_D2_MG_FD_78173 | JGI IMG/M metagenome (GOLD analysis project Ga0102926, IMG submission 78173) | Salt pond soil microbial communities from South San Francisco under conditions of wetland restoration - Salt Pond MetaG R1_A_D2_MG | ecosystem: Environmental > Aquatic > Marine > Intertidal...
GACCGGCGAAGGCGTCGAGATCCTGCAGGTGTACGCCGGCGGGCCCGCGTCCAACGCCGGGGTACAGCGCGGCGACATCTTCCTCGAGGTGGACGGCGTCGACGTCCGCAACGCCACCACCGGGGACGTCGTCGACCTCGTCCGCGGTCCGCGCGGCACGGTCGTCGAGCTGCTGATGCGGCGTCCCGGCCAGGAAGACCCGATCACGTTCCAGATCGAGCGCTCCACGATCGAGATCATCGACGTGTCCAGCACCCTGCTCGACGACGGCGTGGGCTACCTGACGATCCGCCAGTTCGGGAGCCAGCGCGTGCACGAGCAGCTCGTCGAGGAGCTCGCCGAGCTTCGCGACCGTGGCGCGACCTCGCTGGTCCTGGACCTTCGCGACAACCCGGGCGGCCTGCTGACCCAGGGCATCTTGGTCGCGGACGAGTTCCTGGAGGGCGGCGACATCGTGTTCCAGCGGGCGCGCGGCGTGACGCAGCGCATCGCGAGCGCCGATCCCGAAGCCAACGAGCTGCCGATGGTGGTGCTGGTGAACAACAACTCCGCGTCGGCGTCGGAGATCGTGGCCGGTGCGCTGCAGGAGAACGGCCGCGCGCTGGTCGTGGGCGAGGAGACCTACGGCAAGGGGGTCGCCCAGAGCGTCATCTCGCTGGCCGACGGCGGCCAGCTGGCGTTCACGTCGTTCGAGTGGCTCACCCCGGCGCGCGAGACCATCGCGCAGCAGGGCATCACGCCCGACGTGTACGCGGACGACGCGCGTCACCCGAACACCATCGCGATCGAGGGTCGCGGCGCGGATCCGGGCCAGTCGCTCCAGATCGTCGTCGACGGCGAGGTCCTGGGCACCGCCACGGCGGACGACGAGGGCACGTTCGACTTCGTCACCACCGGACCGCGTCCCGAGATCAGCCCGGTGCAGGGCGAGGCGATCGTGAACCTGGACGCCGACCCGGCGCTGCGGACCGCGGTGGACACGCTCCTGAACCAGGTCGTCGCGGGCGCCGCGGCCGACTGATCCGGGCGCGCTCGGTCACGACGGGGTCCCGTGACCGAGCGCCGTGACGCAGCCGACGTGATCGTGGGCGCCGCGCCGACGTTCGCCGGGGTCGAGGTCGCATGATCGAGGTCCGAGGCCTGGTCAAGCGGTACGGCCGCCTGACGGCCGTGGACGGCGTCGACCTGGACGCCCGGCCCGGCGAGGTGCTGGCGCTGCTGGGTCCCAACGGCGCGGGCAAGTCCACCACGATCAAGATCGCCACGGGGCTGATCCGCCCCAGCGCCGGCCACGTTCGCGTGGCCGGCTTCGACGTGGCGCGCGAGCCGGTCGCCGCGAAAGCGGCGCTGGGCTACGTGCCCGACCGGCCGTACCTCTACCCCAAGCTGACCGGCCGCGAGCTGCTGCGCTTCCTGGGCCGGCTTCGCGGGGTGTCCGGCGCGGAGGCGCGCGCGGAGGCGTGGCTGAGCCGCTTCGGGCTGCTCGAGGTGCAGAACGAGCGGATCGAGGCGTACTCGCACGGGATGCGCCAGAAGCTCACCTTCTGCGCCGCGCTGCTGCACGACCCGGAGGTGCTCGTCATCGACGAGCCGATGGTGGGCCTGGACCCACGCGCCGCGCTCGAGGTGCGGCGCTTGATGCGCGAGCGCGCCGAGGCCGGGCGCACCGTGCTGCTCACCACCCACCAGATCGACGTGGCGCAGGAGACCGCAGACCGGGTCGTCCTGATGGACCGGGGCCGCGTCGCAGCGCAAGGAACGCTGAGCGAGCTGCGGCAGCGGGTGGGAAGCGCCGATGCCCGCCTGGAGTCGATCTTCCTGACGCTCACCGAGGAGCAGGCGGCGACGCACGACCCGCCCCCCTCGCACGACCGGCCGTCCACGCCGTGACGCTACTGGCGATGCGCCTGACGGCGCTGCGCAACGCGGTGGCGCACCAGCCGCTGCGTCACCTGATCGCCGCCGCCCTGGTCGCGGCCGCCGGCTGGGGCATCCTCGCCGCGACGCGGCGCGGCGTGCGGTTCGTCGACGGCTTCCCCGCCATCGGGACGATCGCGGACGCCGTGCTGCAGCGCAGCCTGGAGGGCCTGTTCGCCGTGCTGATGCTGGGCGTGGCGTTCAGCGTCCTGACCGGCGCGATCGCGACCCTGTACGCGTCGCACGACCTGCCGCTGCTGCTGGGGCTGCCGCTTCCGCCGGAGCGCGTGTTCGCGCTCAAGACCGCGGAGCTGTTCGCGCAGGGCGCGCTGGTGCCGGCCCTCCTGACCGCGCCGGCCCTGATCGGCCTGGGCCTGGAGCGGAGCGCCCCGGCGATGTACTACCCCGCGGCCGCACTGGCGCTGATCGCGCTGTACGCGCTGCCGGTGGCCCTGGGCGCCGCGCTGGCGCTGGGGCTGATGCGCATCGCGCCCGCCGGCCGGGTGCAGGAGCTGGCGACCGCGGCGAACGTGGTGTTGGCCGCGGGCCTGGTGGTGGGCTTGCGGGCGCTGCGGCCGGAGCGGCTCAGCGCCGCCACGCCGGAGCAGTTCGAGGCGTTCCTGGTGGGCTTCGCCCGGCTGGAGGTGGGCTGGGCCCCGCCCGCCTGGGCGTCGCAGGCGACCTGGGCGGCGCTGGACGGCCGGCTGTCGGCGGGCCTGGTGGTGCTCGCGGCCACCGCGCTGGCGTCGCTGTTCGTGGTGTCCCGCATGGCGGCGTGGGCCTACCGCGTGGGCTGGATCCGCGCGCTGGACACGGTCCGTGCGCGGCGCGACCCGACCTCCCGACCCGCGGCGGCGTGGGAGCGTCCGCTGGCCCGGCTGGGCCCCGTTGGCGCGGTCTGGATCAAAGACCTGCGCAGCGTCGCGCGCGATCCGACGCAGTGGTCGCAGCTGCTGGTGCTGGTCGCGCTGGCCGCGGTGTACCTGCTGAGCACCGGCTCGCTGGAGGTCGAGGGGCAGCGCTTTCGGGACGCGCTGGGGACGCTGAACCTCGCGTTCCTGGCGTTCCTGATGATCGGGATCGGCGTGCGCGTGGCGTTCCCGCTGGTCTCGCTGGAGGGCGAGGGGTGGTGGATGGTGCGGACCGGGCCGCTGCCGGTCCGGCAGCTGGTCGCCGCGAAGCTGGCGCAGGCGCTGCCGCCGATGCTGGCCCTGGGCGTCGGGATCGGGGCCGGGGCGGCGCTGTCGATGGACCTGTCGCCCGCCTTGGCCGCCGCGTCGCCGTGGGCCGGGGCGGCGGCGGCGCTGGTCGCGAGCGGCCTCGGCGTGGGCCTGGGGGCGGCGTGGCCGCGCTTCGACGCCGCGAGCCCCAACGAGGTGCCGCTCTCGCCCGGGGGGCTGGCGTACATGGGGACCGGCCTGGCGTGGGCGCTGGGGCAGACCGCGATCCTGGCCTGGCCGGCCTGGCAGGTGCTGGGCGGCGGCAGCGTGGGCGGCGTGGACGCTGCGGCGGTGTGGGCCACGCCGGGCGGCCGCTGGGCGATCGGCCTGGCGCTGGCCTGGACCGCGGCGTTCACGATCGTGCCGCTGCTGCTGGGGACCGCCCGGCTGGCGCGCTGGGAGCCGGGCGACTGACGCCGACGGTCGGCCGGCGGAGGCTCAGGCGCCGGGCAGGGCGGCGCGCCACGCGTCCGGCGCGTCGGGCGCGACCTTCGCGAAGTTCTCCCCGAAGCGCCGGGCCAGGTCGGCCGCCTGGGCGTCGTACGCGCTCGGGTCGTCCCACGTCTCGCGGGGCCGCAGCAGCGCGTCCGGCACGCCCGGCACGGTACGCGGCACCCGCAGGCCGAAGGCGGCGTCCTCGTCCAGCGGCACGTCCTCCAGCGCGCCCGACAGGATGGCGCGCACCATCGCGCGGGTCGAGGGCAGCGGGATGCGGTGCCCGACGCCGGCCGGACCGCCGGTCCAGCCGGTGTTCAGCAGCCACACCTCGGTGCCGTGGCGCTCCAGCCGCTCGCCCAGCAGGCGCGCGTACAGCGTGGCGGGGCGGGGCAGGAACGGCGCGCCGAAGCAGGCGCTGAACGTCGCGGTGGGCTGGTCCACGCCGCGCTCGGTGCCGGCCACCTTCGCGGTGTAGCCGGAGAGGAAGTGCGCCATCGCCTGGTCGCGCGTCAGCTTCGCGACGGGCGGCAGGACCCCGAACGCATCGGCGGTCAGGAACACGATGCGGTCGGGATGACCGGCCATGCCGGTCGTGGACGAGCCCACCACGAACTCCAGGGGGTACGCGGCGCGCGTGTTCTCGGTCCGTTCCGCGTCCGCGAAGTCGATCCGGCCGCCCGCCAGCGTGCTCACGTTCTCGAGCACGGTGCCGAAGCGGGTGCTGGCGGCGTGGATCTCGGGCTCATGGTCGGGGGAGAGGTGGATCACCTTCGCGTAGCAGCCGCCCTCCAGGTTCGAGATGCCGCCGTCCGACCAGGCGTGCTCGTCGTCCCCGATCAGGGTGCGGTCCGGATCGGCCGAGAGCGTCGTCTTGCCGGTGCCGGAGAGGCCGAAGAACAGCGCGACGCGGCCGTCGCGCGAGGCGTTGGCCGAGCAGTGCATCGGCAGCGTGCCGCGGTCGGGCAGGCCGTGGTTCAGGGCCGAGAAGATGCTCTTCTTGATCTCGCCGCCGTAGCCGGTGCCGGCGATCAGCACCAGCCGGCGCTTCAGGTCCAGCGCGACGGCGACCGGTCCGCGCGTGCCGTGCAGCGCGGGGTCGGCACGGAACGACGGGAGGTCCAGCACCGTCCAGCCGCCCGGACCGCCGCGCCGGTCGCGCAGGAACAGGTTGTAGGCGAACAGCGCGTGCCACGCCCGCTCGCAGGCGACGGTGACGGGCGTGCGCAGCGACGGATCGGCGCCCGCCGCCAGCGTCTGCAGGTGCACCGTGCGGCCGTCCAGCCAGGCGTTCATGTCCACCCGCAGGCGCTCGAACGCGTCGGGCTCCATGGGCCGGTTCACCTCGCCCCAGGCGACGGTGGCCTCGCTCAGGTCGTCGCGGACGAGGTAGCGATCATCGGGCGACCTGCCGGTCGCGCTGCCGGTATGCACGACCAGCGGTCCGCCTTCGGCCAGATGGCCTTCGGCGGCGCGGAGGGCGTGCTCGACCAGGTCCGGCGGCGCCAGGTCGCGGATCACGGTGGCGTGGGCCAGGCCCGGCAGCGAAGCGGGGAACGACTCGGTCATGGCGGATCTCCCGGAACGATCAGAGGGTGGCGAGGCGGCGACGTGCGAGCACGACACCGTGTTGTAGCAGGATGCGGCGCGGGCGCGCCGTCCTTCGGGGTCGAGGCGGGTACAACCCGGTCCACGGGAGCGCGATGACGTACGGACGGTCCGCGACCCGCGGACGGCGGGACGACCGCGGCCGCGCCAGCCGGCGGGACGGGGCGGACGCGCCCCAGCCTCACCAGCGCAGCGTGACGCCGAAGCGCGCCTCGCTTTCGGGCGTCGAGACCGACGCGCCGCCCTCGATCGCCAGGAACGGCGTGAGCTGGTAGCGCAGGCCGGCGGTCAGCTCCGGCGTGGGGGTGACGGCGGCGACGTCGACGAAGTCCAGGCGGGTGGCCAGGTCGAACGCGATCGGACCCAGCTCGTACGTCAGCGCCAGCGTGTTGCTGAGCGCGTCGTCGCCGTCGGCGTCCGCGAAGCGGCCCACCTCGTAGCTGGCGAACAGCCCCTCGCCCACGTAGCCGCCCAGCCGCAGCGACACGCCGAACGGGTCGTCGTCGCCGGCCAGGACGCTGCTGAGGGTGCTGGTGCGGATCTCGACCAGGTCGAGGCCCAGCGCCTGGGATAGGGCGCTCTGGAGCTCCGAGAGGATCAGCAGGTCCACGGCGTTGTCCAGCGCCGAGCGCGCCACGCCGCTGGCGACGCCGCCGCCCGCCAGCTCGTCCGAGAGGTCCAGCCGGCCCAGCGCGACGAGCGACAGCAGCTCCGCCTCGCTCAGCGTACGCGTGCCGGCGGTCAGCCCTTCGCCCGCCGGGATCGACACCTGCGCGTTCGACGTCAGCACCGGCTCCAGGTCCAGGCGGAACGGGCGCGGCTCGTTCGGCGTGGGGAGCACCTCCGCCTCGAACGTGAGCCGAACCTCGAAGGTGGGGCCGGACGGCTGCTCGAACGTCACGCCGCGCGCGGCGCTGGCCAACACGTCGCGCTTGTCGAAGGTGGCGACCGCCTCGACCTCCAGCACGGGGTACGCCCCGCGCGACGGCTCGAACCGGGCGACGCCGCGCGTGACGGAGAAGTCGCGGCCCGAGAAGCGGAACGTGCCCCGCTGCGCGGTCGCGACGCCGGACAGCCGCGGACCGGCGGCGGACCCGGCCAGCCGCAGGTCGGCGTCGAACACGGCGCTCCCGAAGTTCTCGGAGAACGACAGCTGACGCCCGACCAGGGAGAGGTCGTCGAACACGAAGCGCGACAGCGCCGATCGCCGGGCCGCGCGGTCGTCCGGCGGCGGACCGGCAGGCGGCCGGATCCCGAGCACGAATCGCCCGTCGCTTGCCGCGACGCGGCCCGAGAGGCGGAACAGCTCGTCGTAGCGGAGGCGGAGATCGAGGTCGCTGGTGCTGTCGTCCAGCAACAGCGTCGGGGCACGCAGCGACAGCCCCTCGCCGGCGGCGCGGAGGTCCAGCGGCCACAGCGTCCCCTCGATCCCGAGGGGCGCGCCGATGCGGCCGGTGACGTCCAGGTACGGCCGGCCCCGCTCGTCCGCCCGGACGTCGCCCGTCAGCTCGGAGACCTCGCCGATCACGGGCAGGCTGAGGTCGCCGTCCACCTGCAGGCCGGCCCCCTCGAGCCGCCACGGATTCAGCCGCAGGCGCGCGTCGCCCGCCACCCGCAGGCGCCCGCCGACCGGCTGCACGCCCGAGATCAGGGCGTTCACGCTCAGGTTCGCGCCGTCCAGCGCGACGTCCGTCTCGGTCAGGCGGTAACGGGCGCCCGCCAGCGCCAGCTCCAGGTCCTGCGTCCGCGCCGTGACGACGGGCGCGCCTGGCGAGCCGTGCGCCTCCACGGTGAGGTCGCCCCGTGCCCCCGCGTTCAGGCGCGACAGGGCGGGGATCAGCCCCAAGAGGGGCGTGGCGTCGGCCTGGTCGGCGCGCAGCACGAAGTCCAGCTCGTCGCGCGCGATCGTCCCCTCCGCCTCCCAGCGGCCCACGCCCTCGAACGCCGCGTTCACGGTCACGCGGCCCGCCCGGGCGTCTGCCGCGAACGTGCCGGTGGTGACGACGCCGGAGCGCTCCAGCCGGATGCGCTCCGTCGCGAAGCGGACCGAGCCGGTGCCCGGGGCGCGCCACGGCAGCTCGAGCCGCAGCACGCCGGTGGCCTCGGCGTCCACGTCCAGCGGGCCGACGCGCGCCTCGATCGGCGCCTGCAGCGGGAACCGCTCCAGCGTCCAGAGCAGCTGCAGGCGCTCCAGGTCGGCGCTGCCCTGCAGGGGACTGCCGGCCCAGGTGCCGGAGAACCCCACGCCCGCGCCCCCAGCCCCGAGGTCGCCCGCCCCTTCGATCCGGAGCGGCACGGCCCGTCCGCCCGCCCGCAGCTCGGGCGCGGCGATCTGCGCCAGCACGCGGCTCCCGCGCAGCTCGATCACGGCGTTGATCCCGCCGGTGGCCCGGGGCGCCAGCCGCTCCACGCCGGGAAGCGCGGAGAGCTGCAGCTCGGAGATGCGGATCGAGGCCTCGGTGGCGCGCGCCTGCGCGGCGCCCGCGGGCCGGTACCCGGCGGGCAGCAGCGCCAGCAGGTCGACCCGGCCGTCCAGCGTGGCGCGTCCCGGCCCGCTCAGCTCCAGGCGTCCCTCGGCCGCGGCGCCCGTCGCGCTCACGTCGCCGTCGACGCTGGCCTCCAGACCGCCGGGAAGGCGCAGCAGCAGGTCGCGCAGCTCCGCGCTGCCGGTCAGGCCGGCGTCCGGCGCCAGCGTCAGATCGGCGCTGGCGCCGCCGCCCGCCAGCGTCAGCCGTGCCGTCCGCCGGTCGCCGCTCCAGACCAGCCGGGCCGCGAGCGTATCCGCCGCGTCCGCGGCGTCGTCGATCGTGAGCGTCGCCTCGTCCAGGCCGCCGCGCAGGGCGAACGTCAGGCCGTCCGGGCTGATCGACCGGCCGATCAGCTCGCCCGGAAGGCCCGCGGCAGGGCTGGGCCGGAACCGTCCCGTCAGGTCGGCGACGCCTTCGCGGACGGTGCCGTCCATCCTGACGGTCCCGAACGGCGCGCCGTAGCTCAGGGCGCGGACGTCGGCGTTCAGTGCTGGCCGCCAGGCGACGGTTCCTTCGAGCCGGCCGTCGCCGGTCGCGGTCAGGCCGTCACGACCGATCGCGGCGAGCGCCTGCAGCGGCGGCGCCGCGGGGAGCTCGGCGACCAGGGTGCCGTCCTGGAGCGCGCCCGGCGCCAAACGGAGCTGCGGCACGCCGTCCTGGTGCCGAAGCGTGACGCTCACGCCGGGCAGCTCCACGGTGGTGGCGCCCGACAGGCGCCACGGCCCCTCGCCGCTCCAGGCGGGCGCTCGGAGGCGCGCTTCGCCGGCGTCGCCCGCGATGCGCAGGTCCAGCCGTGGCCACACGTCGCCCGTGAGCGCCAGGGGCTGCGCGCCGGGCAGGTCGGCGGTGAGCGCCACGGCCAGCGACGGGGCGACCGGGGTCGATCCGGACCTCGATGCGGCCGGGTCTCCGGTCGCCTGCGAAGGGTCGCTCCGGAGCGTCGCGCTGCCGCGCGCGGCGACGGGACCGTCCAGCCGGACCTCCAGCTCCGCGTCGGGCCACGGGCCCTGCCCGCCGACCGTCCCGCTGGCCGACAGCGTGCCTGCCGGCGTCGGGAGCGCCCCGACGTCGACCTGTCCGTTCCAGCTGCCGGCGGCGCGTCGCAGGTCGAGGTCGACCGCCCCGCCGCGCACCGCGCCCGTCGCGGTCAGCCGCAGCGCGGCGGCGTCGGCGGAGGCGGACGCGACGAGCGTTCCGCCGTCCGGTCCCGCCAGGCGAAGCTCGGCGGCGCCGGTCGCGGCCGAGCCGGAGGCGTCCACGTCCAGCGAGCCCGCGTCCGGCAGCTCCAGGTCGCGAACGGCGAGACTCCAATCGAGGTCGAGCAGGTTCAGCCGTGCGTCGACGCGCGTGACGCTTGCGGAAGCGTCGGCCGACGGATCGACGGACGCGTTCGCCGTCGCCTCGGGCGGCGCGCCGGCACGGGCCTCGAGCACGGCCCCGCGGGCCTCCAGCGTCAGGTCGGGCAGCGTCACGCCCGCGACGCCGCCCCCGGCGAGGGCGCCGTCGAGCCAGCGTTCCGCGCCCGGATCCAGGGCCAGCCGCAGCTCGCCCACGGCCGCGTCGCTCAGCGTGGCCAGCGGCACGCGGGCCTGCGCCCCCGGCTGGTCCCCCGGGAAGGGACGCAGAACCAGCTGGACGCCCGTCAGGTCGTCCGCGCCGTCCAGCTGGACGGCGGCGCCGTCGGAGGACGCGCGCAGCGCTCCTGCGGGCGTGACGATCCGGCCCGACGCGACCAGACCGCCACGCGGTCCGGCGATGCGGAGGTCGCTGCTCCAGGCGCCCTGGGGCGTCCGCACGACGAGATCGCTCGTCAGGTCCACGCGCTCGTCGCCGGGCCGCCAGCCGAGCTGGAGGGCGCCCTCGACCGGTCCACCCAGCCTCAGGTCCGCGCGGACGTCGGGAAGGGGGAGGGAGCCGCCCAGGCCCACGGTTCCGTCGACCGTGGCGTCGCCGATGCGGACCTCGTCCGCCCTCAGCGCGCCGCTCACCTCGGCGCGGAGCGGTGGCACGCCGGGGGCGGCCCGCACGCTCAGCGGTCCGGTCAGGCGTCCCGACGCCCCGCCGCCCAGCGCCTCGCCCAGGTCGGCGTCCACCTCGGCGGTCACGCTGAAGCCGCCGTCCAGCTCGGCGCTGCCCGACACCGTGCCGCCGTCGGCGCGCAGCGTCCATTCGCTCACGCGTCCCTGCGGCCGCGCTCCCCAGCCGGCCGAGACGGCCGCCCGGGCGTCCAGGCGCGGCTCGCGCACGGCCGGAAGCCAGTCGTCCAGCGGCAGCCCCGAGGCGACCGCCTCCGCCCGCCAGCCTGCGGCGTCGAGGGCCGCGGTCGCGTCGAGCTCGTCACCGGCCAGCGTCAGGCGCACGCCGCCGCGATCGGCCGTGAGCGTTCCGCGCGCCTCGGTCGTGCCGCGAAGCGTCACGACCCCTTCCAGCCGCGGGTCGACGGGCGAGCCGGCCAGCTCGAACGTGGCGTCCAGCGTGGCCGGAGACCGGGAAGCCCGATCGGCGGCGTCGTCGTCGGCGGAAACGGCGTGGTCGGTGTCGCCGGGCGTGTCCGCCGCTGCCCAGAGCTGCCCC
>Ga0102926_1002672_pt1 | contig 10279 bp, 10 predicted proteins | sample SalPonR1_A_D2_MG_FD_78173 | JGI IMG/M metagenome (GOLD analysis project Ga0102926, IMG submission 78173) | Salt pond soil microbial communities from South San Francisco under conditions of wetland restoration - Salt Pond MetaG R1_A_D2_MG | ecosystem: Environmental > Aquatic > Marine > Intertidal...
CAGGGACCGAACTTTTTGTGCAAACAGAGAACAGTTATGAAGTGTATAGTCTAGTTTTAAATTAGAGTTTTTGTTAAGATTTTGATATTAAATTGCCTGTCCATAAAATAGGGCAGGTTTTTCTTTTTCCAGCCTTTGCATGCAGGAAACAAATCACAAATTAAGAATATATTTATTATAGAGCAGGTGATTAAATTTGAAATATATTTTTAAACTTCTAATATTTATTATCATAATATTATATTTTATTTCTCCAGGGCAAATTGTTATGGCAAAGTCAGAGCTGATTGATACAGAATACTATACCCTGAGTGCTGATGATATTTTATTTGATTATCAGGAAGGTATAGTAAGGGCCAGTACTAATGTCAAATTTATTTCTTCAGAATTAGAGCTCAAGGCAGATGAATTGACGGTAGATACCAGTACAAATGAGATTAAAGCAAAGGGTGATAAGCTTCTTTTAATTACTCCGGAGAGAGAAATAGTGGGGAATGAAATCATTTATAATTACAAAAAGCTGGAGGGTGTAATATATCAGGCAGAGACTGAATTTGAAGAATTAAATTTTCAGGGAGATAGTGTAAAGATTATTAATGATGAAAGTGAAAGACTTGTAATCAAAGGGGCCAGTTTTACTCCCTGTATTATGCCTGAGCCGCATTATCACTTAAAGGCAGAAGAGATAAGCATAATTCCTGATGATAGGATTATTGCTCATAATCTTCAATTTTACTGGGCTAATATCAGGTTAATAACCTTCCCTGGATATGTCTTTAAATACAAAACAGATGAGATGGGGAGGAGGATATTGGAAAGCCAGATACCTATACCAAAAATTGGGTATAGCACAGCAGATGGTATAAATCTGGAATTAATCTATCCCTATGAATTTGGAAATAATTCTTCAGGTAAACTCTTATTTTCTGGCTCTCAGTATGGAGACAGGGAATTTAATCTTGATAATATATATAATATTAATGATGAAATGTTTTTGAAATCATATTATAATTATTTACAGGAGGATGAAATAGAGGAGCAGGAATTAAGTACCAGGCTTTATTATCAATTAAATAAAAGATTATCTTTAGAAAACGGGATATTAATACAACGCAGTTATGATGAGATATTAGAGGAGAAAGAGAAGATATCCTCAGCCTTGATTTACAATTGGAAAAATTATTATTTTAAAACTATTTTATCATATAATTTTTTAGAAAAATTACGGGAAGAAGAGCTTAATTTTAGATATAGAAAAGATAATTTTAGTTTTTCTATATACCATGATTATTTAAACGAGTTGCTTGACAGACAAAATTATATTTTTACTTATAAAGATAATCCCTCACATTTGAAGCTTAATTATAAAGAGGGGTATGATGTAGATTATATTCCTGAATTAGAATTAAAGGTGAATAAAAATTTACTTTTATCTTTAGCCAGGATTGAAGATAATGATGTTTTCTATAGCAGGGCTAAAATGACAGATAAATTTTCAACACCCATCTTTGAAAAGGGTAATTTAAACTATAATTTCCAGGGCTCACTTGATTATATGATTTATACTGAGCCTGTACGAGATTATTATGCTATTTTGAAACTGGGTGCAGGGAGTAAATATAAAAGAGCAGTTAATAAAAAAATCAATATTGAGAGCAATCTTTCCCTGGATAAATATTTTAGTAGTGGTTTTGCTGTTTATCCAGAAGATAAAGTGGATGAAGACTTTATTATAAAATCTAAACTAAGTGTTGAAGTCAAGACTCCTGCCCCGGAGTCTGCCTGGATATTATCAACTGAAGGGATATATAAGATTAATGAAAAAGAATGGGAAGAATTAGATTTAAAGATAAAGAGGAAATATGATTGTTATAGTTTGAGTTTTGGCTATGGCTTTGAAGATAGCTCACTGGAATTTGATATAGATTTTTAAATATTTAAAAAGGTAATTTAATGATAAGCAAGAAATATATAGAAAAAAAGGAGAGAAAAGATGTATAGAAAAATATTTTTCTTGCTTATTATATTATTATTTACAATGTTTACAGAGGTTTTGGCTTATGATGTGGAGATTACAGGTAAATTTGAAACAGGAGAACGGCTATATGATGACCTGGATGAAATAATTGATCGATATTTTTTTGATCGTTACTGGATAAAATATAAGAAAAAGCTAAACAGAGATATATATTATTATATAAAGACCCAATATTATAAAAAGGAATATGATAAACAGCTTTCATATACAAACCAGAGTTTTTCTCTCTGGGCTTTGTATAGCAAAAATATTAGTGAAAAATTAAAAAATAAATGGAGTTTAAATTTAAAGGATAAAGATTATTTCTATGCCCTGGAAAAAAATTATAAGGCAGGTAAACTGGCCTATCAGCTTGTTTATGATTTTAATGATAGGCAAAGATATAAACTTGATTTACAAAAACAGCGATATTTTTATGAAATATCAGGAGATAAAGATTACAATAATCAAAAGATTGTACTTAGCTGGCAATATGATATTAGTAGTAATCTGGAAATAGAAAGCTCTTTTAAATTTGAGGAGCAGATTTTTTTAAATCCTGTTAATAGTAGCAATAAACATGCTAAAATCATGGGGCTTTCCTTCAAATATAAATTATAGTCAATATTGGAAAAAAATTACTGATACCTGAAAGAAGGATTTTTTTTAGCTATCTCGAATATTATTGATTGGGGATTTTAAATTATGGAAGGAGAACTATCCTTGACAGTATATAGAAATAATTGCAAAATACATGGAACGGCTATAGTAGAGCCTGGTGTAGAGCTGGGGAGAAATGTTGAAATAGGTCCATATAGTATTATTGGTAAAAATGTTAAGATTGGAGATGGGACAATTATTGGGGCCCATGTTCAGATAGATGGTTGGACTACGATTGGAAAAAATAATGAGGTCTTAACCGGTGCTTCTCTGGGATTGCCCCCGCAATACAGTGGATATGAGGGGGAAAAGACCTTTTTAATTATAGGTGATAATAATGTTATTAGAGAGTATGTTACCATGCATCGGGCTACACCTGATGAAAATAATGAAACAAGGATAGGTAATAATAATCTTTTTATGGCTTATTCCCATGTTGCTCATGATTGTACTTTAGGTAATGATATTATAATGGCTAATTCTGTTAACCTGGCAGGCCATGTTACAATTGAAAATTGTGTGTATTTATCAGGCCTGGTTGGTGTTCATCAGTTTGTTCGCATTGGTAAGATGACGATGGTAGAGGACCATACCAAGGTTACTAAAGACATTCCTCCTTTTTTAAAGGTCGGTGGATATCCGGTAAGCATACATGGGTTAAATCATGTAGGTATGCGCAGACATGGTATTTCTGTGGAATTCAGGGATGAAATAGAGAAGGCCTATAATATTTTATATAATAATGATTTAAATATAAGTCAGGCAATTGATAGAATGGATAAAGAGCTGGAGACAGGCGATGATATTGAATATATAATTAGATTTATTAAGAGTAGTACAAGAGGTATATGCCGTTAAGGAGGCGGAACTTATGGAAAAGATTAAGGTTGGGGTCATTGGTGTAGGGAGTATGGGCAAGAATCATGTGAGGTCTTATGCAGCTTTAAAACATGTTTGTAATTTTGTCGGAATATATGATATAGAGCAGGCTCGAAGTGAGGAGATTGCTAAAAGTTATGGGGTGAAATCTTTTAAATCTCTGGATGACTTGATGGAGGAAGTAGATGCAGTTAATATTGCTACACCAACGAGTACTCATTATGTTATAGCCCTTGAGGCTTTAAAAAAAGGTCTTCATATTTTATTAGAAAAGCCTATTACGGCCACAATTGAAGAAGCGCAACATTTATTAAAGGTGGCTAAAAAAAGAAATTTAATTATACAGGTAGGTCATATTGAGAGATTTAACCCGGCCATTCAGGCTCTGCCTGGAATATTGAAGGATAAAGAGATTATTGCCCTTGATGTACAGAGAATGGGGCCCTATGACCCCAGAATTAATGATACAGATGTAATACAGGATTTAATGATACATGATATAGATGTTGTCAATTCAATTGTGCCTTCTACTATTAATAATATTAATGCCTTTGCCAGACAGGTAAAATCAGATAATCATATGGATTATGCTGTTGCCAATATTGAGATGGAAAATGGTGTTATTGCTACTCTGACTGCCAGCAGGACAACCCATAAGAAGGTAAGAAGGTTATCTATAACTACTCATTCTTCATATATTGAATTAGATTATATACAGAGGAAAATTGTAGTTACCCACAGAGGTGGTTTGATGCCAGATAGCCTTGATTACCAGCAGGAAAATGAGTTTGAAGAGGTTTTTAATAATGAAGAAGAGCCTTTAAAAGCACAACTGGCTCATTTTTTAAGCTGTATAGAAAATGATACTAAACCTCTAATCAGTGGATATGATGGTCTTGAAGCATTAAAACTAACAAAGTTAATTCAAAAACAGGTTTATAATGAAGACAATAAAATGACACAATATCTATCAAGTAAATAATAAAGGGTGAAAAAATGATGATACCTATAGCAAGACCTTTAATAGAAGAAAATGAAAAACAGGCTGTAATAGATGTACTGGATAGTGGTATGATAGCTGCGGGAGAATATGTAAATAAATTTGAGGCTCAATTTGCAAAATATATTAATAGTAGATATGGTATTGCCTGTTCCAGTGGTACAACTGCCCTTGATGTTGCCTTAAAAGCAGCAGGAATAAAGAAAGGCGATAAGGTGCTTACTACTCCTTTTACCTTTATAGCCAGTAGTAATGCCATTCTTTATAATGGGGCTGAGCCGGTTTTTACTGATATTGAAGCAGATACTTTTAACATTTCTCCAGATGCAATAAGGAAAAAGCTAAAAGAGGAGCTTGATATTAAGGCCCTGCTCATTGTTCATCTTTATGGACTTAGCTGTAATATGGATGAGATAATGAAAATTGTTGATGAATATGATTTAATATTGATTGAAGATTGTGCTCAGGCCCATGGGGCTGAATACAGGGGCAAAAAGGCAGGTACTTTTGGTGATGTGAGTACTTTTAGCTTTTATCCCACAAAAAATATCACCACAGGTGAAGGTGGAATGGTCCTTACTGATAATGAAAAAATTTATAAAAAGGCCAAATTATTAATTAATCATGGTTCACAGGAAAGATATAATCATGAAGTGCTTGGTTATAATTACAGGATGACAAATATTGCCGCAGCTATAGGTTTAAGCCAATTAGAAAAACTTAATGATTTTAACCAAAAAAGACAAAGAAATGCGGCATTTTTTACAGAAAATTTAAAAGATATTTCCTGGCTGGAAACACCAGTAGTACCGGAGGGGTATAAGCATGTGTTTCACCAGTATACTATAAAAATCAATAAAAACAGGGACGATTTTGCAGACTATTTGAAAAATAATGGGATAGGTTATGGGATACATTATCCTCTTACAGTAAATAAACAACCATTATATAAGAAACTGGGATATGAAAAAGAAGAATATCGGGTAGCTGAAGAAATGTCCTCAAAGGTTATATCAATTCCAGTACATCCTGCATTAAATGAATCGGAGCTTAATAAGATAGTAGATGTGATTGGCAATTATACCGAATAAGTTGATTTCATATTTGTATTTATATATGTTATAATTAAAGCTATAGATTTATTATCCTTTAATTAAAACAGAATTTTTATGGGAAGGGATGATATTTTTTGAATTATAAGACAAGATATCATGACTGGCTGATAAGTGATTCTTTTGATGAAGAGACCAGGAGTGAGCTTGAAGAAATTGCCAATAATGAAGAAGAAATAGAAGACAGATTTTATAAAGATCTGGATTTTGGCACAGGTGGTATGAGAGGTAAGATTGGTGCAGGTACCAATAGAATAAATAAGTACACGATAAGAAAGTCTACACAGGGCCTGGCAAATTATATTATTAATTATAGTGATGATGGCCGGGAAAAAGGGATTGTAATTGCCTATGATTCCAGACATAAATCTCGAGAGTTTGCCAGCGAAGCAGCCTTAGTACTCTGCGGAAATAATATTAAAACCTATCTTTTTGATTCACTTAGACCTACCCCGGAGCTTTCTTTTGCAGTAAGGGAATTGGGTACAATAGGTGGTATAGTAATTACTGCCAGCCATAACCCGCCTGAATATAATGGATATAAGGTTTACTGGGAAGATGGAGGGCAGGTTGTACCTGAACGGGCCCGGGAGATTATTGCTGAAATAGAGGAGATAGATGATCAGTCTCTGGTAAAGATTGTTGATGAAGATGAGGCCTGTGATAAAGAGCTATTAGTTACTATTGCGAAAAATATAGATGACAGGTATATGGAAGAGATGCTTAAGATAATTCCTGATAAAGATTTAATTGCAAAAAAGGGAAGTGAAGTTAAAATTCTTTATACCCCTTTACATGGAACAGGTAATATTCCTGTAAGGAGATTATTAAAAGAACTTGGTTTTAGTGATGTGAAGGTGGTAGAAGAGCAGGAAAAAGCAGACCCGGATTTTCCGACAATTTCTAAACCAAATCCGGGAGAGGCTGAGGCCTATAAACTGGCCCTTGAAGTAACAAAAGATTATGATGCTGATTTAATTATGGCCACTGATCCCGATTGTGATCGCATGGGTGTGATTATTAAAGATGATAGTGGAGAATATATAAGATTAAATGGGAATGAAATAGGTATTTTACTTGCAGACTATATTTTAGAAAATATAGAGATACCTAAAAATGCAGTGATTATAAAGACAATTGTCAGCACAGAAATGGCGAAAAAACTGGCAGAAAAATATGGAGTAGAATTACAGAACGTTTTAACAGGTTTTAAATTTATAGGTGAAAAGATAAAAGATTTTGAGGAAAAAGGAGACAGAAAATTTATCTTTGGCTTTGAAGAAAGTTATGGTTATCTGGCCGGGACATATGCCCGGGATAAGGATGCAACTATTGCCTCTGGCCTTTTTGCAGCTATGCTTTTACATAGGCGTGAGCAGGGAAAAACAGTATATAGACGTTTAATGGAGTTAAGAGAAGAGTTTGCTTATTACTTAGAGGACCTTGAATCGATTCGCCTGGAAGGAAAAGAGGGTCAGGAGATAATTGCCACTACCCTTGATAGACTAAGAGAAGATAGATTGATGGAGATTAATAATAGCAGGGTAGTGATAATAAAAGATTATTTAGAAGGTAAAACTTACAATATTTTAAAAGATAATGAAGAAGATATTACATTACCTGAATCCAATGTATTACAGTTTTATATGGAGGATGAAAGTCTTTTAACTATCAGGCCATCAGGAACTGAGCCAAAACTCAAATTATATTTTTCTGTTTGTGGCAATGACAGGGAAGATTCTGATAATAAACTGGAACATTTAAAAAGAGATGTACTTGAGAGAATAAATAATATTATAGATGAATTAAAATAGAAGGAGATAAGATAACTCCTTCTAATCTTATTATTATTTCAAATAAAGGGGGATTTTCATGAAGGTAAAAAAAGCAGTTATACCAGCAGCTGGATATGGGACAAGGTTTTTGCCTGCTTCAAAAGCTCAGCCTAAAGAGATGATCCCGGTGGTTGATAAGCCTACCATACAATATATAGTTGAAGAGGCAGTGGCAGCCGGTATTGAAGAAATTTTGATTATTAGCAGTAAAGATAAACAGAGTATTGAAGATCATTTTGACAAATCCATGGCTCTGGAAAGCTATCTTGAAAAAAAGGGTAAAATGGATCTTTTAGATATGGTAAGAGATATATCAGAACTGGCAGATATTCATTATATCAGACAGGGAGAGCAAAAAGGCCTTGGCCATGCCATTTTCTGTGCCCGCACTTTTGTTGGTGATGACCCCTTCGCAGTCCTGCTGGGAGATGACCTTGTTGATGCCGCTCAACCGGTTATAGGACAGATGATAGAGATATTTGAAGATAAAAATGAGCCCATAATTGGTGTGCAAAAGGTAGCAAGAGAAGATGTCAGCAAATATGGTATTGTAAAATATAGTGAGCAGGAGAATTCTTTATATCAAGTAGAGGATTTAATTGAGAAACCAGATATAAAAGAGGCCCCATCAAATCTTGCTATACTCGGGCGATATGTAATTACTCCTGATATATTTCCACTTCTAGCAGAGACAAAACCAGGCAAGGGAAATGAAATACAGTTAACCGATGCTTTAAAGAGTCTGGCGGAAAAAAGAACTGTTCAGGCCTATGATTTTATTGGCAAGAGATATGATGTAGGTAATAAGTTTGGATATTTACAGGCAACTGTTGAACTTGCCTTAAAATATAGTGATTACAAAGAAGAATTTAAAGATTATTTGAAGAAGTATATAAATACTCAGCTTTGAGGTGTGAAAAGTGAGAAAAATTATGTTAATTCTCTTTAGTATGGCCCAGAGAAGCAAATCGATAGATAGGAGCATTGAGCTGGCCAGGGAAAATAAGGCTAGCCTGGATGTGAAATTTATTATAGAGGAAAAAATACCACGAACCCTATCATCATTGGTTATGTATATAGGTTTTCTGGGTGAAAAATTAAGTGATGATGTGGAAAAAACATTACTTGATGAATATCATCTCAGGGCAAAGGGGGTAATAGCTGACGTAGAAAAACGGTGTCAAAGGGATAATATTGATATCCAGAGTGAAATAGTTGATAATGGCTCACTTCGTTATTGTTATGAAGAAATTAATAATAATAATATTGATTATTTAATTTTGAATTATACTCGTGATAAATTTATTTCTGAACAGGTTTTGGATTACTATATTGATGATTTTCTCGAGGATATTAATATAAGCTATGAGGTATATTATGACGGCAAAAGCAAGAAGAATTAATATGAGAGGATGAAAATTAAAATGAAAAGGATTTTGGGTATTGTAGTTCTGGCATTTATCTTTGTGTCTATTTCCATTAGCGGGGTAAGCGCAGAGCATTATTCAACAAGGGCGTTTGGTATGGGTGGTGCTTATACCGGTATAGCAGATGATGTATCTTCCATAATCTATAATAGATGATGAAGACTGATTATAATAAATATTTTCTTGATATTTCAACTTTACCTGGTGAGACATCAGAAATTTCAGCCAGTGGTAATGGCTTTGGCCTTGATGCAGGTGTAATGGCCAGGGTTTCAGATGTTTTGAAGGTCGGTGCTGAGATAAGAAATCTCTGGGCAGCAGATTATACAATTACCGGGGAAGAAAAAGAATATGCCTATGATGTAGTTAATGATGAATGGGATTTGCAAGATACCATTGATTATGAGAAAAAGATTCATCCAGAATCAAGTCTCAGGGTAGGTGCCTCTTTAAATGTACCTGTTATTAATACTCTTATTGCTGCTGATATTGACAATTTTGCAGGTGAAGGAGAGCAAATATTCCATCTGGGTATGGAGAAAAACCTTCTCTGGAATGGTATTTCATTGAGAGCAGGAACCTATAATCAGGGAGATGATACTATCTATACAGCAGGTATGGGCTTAAACCTGGCAGCTTTCCATTTAGATATGGCCCTGGGTGCAGATAGTAAATTTGAAAATAGTGTTGGTGGAATGATATCTTTTAAAACAAAATTTTAGTAAAAATATAGTTTAGTTTAGAAGATGTATTCAAGGCCCATTTTAAATTGTATTTGTTCACTATTAATCCTGGCAGATATATCATCAGCCCAAATAAATGAATCATATTTTTGTAATTGAGTTCCGGCAGTATCAATTTTAGTATAATTGATACTGCCACTTATATTTATTCCGGGGTAAATATTTAATAAAATCCCCAAATTATGCCAGAAGGCCTGGCCACTGGCCTTTATCCTGCTTGTTTTGTTTCTTAAAATATGTATATCCCTGTCCCTGACACTGGTTAAAGGAGAGTAATTAAATTCATATTTTAGTGAGTACTTATTTGTCTGGGTATTTATTATTAATCCCAGATAGGGTAGATGATAATCTATATCGTAATCCAATGTTTCACCTGAAAAAGTCAATATATCATCAGGATGATAGAAAATGCCATCATAACTACCCTTCTGCTCTGTATTTGAAACCTTTGCCGAAAAATATTCATATTTATATCCAGTTTTCAGCTTAAAATTAATATTTTTATTAATCCTGGCAGCTGTTGAAGATAGAGCAGCATTAAATATAAAGACATTTAATCTGCTATCTGAGCTGGAGTAAATAGCTATATCATCCCTGTATTTATAC
>Ga0102926_1002673_pt1 | contig 10274 bp, 13 predicted proteins | sample SalPonR1_A_D2_MG_FD_78173 | JGI IMG/M metagenome (GOLD analysis project Ga0102926, IMG submission 78173) | Salt pond soil microbial communities from South San Francisco under conditions of wetland restoration - Salt Pond MetaG R1_A_D2_MG | ecosystem: Environmental > Aquatic > Marine > Intertidal...
AATGTTAGCATGAGTGGTGTATTTTCAAATAGTATGGCTCATAAGTATATTAGCACATTTTTAGATATAAATGAAAATGAAGAAAATATATTTGAATTACTTATTGAGGATATTTCAAATATAAAAATTGCTAAATTACAATTAATAAATAAGGATAACAAAATAGAAGATATACAAAAGGAAATGGAAAATATTGATCTTACTGATCAATCTAATGTAGAAGTTATAGAAGAACTATAAAATATAAAAAATTATATAATTACGATAATTAAATATAATTTTCATTTTAAATTAAAAATTTTTAAACTTATGGCATTTAACGGAAATAATTCGAATGAAGAAGTTGTTGGAACTTTTAAACTATATACTGGAATAACTAAATTTAAAGTAAAAGCTATTTGTCCTAATAAGGAAGAATTAGGAGCATTAGGTTTTAATGTAGAAAAAGAACCTGAATATATAACAGATTCGGATAAAGGAAAAAGAGCAAGAATTGAGGTTGTGGTACATTCAGAAGAACTGGATAAAAACTTTAGGTTTAGCTTTTTACTACATGATACAGTAAGAACAACTAAAGATGGTACCAAAAAACAATTAATTGATGCAAAGGGTGATAAGGCATGGACAGCAGGAGATGGAAGCGAATTATCCTGGTTTGATCCAGCTACAGGAAGACCAGCTTTAGATGGTGAAGAATATTTAAATGATTTCTTAATCAAATGGTTAAATATTAAACCTAAAGATCCTGCAAGAATAGATAATCCTAAAAAGTTTTTTGAAGGTGATTTTACTCAATTGAAAAATTTAGTACAACAATTTAAAAATAATGAATTTTATGGTATGTTGACAGTAAGACATGCTGATAACGGAAAAGATTTTCAATCTGTTTATACAGGATTCTTTGAAAGAGGAACTAATGATACCATCTATAATTGGAATAACCATATTACTAAAAAAGAAAAAGATGGTTTTCCTTTAAAAGATAGTTATTCATTTAAATTACAAGAATATACTCCTAAAGAACCTACTAATGATAATAAGGATAATGAACCTGAAATTGAAGCAGAATTTTAAATAGTACAAACAAATATATAATATGTTTTTAGTAAGACCTGATTTAAATACTCACGAAATAGAGAAAAGATTAAATGATTATGTTTTATTTAAACGCTACTGTTTTGACTTTGATCGTGTTAATAAAAAATTTAGTGCTGAATTTAGAAAAGATGTAAATCCATCAGCAATAATAAGAGAATATCAAGGAAGACTTTTTTATAGAGATTATGGTGATCCTCATCAAATAAAGTCTTATAATATATATAATTTTATTATGCATAAATATGGATTATCTTTTTTTGAAACACTAAAAAAAATTAATAATGATTTTAAATTAGGATTAGCTTTCTCAAAAGAAAAGGTAGAAGTGAGTACTGTTAAATACAGTTCTTCTAAAAACAAATGTCATAAGGATAATAGATCTATAATTAAAGTAAAAAAAACTAAATATTCAAGTGACCATTTAAATTATTGGGAGTCATATAAATTATCAAGACCTCAAATACAAAATATATTAACTTTTTTTGATGTGTATCCAATAAGTCATTATTGGTTGACAACTCAAAAATTAGATAATAAATGTTTTGTAATGAACTCGATAGCATTTACTTATGATTTTGGTTGGTTTAATAATGTATTTATGAGAAAAATATATCAACCTTTAGTTAAAAATAATAGTAGATTTATAGGTAATGCTATAAAAGATATTGTTCAAGGTTATAATCAACTCCCTAAAAATGGAGATTTTTTATTTATTACATCTTCACTAAAGGATGCTATAGTATTAAGATTAATAGGATTTTATGCTATAGCTCCTTCAAGTGAAGGTACATTTGTAAATGAAAAATTATTTTATTTTAACTTAAAAAAAAGATTTAAAAAAATCGTATTATTTTATAATAATGATTTTGACAAAAAAGATAACTATGGATTAATATATTCTCAGAGATATTCAAAACAATATGAGATCCCTTATATTATTTTACCTGAGCGAGGTAAAGAAAAAGATCCTAGTGATTTTGCTAAAACTTATAATTTAAGGGAACTTAATTATGTAATTCAAAATGAATTAAAGAATGTCAGAAACTACCACTAAACAAAGGTTCTTGATTTGCTATAAAAAGAAAATAACAAATATGGAAACTGGTGAAAAAGAATTAACAAAATTTATAAAAACTTTTAAAAGTTTAAACCAGATTGAATGTTGTAAATCAGTATCAAGAACTTTAAAAATACCAAATGAATTTATTGGGAGATATGATAATAAAGAAGGAATAATATATTGTAATGAAATTTATAATCCTGCTGATAAAGAAGGAGAATTATAATGATTTCTATAAATAAGAATACAATAAAAGTTATTATTCCTCAATTTATTACTCATATTGAAAAAACTAATAACAAAATTGCTCCTAATAAATTTATTAAAATAAATAATCAACTTATTTACAATTCTAATTTAAACAGATTTGCTCGAAATATTGTAGTTATTAATATGCATAATTATATTATTTCACATATAAACAAAAAGTTTCAATTAAATAAATATCCTTATCAAATATCACTCAATTTTTATGCACCTATAAATTATGGTTCTATATCTAGAAGATTTATTAAATCTGAAAAAGATTTTAAAATAATTTGTAAAGAACCTTCTAAAGATTATACACCTAATTGGGATATAGGTAATTACGGAGATATTTGGTTAAAAACTTTTGCAGATGCATTACAAATAAAAGGGTGTCTTAAAGATGATAATGTTAAATATATTAAAAGTATTGGACCTACTACATTTATTCAAGAGGATTTGTTTGAAAATAGAAAATTAGAATTTATAATTAAACCAATTTAATAATTATTAAAAAATTTTATTATGCTTAAAATTAAAATTATCAGTACATTGACAGATTATGGTGAAATGATTGAAACTCAAGCCAAAAATTTTGGTGAATTAAAAAAAGAATTAAAAGAAAATGAAAAATTTGGTGATGTTAAAAAAAACATTACAGCTGTAATTGCAGAAAATGGTAATAGCTTAGATTTAAATGATGCTAAATTACCTTCAGGATTATCTACAAATCCTGATAAAAGAGATTTTACTTTATTTTTATATCCTGTTGAAACTAAAGGCGGTATAGATGAAGAATTTTCTGCAGAAGAAATTCGTAAAGCTATTAAAATTGTAGAAAATTATTTAACACCAGAAGCAGATAAAAAGAGTAAGAAAGAAACAAGAGAAGAATTAGAAAGGGCTAAAGAAATAGCTACAAAATTAATGCTTAACAGAAAATAATAAATTAAAAATATTATTTTAATCATAAATAGCAGGGTTTATAAAAATCCTGCTATTTTTCATATTATACAACTATGAATTCAACAATAAATTTACAATTTGGCGATATTTTTAAAGAAGAAAAACATAATTATTTCTATATAACTAACTATAAAAATACATGTATTTTTTTATTAATTAGTCATACATCTACAGACAATTCATTACATATAAAATTTATTGGATTAGATATAGAAAAATTACCACCAAAAACAAATTCATTAGATTTACCTGTTAAACATTTTATTAAAAAATTTAAAAATATTATTAATAAAACTAGAATTATTATTGATTTATTAAATAATAAAGATGAATTTTATTATGTAGATGAAAATCATAATTTAATAGATACAAACTCATTTTCAGAATCCTTTTATCTTGATTTACTATTAGAAAGATTAAATAATCTGCGTTCATATATATACTATAATGATGTTAGTGAAGAATCAACAAATTTTGATAATATTAGTTTGGATAATATTACAAATTTTAATAAAAGTTTAAATTTATTATTAGAAGTAAATTTCAATACAAACTTTAGAAATGTAATTTATTCAAAAATTATCAGTAATAAAATTATTAATTCAGATTTTTATAAATCTATTGATAATAGCTTAAGTATAATATATAAGGATAATTATGAAATAAAAGTAAAAGAAAATAGCATTATAGAAATAATAATTTTATTTCCTGAAATATTAATTAAAAATAAAAAAGGACATGAACATAAAATTTATAATTTATTTGTAACTTTTTCTATAAGTATAAATAGTAAAAAAATTATTACTGATTTATATGGTTTTAGAACAAAATATCATGTTACTGAAATAAATAATAGATATGAACATTCTCATTTACCAGACTTTAATTCGTTAGTCAAATCTATTTATAATAATACTAGAGATTTACCAGAAAATATTGATATACTTAAACAACGATTTTGTTTAGGCGCTGGTCCTTTTGGCACATTATTTAATCATCAAAAAGTGCGAACTATTGATATAGACAGGTTTATGTTATTTTTACAGTATTTAAAAGATTATGTTAGTTGGGAAAGTTTATCTGGAGGACCTTATAAATATATTAATGCTTTTAATAAGTTTCAAAAATTAAAAAATCATAATATATCAGGTAATATTAGTATAAATTTTAATAATTATAAACATTTTAATTTTAATAAAAATTTAAAATTTATTAATAATAAGTGGGTATATAAACCTGATAATTCTACAAAACAACATTTAATAGAATTGTATAAAAATAGTTCAAATCATGTCTGTGCTGTAGATGAAAATGAAAATTATTATGATATTTTTAATGAAGTTGATGATTTTATAGATGATAACGTATTAAGAAAAATTGAATTAATAAATAGTTCAAAAATTAAAATGTTTAATTTTAAAGGTAAGGATATTTATCTTGAAATTACTGCAGAAGAAATAAAAAATAATTATAATTTAACTTTAAAAAAAGGATTTTATGAATCAGTTACAAAACAAATCAATGGAATCAAACGAGAAAAAGACTATACCAACTATATTACTAAAAGAAAAAGCAAAATTAATAATTTCATCAACAGCATTAAATGAAATTAACTATTTGCATTATAAAGTTGGAGAAACAGAATGGAGTGGTATAGCATTAATTGATGTACAAGGAGATATAGATAATATTCAAAATTTAAAATGTATTGTAAAACATGTATATCCTAATAATATTGGAAGTGGGCATTTTACAAGCTATAACTCTAAGAAAAGTTCTATTCATTTAGATATTTTAAGAGATATACCCGAATCAGAAGATTTAAAATTAGGGTTTGTACACTCTCATCATTCTATGGAAACTTTCTTTAGTGGTACTGATACAGGTGAGTTGATAGAAAATTCAGAAAATTATAATTGGTTATTATCTTTAATAGTAAATTTTTCTAATCAATTTTCTGCAAAATTAGCTTTTAGAGGTAAAAGAGAAGTAGAAATATCAGGTAATACAAAGTTAAAACTTTTATTTAAAAACAGATTAGGAAAATTTATTGAAAAAATTAATGATCAAGATAATTCTAAAAAAATTGAAGAGGATGTTGTATTTATTGCAGATTTTGATATAGAAATTGAACAAGATAAAAAATGGTTAAAAGAAAGAATATCAAAATTATTTAAAGTTAAAAAAGAACTAGAAGCTCAAAAAGCTAAAGAGTTTAAAAGTAATTTTAATAATTTTAATAACTTTACAAGTTATAATAGTTATCAAAATAAAATTAACTTTAATCATAAAAATGCTGATAATACTTATGAACAACTTACTTTATCTAAAGAAATTTTAATAAAAGCATTAGATGAAGAAGCTGTAAGAGAAATTAAAAGTAAAGCTAAAGATAGAGAATTATATATTAATGATATCGTACATTATTTAAATGATAAATATGATACAATTGATTTTGATGCTGATGAAGTAGGTAATGGCTTTATAGATAATCAACCTGCTGATATAGAAGATATCGTTGATTATGCTTTTGAAATTTCAGAAGCAATTGATGAAACTTATGATAAAGATGCAAAAATATCTAAAAAATTCAAAAGAGATGATTATTATCAAATTTGTTTAGATGCTATTAATACAGGATTATTTCCTTATCAAGGATATGCTGTTATTAGGCATTTGAGTTATCATATTAGTGAAGAAATAATTAATTGTCAAATTGATATGCAAGAAAATATTTAAATATGGAAAACTTTTTAAGATTTAAAGAAGCATCGTGGTTTGGTGATAATAGAGAAATATTTATAGGTGGAGCTGGCGGAATTGGAAGCTGGCTCTCACTTTTTTTAGCCAGACATGGAGAACATGATATTTATATTCAAGATTTTGATACTGTAGATAGTACAAACTTAGCAGGACAATTATATTCTCAAGAATCTATTGGTAAGAGTAAGGTCGAAGCTTTAAATGATATTGTTGAAAACTTGTCAACTACATCATTAAATACTATAAATAATAAATTTACAGAAAAAGATGAGGTTTTTCCTATAACTTTTTCAGCTTTTGATAGTATGAAAGCACGTAAAATATTATTTGAAGCGTGGAAAAAACAAATTAATTTAAATAATAAATATTCTGGTGTATTTATAGATGGGAGAATGAATGTTGAATCTTATGAAGTATATTGTGTTACTCCTGATAAAATAAATGAATATGAAGAGCACTTACCAAAGGATGAAGATGTTCAGGATTTACCCTGTTCTTTAAAAGCAACTCCTTATATAGGTGCGATGGTTGCTGCAGATATGGTACGATGTTTTACTAACTTTATTGTCTGTTCAAAGGAAGAAGACAGACGTAAATTACCATTTCATATATCTAATGAAGGATATTTATTTAATTATAAAATAAAATAATATGAATAAAATAAATATATGTAGTAAATATCAAAATCAATATATGTTAGATGATTTTAATAATCATTTTTTTAAACAAGATAATCCTTTGATAACTAATATTAATAAAGAATATTTTCCGGCTTTTATGTTAAAATTATATCCATTAATTTCTAATATATCAAATGAAGAAAAAATAGGTAATTTACGATATAAGTATATGTTAATTGATGTTACTCATAATATGGGGTATTTTCAAAAAACTTTAAATAATATACCACATTCTGGTGATGAAGAATTAAAAGAAACGTTAAAGTTTGAAGTAAATTACCCTGCACCCTTATATTTTTACAAATATCCTAGTAGATCTTATAGAAATTGTGTACATTATATTAAAAATTATTCTAGTATCGTAAGTTATCATTTAAGAAAAAATGATTTTATATTATCACAAGATACTATGATATTTATAAAAGATGGAAAATTATATCCTATAATAATACCAGTTATTAAATATAAGGATATTTATAATTTAAAATATGATTATGTTTTTAAAAATAAGTTTGATGAAGACAAAATTAGATATTGGTTTGATCCTTCAAATTTAAATATTATAAAAAATAAACCATTTCAGCAAGCATTTAGTTTATATTTAGAATCATTAGATAAAAATAAAATAATTAATAAAAATATTAATTTATATGATTTATTTTTAAATTTTGATGAATTAAATGAAACTAAATCTTTATCGGATATTAAAAAAGAAAAAGAATTTATAATTAATAGATTGAAAAATGAATAAGACATTAGCTATAATTGACATAGACGGGTTGTTTTACCAATCAAGTAAAGAAACTTTAGAAGAATCAATTTCAAATTTTGATGAAAAATTAAATAATATATTTGAGCAGACTAAAGCAACACATTATGTTGCTTTTTGCTCATTTTCTCCTTATTTTAGACATGAAATTGATAAGGAATATAAACAACATCGCAAAAAATATAAAAGTCCTTTAAAATGGATAAAAACACTTAAATCTTATGCTATTGAAAAATATGGAGTACAATGGATGAAAAATGTAGAAGCTGATGATTTATGTGCTTATTGGATGAATAAAGAATTATCCATAGCTGTAGATGATGGTAAAATAGAACCAAAAGAAGTTTTTGATGAAACACTTGAATATTGTGTGGAACAAAAGATTGATCTTTTCAAATTTGAACCTATGGAAGTAATATTATGTACTCCAGATAAAGATTTATTACAATCTATTCCTGGTAAACATTTTAATTATACTTACAAACTTAAGGATGAGATTAAAGAATTAGTTCGTCAAAATCCATCTTATGAAACTAAAGAAGAAGATGTTATTAAAGGTTTTTGGGTAGAAACAACTGATGATGAATCTGAAGATTTTCAAAAAATGCAATTACTTGTAGGAGATAGTTCAGATGGCATTAAAGGTGTAGAAAAAAAAGGAATTAAATATTGGGAAAAGATGGTAAAAAATAATGAAAATCTTTATACTAAAATTCTTAGTGAATATTTTCTAAAATATGGTATTTCTCAAGGAATATATAATTTTCAAAAAAACTTTAGATTACTACATCTTTTACAGACAGATGAAGATTTCTTTAGAGAAATAGGACACTTACCTGAAATGCCAGAAATATATAAAATAAATCAATTAAATGAAATAGAAAATTTAAATGATGAAAAATTACCTAATTTTGATTAATCATGATAATAAAATTAGAAAATAATGAAAAAATTAATTTAAAAATATTTAATGTAAGGAATTTATTATTAGAAGGAAATCCTAATATTATAAAAAATATTTCTGATAAAAAAAATAATATTAAGGATATTTTACTTGGAGAAAGATTTTTTATACAAAAAGGAGATTTTCTACCAATATTATTAAATGATAGTGGAACAGTATATCATATAAAAAATATTAAATTAATTAAAAAAAGTGATAAAAGAGCTACTTATGTTTTATCCTCTGATTCACTTAATAAAACTTCTCATTGGATATTACCGTTAATTGGTAATAATGAGGAGTTTTTTAAGTATGATGAATTACTACTTAATGCATACTCTTATTGTGAATATGATTTATATGAAACATTTGATAATGGTAAAAATATATTTTTAAAGTATAAATTTTTACCTAATAATGATAAATTTTATGAAAGTTTACGAAATCATCCTCAACATATTCATAAAAATAGTGTTCATAGTAGACATGAGTATTTGTGTATATTTAAAATACCTTCAAAATATCAAAATGATTTTGAATTATTAAAACAAGGATATTATTCTAAAATAAGTGAAGATGCTAAGAAACAAATATTAAGATTTCATCATCTAAAAAAGAAAGGTACAACATATAGTATATTATATAAAGATAAAGATTATCAAGAAAAATTAAAAAAAGATTTAGATTTGGATTTTAATTTATCAGAATTAAATTCAAAACCTTTAAAAGAAGAAGAAACTTTATATAAGCCTGAAAAATTTTAAAAATGAATGAAGATAAATTAAAACAATTATTTAATAGTTGGTATGAACCTTTACAATCTTTTTTATTAAGTAGTAAATTTTCTAATATTGCTAAACAAGTAAATAAAGATAGAATAAATAATGTAGTAATTCCTAAGCAAGGCTCTGAATTATTCTTTAGAGCCTTTAGGGTTACTAAATACAATAATCTTAAAGTAGTTATACTTGGACAAGATCCTTACTCAAACCCTATAGATGCTTTTGATGGTTTAGCTTTTAGCAACTCTGCATTATTAGAACCACAACCTTCTCTTAAAAATATTCTTAAAGAAGTAGAAAATGATGTGTATAAAGGTTTTAATCCTGAAAGAATTGCTAACTTATCACTTGAATCTTGGGCAAAACAAGGAGTATTATTAATTAATACGGCTCATACTGTAATACAAAATAAACCAGAATCTCATTTAAAATATTGGATAAATTTTACAAGAGAGGTTATTAATTCTATAAATAAAAAAAATGATATTGTCTGGTTGCTTTGGGGTAGAAAATCTCAAAAATATAAATATTATATTACAAATCCTTCTCATGCAATAATTGAAACAGCTCATCCTAGTCCTTTAGGGTGTAATTATAATGCTCCAATACCTTTTATTGGAAGTAAATGCTTTAGTAAATGTAATGAACAATTAAAAACTAGAAATTTAAAAGAAATAACATGGTAAAAGAATCAAAAAATTTTAAAAAAAATACTTATTATAGAGCAAAACAATTAATCATGACACCTAACGGAGTAGTAAAAAAAGGTTTAACTCTTACTGGTGAGGAATGGGAAAATTTATTAGTCTATGATATTGGTAATTGTGATATCAAAGGTATGTTTGATATAATAAATGAAAATAATAATACTCATTGTTAAGTTTTTTGTTTTATAGAAGGTATCTTAAAACTTGCCCTTGATTCTTAGTTAGGGTGCAGTAATATTAGGATATGCCGTTAATGAATT
>Ga0102926_1002674_pt1 | contig 10272 bp, 9 predicted proteins | sample SalPonR1_A_D2_MG_FD_78173 | JGI IMG/M metagenome (GOLD analysis project Ga0102926, IMG submission 78173) | Salt pond soil microbial communities from South San Francisco under conditions of wetland restoration - Salt Pond MetaG R1_A_D2_MG | ecosystem: Environmental > Aquatic > Marine > Intertidal...
ATACAGGTTTTAGCACGATACAGCTCCAAGGGAGCGCCGGTCAGTAACATTGTGCAACGCGCGATGATAGCAAATCAACCCACCCGGTAGCCCCAAAGCGGGCGACAGTCTCACTCAATAGTTTCATAGTCTCGGCCTGTTAGATTAATCCCAAAAATACCATTCATTAAATTCTACCCTGGAATTCTCTAAAAAAATTTCCAGTACTCATCTTTAATTCTCGATTTTCTGGTGATGAATCTGCTGAATATGATAAATGTATGCACCCTTGAAAGTGGTCGAGAGAAGCAGCGTTTTGTTAGCATTACGCCCCTTCAGGGCTTTACATATGGCAGTATCACCTGCCATAGCGCGCGCAGATTAACCAGGGTACAAAATTGGGTAATATTTTTATTACTCTGACAAACCAACCTGGAGTCTATTCCGAATTTACCTGTTAAATATTAAAAATTTTTAATGTTAATGGAATTCAATATATTCTTTAAGCATTAAACCAATTTACATCAGTCATGAAAAAGAATAGCTCCAAAGGTTCCGTTGTAATTGTAGAAGATGACATGCTGCTATCATTGGTTGAGTCCAGGATTATAGAAAAGCTGGGTTATACGGTGATTGGTAAAGCTCAGTCAGGTGAACAGGCTATCGATATGGCGAGGCAGCTCAAGCCCGATGTAATCGTGATGGATATGTCTTTGAAAGGGAAAATGACCGGATTAGAAGCAAGTGAAGAGATTCGGCGGTTTTCCGAGACACCGATTATTTTTCTATCAGGAAGCGCCGAGAGTGATTTGATTAAAAGTGCCAAGAAATTAGGGAATGCAGACTATCTTGTTAAGCCGATCAAAGCGGATGATATGTTAAATCCGTTGAAAAAAGCCGTGAAAAGAAAAGAAGTGAAATCCGGCAAGGTTTTTAGTCAGGCAAGCTGATTGATATGTATGTGATTAATGGTCTGTCATCAGGAGATGTGCAGCCGACGACTGCACATCCCCCTGTCTTTTGTTCTACGCACGTTCTTGTCATGTCGAGCAGAGTGCAGGTGAACCTGCCTGCGCTAAAGCTTCGGAAGGCAGGCGGAGTGAGCCGAAATGGCGTCGAGACATCTCCAGATTATAAAACTACGCCTTATCAGGTGGCATGTTGATCAGCTCTCCGGGTGATTTTAAAAAAAGTGTCAACCCTCCTTGGTAATAAGGTATTATTCATCAAATGAATGAAAAATCCTTTGACACACCTCTTTCTCTCCCCTTATTAGGGGAGAATTTGTCACAGTATTTTTATCCCGAACTCACGTTAATTAACACTTTCCCTACTTGATTTCCCTGTAAAATTTGTTCTATCTCCTCAGGTAGATTATTGAGCTCTGTTACTCTATACAATTTGTGTAAAAATTTGGGCTTCCACTCTTTGGCGAGTAATTTCCAAATTCTCATCCTGTCGGTCATTAAGGCAATACCGGAATCAACCCCCATCAACGAGACGCCCCGAAGAATAAAAGGCAAGACATTCGTATGCAGCTTATGCCCAAGTACATTTCCGCAGCAGGCAACAACTCCATTGTGTTCCGTTTGACGTATGACAGCATCGAGCATCTCACCGCCAACGCTATCAATAGCTGCAATCCACCTGCCGGACAAAAGCGGTTTATCAGGAATGTTTGTGATTTCATCACGGTGTATGACCTCAGCTGCTCCGAGTGAATTTAAAAAATCGGTCTGATCCATTTTACCGGTTGCTGCTATCACCTGATAACCAAGCTGACTCAATAACCCAACTGCGAAAGATCCAACACCTCCGGTTGCTCCGGTAACCAACACTTTCCCATCGGCAGGCCCAATTTGCTGTTTTATGATTTTTTCTACTCCGATGGCGGCTGTTAATCCGGAAGTGCCGATCATCATGCTTTCTTTAATGCTTAAACCGGCAGGAAGAGGTACGATCCAGTCTCCCGGCACGGATATATACTGGCCGAAACCACCGGGGGTATTCATTCCAAGATCGTAACTGGTTACAATCACTTCATCGCCATCTTTAAAGCGATCGTCACTGCTCTCCTCTACCACACCTGCAGCATCAATTCCGGGAGTAAACGGATACTCTTTTGTTACCCCCTTATTTCCTGTAGCGGATAGAGCATCTTTGTAGTTCAGTGATGAATAGTGAACCTTAACCAATACATCATGATCGGGAAGATCAGAGATGGTTCTCTCTTTTACAGATTGGATGTAGGTATCACCCGATTTTTCCGCAATCAACGCCTTAAATGTTTTTTTAGATCTTGAATGCATCATTTCAAAAGTTTTTTGAGCCATTTTAACTTGTCAGTGTCAAAGGGCGGATATCGAAAATCCGGATCAGGCCAGATAGGTTTTTTTAGCACGGACTGGAGCCGGGTAAAGCAGTCAAAACTGTACTTCCCGTGATATGCACCCATTCCACTGTGTCCCACCCCGCCAAACGGTAAATTAGGGTTGGTCAAATGGCTGATGGTTTCATTTACACACCCGCCTCCGAATGGAACCTGTTCAATAATTTCTGATTCTACATCCTGGCTATCCGTAAATAGATAAAGAGCCAAGGGGGAATTCCGTTCAATTAATCTGGATTTTGCTTCATCCAGATTTTCGTAGGTGAGTATCGGCAGTAATGGCCCAAAAATTTCCTCATCCATAATAACAGAGTCCCAATCAGCCTGAATTATGGTTGGTTCTATAAATCTTGTCTCTCTGTTAGTCATCCCCCCGTGGATAACATCACTTTGTTCAAGCAGATTTAAGAGCCGGTCGTAGTGGTCGTAGTTAATAATCTGTGTATAATTTTCACCGGTGATGTAATCATTGCTATAAAACTGTGAGAGAACCTGTTGGCTCATCTCAACAAACTTCTCTTTGACTGACTGATGAATCAGTACATAGTCGGGCGCTACACAAATTTGGCCGGCATTCATTGTTTTACCCCACCAAATGCGTTTGGCTGCAATTTCAATATTGGCATCAGAGTGAACAATAGCCGGGCTTTTTCCGCCAAGTTCCAAGGTAACCGGAGTCATTTGTTCTGCAGCAGCTTTCATTACGATTCTTCCAACCCGGGTGCTTCCGGTAAAAAAAATCTTATCAAAAGGCTGTGATAAGAGTTCCTGGGTCTCCTCCACGGCACCTTCAACAACGGCTAAGATGGACGGAGAAAAATACTGCTCAACAAGATCTTTAATCAGTGCCGATGTTTGTACGGCCAATTCAGAAGGTTTTAGAATAGCGTTGTTACCGGCCGACAGCGCACCGACCAGGGGCTGAAATGTGAGGTGAATCGGATAGTTCCACGCTCCAATAATTAATACCGTGCCATATGGTTTTTTATAAACCGTATTCCTGGATGGAAAAGTAAAAATGGAGTTGCTTACCTGATCGGGCTTTGCCCATTTATCGAGATGCTTTAGATGATGGTCAATTTCGTGGAGAATGGTAGCAATTTCCGATGTATAAGCTTCAAAATAGGGTTTGCCAAAGTCTTCATGGATGGCCGTACATATTTTCTGCTCATTCTCCTGAATTAAGTTTTTGAGAATATTCAGGGATTCTTTCCGCTTGCTCAGTGAACTGACTTCACCCTGATGAAAAGTTTTTTTTTGATGCTCTACCAGCTTCTGAATAGTCATGACTTTTTGGATTTCGGAGTTCTACCTTCAAATGATTCCATCGACTTATAGACACCCAAAAGATTTCCGGCAACCCAATCAAATAGTTTATAAGGTAAAAGTGCTTTTATCAATGGAACAAGTTTTACCATAAACGGTGCTTGAATGGACCTTTTCCCGGCCGCAATTCCTTTAAGCATCAAGTCAACAATATCATCAGTCTCTAAAAGAGGGACCAAGATTGGAGCTTTTACGCCATCAAACATACCTGTTTTGATGTAGCTGGGAATGACGGCTGTAACGCCCACTCCGGTTTTCAGCTTTTCCATCTCAAGCCGAAGGGATTCACTCCAGCCGATAACGGCCCACTTACTGGCTGCATAAACACTCATCCTCGGATTACCGATATAGCCTGAGGCCGACGCCAGATTAACGATTTGACCCGAACCACGCTGGATCATTTCATTTAAAAAAGCCCGTGTTACCCACATGCTTCCGGTTGTGTTGATCTGTATTGATTTTTCGATTTCTGAAAACGAGTGCTCATGAAACATTTTACCAACTACAATGCCGGCACAATTGATAATAATATCGGGAACGAGATTTTCTTTGATGAAGTGATCTGCCTCGAGTTGTATCAGATTTCTGTCTGTAACATCAATCCCGGTAACGTGGACTTCAGCACGGTCTTTAATTTCACTTTTTAGCTGTTGAAGCTCATCCGGATTGCGATCCCACAGCAAAAGTTTTACATCTGCAATATCGGCTACTTTTTCGGCAAAACGTTTACCAATACCGCTTGCTGCACCGGTGATAAGAATGGTTTTATGGTCGTAGTAATTTATCATATCAATCAAATCATACGAAAAAAGGCAGCAGTACAAAAATCAATTCAGTGAATTGTTAAGTCACTGTTTAAAATCCTACATTTGATGATGAAGCAAAGCAATTAATCTGAGGCGGAGGAAAAGGTGGAACACCCCTCCCTCCGCAAGCGGAGTACTCCCCTCAAGGGGAGACTTATTACTTAATCATTTGCAATAAAGTCTATACGCACCATTCCAAATAAACGATATCACATCATGAACAGAATTCTACTTTTTTTATCCCCGCTATTTTTATTCCTGGCCATTTCCTGTGGTCAGCCGCCCGTAGATCAAGCAGCTGAATCTATCACAGCTGAATCCTTAAAGAGCCATATAGAAGTGCTCTCATCCGATGAGTTTGAGGGCCGGGCACCGGCAACAAGAGGTGAAGACATGACGGTGGATTATCTGGTTGAAACCATGGAGCAAATAGGAGTTGCGCCGGGAATGGACGACGGCTCTTATATCCAGCAAATTCCACTTTTGGGCCAGCAGATCGATGGCTCTACAGCTTCAATGAACATCCGGTCAAACGGACAAGTTGCCGAGCAACTGGGATACAGAACTGATTTTATGGCGTGGCCCAGCAACGAATCAGAAAGCGTTCAGCTTAGAAATGCGGAATTACTCTATGTAGGGTACGGTATTCAGGCTCCGGAATTTGACTGGGACGACTACAAGGGCGCAGATGTAGAAGGGAAGGTGTTGGTATTTAAAAACAGTGATCCCTCAAACGATCCTGAAATTTTTGAGGGCGATTCCCGCCTCTATTATGGACGATGGAGTTATAAGTTTGAGAAAGCAGAAGAGATGGGTGCTCTGGGAGCAATTATTATTCACACCACGCCGACGGCCGGTTATGGTTGGTCTGTTATCGAGAACAGCTGGGGACGCGAACGATTTTCACTCAAGGGTGAAGACGATGCCGGCAGTAAACCGGAGTTTAATGGATGGCTGACAGAAGAACATAGCGAGAATCTTTTTGAACTTGCCGGGCTTAACCTGGAAGAGATGCTGGAAGCGGCAGAAAGCCGGAATTTCGAACCAGTGCCGCTGGAAAGTGTGTCGCTTGATCTGACATTGGACGCAACATACAGCGATATGTCATCCCGAAATGTTCTGGGAGAAATCAGGGGAAGTGATGCCGATTTAATGGATGAGTATGTGGTGTTTACCGCGCATTACGATCATCTTGGAATAACTACACCCGTTGAAGGCGACTCCATCAACAACGGTGCTCTGGACAACGCTGCCGGTGTAAGTGCGGTGCTGGAAATGGCAAATGCGTATAAGCAACTGGAGCCGGAAATGCGACGGAGTGCGCTGTTTCTTTTTGTAGGTGCAGAAGAGATGGGGCTGCTGGGATCGCTCTATTGGTCGCAAAATCCAACCATTCACCCGGGTAAAATATCTGCGAACATAAATATGGATGGCATGCAGGTATACGGTGAAACTGAGGATTTGGTTTTGGTGGGGTATGGCAGAAATACAATCACGGATGTTATCAGACAATTTGCGGATCAAGAAGGGCGTGTGGTGAAACCGGATCCAAATCCCGGGCAGGGGTACTTCTACCGGTCGGATCACTTCTCCCTGGCACGTGTTGGTATTCCTGCTATATTCCCTAATCCGGGCCGTGATTATGTGAACAAACCGGAAGATTTCATCGAAACGGTAGATAGTCTAAGCGCGGTGAATTACCACTCAGTAGGAGATGAAATTAACGAACATTGGGATCTTTCCGGGATGGAGAAAGATGTGCGTCTATTCTTCCGCTCCGGCTTCTTTATTCTAAATGCCGATGAGATGATGAGCTGGGAAGATGGGGATGAGTTCCAGGCTGTACGCGAAGAGATGCTGATGCAGGCTCCCTGATTCTTTACAACCACTTCATGATTTCTGACTATTTTCATAGCCTGCTGTGTCGGTTTAGATTGATACAGCAGGTTTTTTCCAAAATGATAAACAATCGAGATGGCGAATATTTTAAAGATGGCAGCGGCTCTTTTTTTACTGATTCTGTTGAGTGGCTTCATTCCGGATGCAGATAAACCGGCCTATTTGATCTATAATAAAAATGGGAATGTCGTTTCTTATCAGAGCCTGAAAGTACAATCTACCGGCAGTGACCTGGTCTTTTTTGGTGAGCTGCACAATAACACCATTGCCCACTGGCTACAAATTGAACTACTACAGGATTTGGCTTCAGATACAACGCGTTCAACAGTGGTGGGAATGGAAATGTTTGAGGCGGATCAGCAGCTTCTGATTGACGAATATTTTGCAGGTTTAATCAGTCAGTCCAGCTTTGAAAATGAAGCCCGGCTTTGGAATAACTACAGTACCGATTATAAGCCGGTGCTTGAGTTTGCAAAAGAGAACGATTTGAAGTTGATTGCCACAAATATTCCAAGACGATATGCGTCTGCGGTTTATGGCGGAGGGCTTGAAGTGTTGGATGAACTATCAGCGGAAGCAAAACAGTGGATGATGCCGCTGCCTGTTGAAGTGGATACGGATCTGCCGGGGTATCAGAACATGCTGGAAATGGCGCAGGGCCACGGCGGAATGAACATCGTTTATGCCCAGGCAGTGAAGGATGCTACGATGGCTCATTTTATTTTGAAAAATCTTGAAGAAAAAAGCCGAATCTTACATTTGAACGGTTCGTATCACTCTAACGATTATGAAGGAATTGTCTGGTATGTGAAAAGAGACCGCCCTGAAATCAGAGTATTAACAATCAATACGATAGTAGAGGATAATATTAACAGCGTAAATCAGGACCGGCTTCAGTCTGCCGATCTTACAATTGTTGTGCCATCAACGATGACAACGACTTACTAACCAAGAAATTTATTAAATGAGTTATTCAGAGTTTCCATATTCCAGGCCTAGGCGGCTTCGCAGTTCCGGTAATGTGCGCCGAATGGTAGCGGAAAATCACTTGGCTGTAAATGATTTTATTGCCCCTCTGTTTGTGATGGAGGGAAAAAATGAGAAGGTGGAGATTCCTTCCATGCCGGATTACTATCGCTATACGCTTGATCTTCTGATGGATGAAATTCAAGAGATTCAGAATCTCGGTATTCCTGCTGTACTTCTGTTTGCGAAAGTGCCGGATGAAAAGAAGGATAACGAGGGTTCGGAAGCACTTGATCCGAACGGACTGATGCAGAAATCAATACGGACTATCAAAGAGCATTTTCCGGACTTGGTGGTAATGACCGATGTTGCAATGGACCCGTATTCCAGTTTTGGACATGACGGTGTAGTGGAAAACGGGAAAATCGTAAATGATAAAAGCGTAGACATTCTGGCAAGAATGGCGGTTAGTCATGCCGAAGCCGGCGCAGACTTTGTGGCCCCATCCGATATGATGGACGGGCGAATTTTGCTGATGCGTGAGGCTCTTGAAGAGGCCGGATTTCCCAATATGGGAATTATGGCATACAGTGCTAAGTATGCTTCAAGCTACTACGGTCCGTTTCGCGATGCGCTCGATTCAGCACCCGGTTTTGGGGATAAAAAAACGTACCAAATGGACCCGGCTAACGTTACTGAAGCTGTGAAAGAGGCAATTACAGACGAACAGGAAGGAGCTGATATCATCATGGTAAAACCGGGCATACCGTATCTCGACGTAGTCCGGGCAGTAAAAGAGGTCGTAAATCTGCCGGTATCGGTTTATAATGTTTCCGGTGAATATGCCATGATTAAGGCCGCGGCAGAAAAAGGCTGGATCAATGAGGAAGAGGCAATGATGGAAGCGCTGATCGGCTTCAAGCGAGCCGGAGCTGATCTGATAGCAACTTACTTCGCCAAAGATGCGGCAAAACTAATTTTGAAGTAGTCCCCCTTTGAAGGGGGAAACGATGGACTCCTGAATGTTTCAGGTGTTCATCGAGGGGAATGTTATCCTGATTTTGAATATTACTCAAATTCTTTGCTAAGGAAAAGGTATTAACACACCCCTGATTGCTCCGCTGAACGCTACGCAAACTGTCCCCTCTCCAGAGGGGAAATTAAACAATGAATATTATTAACAACACAAGTAATTAAACTTTAAAATGAAAAGAGTACTTCTATTTTTAGCAACCAACCTGGCCATTATTATTGTAGCCAGTATTACCCTGTCAATTTTGGGTGTGGGATCCTATCTGGATGAAACCGGTACTAACCTGAACCTACAGGCACTGCTGATCTTCTGCTTTGTTTTTGGTATGGCGGGATCATTTATCTCCCTGCTTCTCTCCAAGAAGATTGCCAAGTGGTCGATGAAAATTAAGCTTATTGACAAGCCACAAAACTCCCGTGAAGAGTGGCTGGTTCGAACTATTGAAAAGCAGGCAAAAGATGCCGGTATCGGGATGCCGGAAGTAGGTATTTTTGAAGCCCAGCAGGCAAATGCGTTTGCGACCGGTGCCAATCGAAACAAAGCACTTGTTGCGGTAAGCAGCGGAATGATGCAGCGTTTTGATCAGGCTGAAATTGAGGCGGTTCTGGGGCATGAAGTTGGGCACGTTGCCAACGGCGACATGATCACTCTTGCGCTGATTCAGGGCGTAGTGAACACCTTTGTGATGTTTCTTGCGCGGGTTATCGGGTTTGTTGTAGACCGAGTGGTACTGAAGAACGAACGAGGTCTGGGGATAGGGTATTTTCTGACAACCATTGCTGCTGAAATTGTATTGGCCATTTTGGCTTCTACTATTGTATTCTGGTTCTCCCGTCGCCGTGAGTTTCATGCTGATGAGGCGGGTGCAAGACTGGGCAGCCGTCAGGGTATGATTGGCGCGCTGCAGCGATTAAAGGCTGAGTCTCAGGTACCAAATCAGCTTCCTGAATCGATGCAGGCTTTTGGAATTACCGGTGGTAAACGTAGCGGGCTGAAGGCACTTTTTATGACTCACCCGCCATTGGAAGACCGTATTGCAGCGCTACAGAATATGAGTGACTGAGACTGGATATAAGATTGATATATGTAGAGTAACGATCTCCCCTCCTTTGTAAGGAGGGGAATAAGGGGTGGTTGTTCAATGTAAGTTGTTGGGCGTAATGTTTATGGGCTGTCATTTTTAGTGAATTTCTACCACCCGCAAACCCTCTCCTAAATAGGAGGGGAGCTTTTGAGCTCCAATTCAAATAATACAAAGACTTAAAATCTATGCTACTGAACAAAAGCGAATTTCTCTTCAAACAGGCACAGGAATTTATTCCGGGCGGAGTCAACTCTCCGGCGCGGGCATTTAAGTCGGTTGGAGGGATCCCCGTTTTCTTCAAGAAGGCGAAGGGTTCGATCATTACTGATGAGGATGAAAATGAGTATATCGACTATGTAGGCTCATGGGGACCGATGATTTTGGGACACGCCTATCCTCCTGTGATCAAGGCAGTTCAGGATGCATCGTTCAACTCCACATCTTTTGGCGCACCTACGGAGATAGAGATCAAGATGGCTGAGCTGGTCCGCCGTATGGTTCCAAATGTGGATAGAGTACGTATGGTGAACTCCGGGACTGAAGCTTGTATGAGCGCGGTGCGGGTGGCTCGCGGCTATACCGGCAAGGATAAGATTATCAAATTTGAGGGTAACTACCACGGCCATGGCGACTCATTTCTTATCAAGGCCGGAAGCGGGGCTCTTACTCTTGGTAAACCGAGTAGTCCGGGCGTAACGGAAGGAACAGCAAAAGATACACTCAATGCCAACTACAACGACCTGGACAGCGTTGAGAAACTCCTCAAAAAGAACAAAGGCAATGTGGCAGC
>Ga0102926_1002675_pt1 | contig 10263 bp, 11 predicted proteins | sample SalPonR1_A_D2_MG_FD_78173 | JGI IMG/M metagenome (GOLD analysis project Ga0102926, IMG submission 78173) | Salt pond soil microbial communities from South San Francisco under conditions of wetland restoration - Salt Pond MetaG R1_A_D2_MG | ecosystem: Environmental > Aquatic > Marine > Intertidal...
CGAAATCCGCAACCTGCACAAGGCCTATAGCGCGCTTGAGGTTATAAAGGGCGTCGATATCACGGCCCACTAGAGCGACGTGGTGTGGCTGATCGGATCATCCGGGTCTGGTACATCTACGATTCTGCGCTGCGCCAATCTTCTGGAAGACAGCCAACAGGGCGACATTGTGTTCAAGGGTGAGGCCGTTACGTGGAAAGGCACCGGCCTGAACCGGCATCCGGGCGACGCCAAACAGGTGCTGCGCATCCGCACCAACCTGTCGATGGTGTTTCAGCAGTTCAACCTGTGGGCCCATATGACCATTCTTGAAAATGTGATGGAGGCCCCGGTTACCGTTCTGGGCCGTGACCGCGCCGAAGTGGAACAGGCCGCGCATGCCTATCTGGACAAGGTGGGCATCGCCGATAAACACGATGCCTACCCCGCGCAACTGTCAGGCGGACAGCAACAGCGCGCCGCCATCGCCCGCGCGCTTGCCATGGAACCCGAGGCGCTTTTGTTCGACGAACCCACCAGCGCGCTGGACCCGGAACTGGAACAAGAGGTCGTGCGGGTGATCAAGGATCTGGCCGCCGAGGGCCGGACCATGATGATCGTCACCCATGATATGAAAATGGCCGCCGATGTCTCGGATCAGGTGATATTTCTGCACCAAGGCCTGATCGAAGAGCAAGGCGCGCCCGATGCCCTGTTCGGGGCGCCGAAATCGGAACGACTACAACAATTTCTCAGTTCGACTATGGCGACCTGAGGCCACCAACCAAAACCAACCAAAAGGGAGCAACCCAATGAAAAAACTGATCCTTTCCACAGCGGCACTGGCATTTTCCGCCAGTTTCGCCATGGCCCAAGATGTCGTGCGTCTTGGCACCGAGGGCGCCTACCCTCCGTGGAACTTCATCAACGATTCCGGCGAGGTCGACGGCTTCGAGCGTGAACTGGGCGACGAGCTGTGCACACGCGCCGAGCTGACCTGCGAATGGGTTAAAAATGACTGGGATTCGATCATTCCCAACCTTGTGTCGGGCAACTACGACGTGATCATCGCGGGCATGTCGATCACCGACGAGCGTGACGAGGTGATCGACTTCACCCAAAACTACACGCCGCCCGATCCCTCGGCCTATCTGGCGATGTCCGATGATGTCGATCTGACAGGTGGCGTTGTTGCCGCGCAGGCTGGCACACTTCAGGCGGGCTATATCGCCGAATCCGGTGCGGCGCTGATCGAGTTCGCCACACCCGAGGAAACCATCGCCGCCGTCCGCAACGGCGAAGCCGACGCGGTGCTGGCCGACAAATCGTTCCTTGCCCCGATTGCCGAGGATGACGCCGAATTGTCCTTTGTCGGGCCAGACGTGCCACTTGGCGATGGCGTTGGCATGGGCTTGCGCGAATCCGACGCCGACCTGCGTGCAACATTCGATGCCGCCATCCAGTCGATGAAAGACGATGGCAGCTTGAATGAAATGATCATCAAATGGGATGTGTCATCGACCTTCTGATGCACATCTCGCGGCGGGGGCCGCATCCGGCCCCTGCCCGTTCTCGCGGGCTGTTCTGAATGTTCTCCTACTGCGCCGATCCCGATACGCTGTCAGGTCTGACATGGCTGTCGTGCTATCTCACGACGGGCAAGCATATGTCGTTCTACCTGTCTTTCGGGGTGGTGCTGTTGTTGCTGGCCATTACCGCACCGGCGGCGCTGATGTTCGGATTTGGCGGCGCGGCGGCGGCGCGGTCGCGGGTGTGGCCGGTTAATTGGCTGGGGCGCGGCTATATCGCCATTGTCCGCGGCGTGCCCGATATCGCGTTTTTCCTGTTTTTCGTCATTGCCTTGGATCAGGGCTTTGAATGGATGCGCCATCAGGTGCTATGCCCCGACTGGGATCAACCGATCCGGCAGGGCAATGATTTTATCGTTTGCGCGCAGGCCAAACTGCCACATGGCAACGCCGCGCAATGGCTGCACGAGGTTTATGGCTTTTTCCTTGCCGTGCTGACCTTTGCCATCGTGTTTGGTGCTTTTGCGGCGAATGTGTTGTTCGGCGCGATGCGCGCCGTTCCGCGCGCGCAGTTGGAAACCGCCGAAGCCTACGGCATGTCGCGGCGGCAAACCTTTTGGCGCATTCTTGTGCCGCAAATGTGGGTTTATGCCCTGCCCGGCCTGTCGAACCTGTGGATGGTGTTGATCAAGGCGACACCACTTTTATTTCTTCTGGGGGTCGAGGATATCGTCTATTGGGCGCGCGAACTGGGCGGCACCGCCAACCCGCGCTTTACCCAATATCCGCATGGCGACTGGCGCATGTGGTACTTTCTGGCGCTTCTTGTCTTTTACCTTGGGTTCACCAAGGTCTCCGAAGTGGTGCTTGAACGGCTGATGCAGAAACTGACCCACGGGCAGGCCACCACCGGCGGCGAAGCGCAACGAAAGGCCGCCGCATGAGTTGCTGGCAGACCATTCAGGATTACGGGCTGCGCAGTCTGGGGATCGGCGAACGCCTGCTGCCGCGTCAGGATTTCACCCTGTGCGAACAGGTCACGCTGATCGGGTCGGGCCTGTTGTGGAACATATATTTCGGCGCGCTTGCGCTGCTGGCCGGGTTCTTTCTGGCCACGGCCCTTGCCGTGGGCAAAGGCGCGCGCAACCGTGCAGTGCGCAGAGGCTCGGAATGGTTCATCTTCCTGTTCCGTGGCTCGCCCTTGTTCATCCAATTCTTTTTCGCCTATTTCGCCTTTCTGTCGCTCAAACAGCTCAGCCCGGTGTTCGATGCCTTCACCTCGGCTTGGTTGGGGGCGTTGATCGTGCTATTTTTCAACACGGCGGCCTATTCGGGCGAAATCTTTTACGGTGCGCTGCGTTCAATCCCCAAAGGCGATGTCGAGGCGGCGGATGCCTATGGCTTCTCGGGCTGGCCGCGCTTTCGCCGGATCATCTGGCCCACCATGCTGCGCCTTGCATGGCCCGCCTACACGAACGAGGCGATCTTTCTGTTCCACGCCACGACGCTTGTGTTTTTCACCGGCTTTCCCGCGTGGCAACAACGCGGCGACGCGCTGTATTATGCCAACTACTTTGCCGATAAGACATTCAACCCCTTCGTGCCCTACCCCATTCTTGCAGGTTACTTCATTCTGCTGACGCTGGTCCTGTTGGCGCTGTTCGGCCTGATCAACCGCCGCCTGAACCGCCACCTGCCCCAAGAGGCACGCCGCCCCCTGAAATTCCGCATGAACCTGATCCGCTAAAACGGCACGTTTCAAAGAGCGTGAAGAAACGCTCTGATCTGCTGAATCTCGTCCGGGTCAAATGCCAGTGGCTTGAGCAGCGGCGAGACCTTATGCGCGTTTCGCGATAACGCAGGGTAGTCGGGCGCTTTTTGCAGACGGTCCGTTACATCGCCAAGATCATGGATGGCCATTTCCGCAGGGTCCACCAACGGGAAAAGCGCTTGTTGTTCCAGCGTTTGCGCCCGACCATCCCAAAACCGTGCATCGCGCCGGGCCGCTGCAAAATTGAGGGGGCGTTGCGCCGTCCTTCGGTTCGGGCGTGGCCAAAGCTGCGTGGAAGCCCGTCGTCGTCATCACCGAAACAGGTGCTGGAAGAGGTGTCCCTCTCGGACCGGACGCCCGACACGTGGAAGCCGACACTGTCCAGCACGCGACTATGGCTGCGCATGTCCCATGCCTTGCTGTATTCCAACGAGACAGAGTTGTATTCACTGCTGCCGTCATTGGTCAGATAGCTGTCGCGCGATGTTGCACCTTGGGCGCGGGCGAATTGATCCTCGCCCTTTCGGTGACGCGCGCGCAGACGCCATTGGCCATCGGTCCATTTGTCGCCAAAGGTCACGCCAAGCGACAGCTCGTCGGTATAGGCCGTTTTCAGGTTGCCTTGGGAACAGGAATATTGCCCCAGATCAATGGGGCGCCCGCTGCCCCATGGATCAACCACCCCGGTGGCCCTGTAAAGGGTAAAGCCCGTTCCACGGCGCTTGGCCTCGATCTCTTGACCCGATGCGCAAAGCACGAAACTGCCACGCGCGATGTCGCCTTCAATTTCGGCAAACAGTTGCTTGCGCGTGTCGGTATAATAGGTGCTGCCCAACCCGCCGGTTCGGCAGCTTGTCAGATTGTCTTGTGGTTCCGGCGTGCCGCGGAAATCAGGGTTCAAGCTCAAGGGCGTGCCCAACACATAGTCGGTCATCTCGTCCGGCGTATAGCTGAACGACAATTTGCCCGACGCCTTATCCAAGTTGGGTTGGTGGTTTGAAGTCCAGAACATCATCGCTGTTTTCACCTGCATCGGTGTCAGCGTCGTTGCGATATTGCACCCTTGGAAGGCTTGTCAGCGCGGTGTTGGCATCGCCCGACCCGTCTGTGCGAATGCAAACGCCTTCAGACCCCACCGTTGTCGCGCCTGCGCCTTCGCTTGATCCAGTTATCACTGGCTGAGGAAGACCGGCCCCAACTTGCTTGTCCGCTTGGCCTTCAACGATGATCGGATCAAGAACGATATCGTCCTGTGCCTGAACCGCTACGGGCACCGCTATTGCGGTGATCATGCCAATGATCCAGATTTTTTCTTTATGCACAAACGGTTCCCGCCCGTGCATCCCATTGCGATGCAGAATCTTTCCGGCGTCCCTATCTTTGGTTTTGGTATCGCTGGCTGAAACGCTGGCTTAAGGATCAACTATCCTCACTTTTACGCAGGTTAAAATTTCTGAGTATTTTATTCAATAATTTGACCAGACAGGTGCCAACATAACGCACCCCTTTTGGGACAGGCGCATGAGCGTGCTTGGGCGGTTCGGTTGTGGCTTGGGCCAAGCGCGACAAAGCGGGCAGAGCAATCTGCCCCGCTGCGTTAGCGTGCCAGCATCCAACGCCCATCCGGCCAAAAGGCGTGAAAGGCAAAGGCGAACATCACGTCAAACGGCAGATCCCGAGCTTGCGCATCGCGCACTCGCACATTGCCCACCTCACGGCCCTTGCCGATATCTGCGGTGTCCAACGCCGAGGCTTGACCGGCCTGCCAAGTGATGGTCACACCAGCCTCTTGCACGCCGCCTTCGCGGCGCACGCGCTCCAACGGCCAAGCCTTGTCATCCACGCGCACGACCCGCGCCAATGGGTCGATCCCATGCGGCGGCGCCTCGCCATTATATAAAAACGGCTGTGCCGACGTGTCATAGCCCTGATAGGGATTGGCCCCGTAGCGTCGCGGATATGCCGGCTGGTCCATTACCAAACCATCGGGGTTGCGGCTGCGAAAGCTGTCCCAGCTTTCCATCCAGCCCGGCAAGGCGCGCAGTTCGGTGCCCGTCAGCTTGCCGACAATCGCCTCGCCCACGGCCTGCTGCCACCAGCTTTGGGTTTGCCGATCATACATGATCATGTCGGAATGGCGCAGCTTGCCCGAGACCCCGAATTCAAGCGTGCCCGTCGATACCCGCCGGTCAAAGACCATACCGGAATTGCACAGCGGGCAAAAGGTGACCGCCACCGGCACCCCGGCCACACTGTCATTGACGATCTCGTGCCACGTCAGATAGCGCAGCGGATAGGCGCGCGGGGTGGCCCCGTCGATCTCAAGCGTGATCACCGGCTCGCGCGGGGCAATCCGGGTGTCTTGCGCGGCAGGCAGAAAATCAGGATCGCTCAGCGCCGGAATGCCATCCTTGGGCGGCCCGCCCGAAATGATCTCGGACCAGTCCGATACGCTGCTGCGGGCAAAGTCGGTTTGCGGCCACTCCGTACGCCACGCGGCCGGGTCGGCCGCCGCCAGATGCGCAATCAAGCTCAGCGGTGCGATAAGCGCGACAAGATGAGGAAACCGACGGGTCATGGGCACATTCCTTTTCCGGGTTGGCCCATGCTGCGCCGACAAACCGAGTTTGCACAGCCCCGCGCACGCGAACGTGACAGGTCTTGAGCGGCTCAGGCGCCAGTATCGTCGTGTTCAGCGCGCGCCTTGCGGGCCTTCATGTCGCCCAGTGCCCTGTCCCACAGACGCGGCTGCAATAGCTTGCGAAAGGCGCGCTCCAACTCGGCGGTGCCGTTTGCCTCATACCACCGGCCATGGGCAAGGATCACACGTTTGGGGGCCCAGTCGATCATCAGCTCCACGTCTTCGGCCAATGCGGTCTTGTCGCGGAATGTCCAGCGCATGTCGGGCGGCATGGCCCCATCGCTATCGTCAATCCCGGCAAGCCAGACAATCGGCCGCATCCAGACTGGCAGTTTTGAGGTCTCAAACGCTTGGACCAGATCGGTCAGGATCAACGTCTCACTGGCGCTATGAAAAAACACCGCCTCGCGATGGGTTTTGCTGCCGCGCACGATGATCTGGTGAATCTGACCCGCCCAAGGCGATTCTGCCCTGTCCCATTGCAGATCGTGGTCGATGTGTAGGGTCAGACCCTGTTTCGCGGCCCGCTCGACCACGCCGGGCGCGGCCCAGACCTTGGCCTTGGGCCAAGCGGCCTGCCAATCCGCAATGTGGGTGTAGTGCAGCCAATTGGGCGCAATCAGATGCTGCACCGGGCCCAACGCCGTCAACTCCTGCCGCAAGCCTTCGGTCAGCCTTGTGGGCGCATGCACCCACAGATCGCCATTGGCCAATCGCACGACCGTCGCACGGGTTGAAAAGGGCAGACCCATGAACCGGATCGCAGGCCCATCAATCAACCATAGCCCATCGGCCACGGGTTTGAGCGTGTTCAAAGGCTCGTATCCCGTGGCCTCTGGCATCATTTAGTCGGTGACCGTGACGCTGGTCATCACGTCGGGCTGGCCGACAACCGAGCCGTTGCGGCCCTTGCCGCGCTTGATGGCGTCAACCACATCCATCCCGTCTGTCACCTCACCTACAACGGTATATTGCCCGTTCAAATGGGTGGCCGGGGCGAACATGATGAAGAACTGGCTGTTGGCGCTGTCGGGGTTCTGACTACGCGCCATGCCCAAGACCCCGCGTTCAAACGACACATCCGAAAACTCGGCCTTCAGGTCAGGCAGGTCGCTCCCGCCCATGCCCGCGCGGCGCATGTCGCCGCCCTCAAGCTTGCCAAATTCGACATCGCCGGTTTGCGCCATGAACCCGTCAATCACCCGGTGAAAGACGACCCCGTCATAAGCGCCCGCTGCGGCCAGTGCCGTGATCTGCTCGACATGGCCGGGGGCCACATCCTCGAACAGGTCGATGGTGACGGTGCCATTGGCCTCGCCCGCGACGTCGATCTGCAAGCCGGTGGCCATGGCCGGACCGGCCAACAGGCTGAAAAGAAACGCCAGTTTACGCATCGCTTGCCACCTTCATGCTGATCATCCGATCGGGGTTCGCGGGCGGCTCGCCACGGGTGATGGCATCTACATGATCCATGCCACTGATCACCCGGCCATAGACCGTGTATTGCCCGTTCAGGAAATGGTTATCGCTGAAATTGATGAAGAACTGGCTGTTGGCGCTGTCGGGGCTCTGACTGCGCGCCGCGCCGATGGTGCCGCGATCATGCGGAATGCGGCTGAACTCGGCCTTGAGGTTGGGCAGGTCGCTGCCGCCAGTGCCTGCGGCGCGCGGGTTGTAATCCTTCTCCATATTGGCATTGGCCACATCGCCGGTCTGGGCCATGAAGCCATCAATCACCCGGTGAAAGGCCACGTTGTCATACTGGCCGCTGCGCGCCAGCTCTTTCATGCGCTCGCAATGGTTGGGGGCGATGTCGGGCATCAGTTCGATGGTGACGGTGCCATCCTTCAGTTCCAGCAAAATGGTGTTCTCGGGGTCTTTGATCTCGGCCATCGGGCGCTCCTTCGTGTGGTCTGTTGCCAACTACCTAAGACGCCACGCCGCGAATGCCAAGCACAGTGCTTGACGCCCCGCCGCCCAGACGCCATGACAGGCGCGCATTTGACCCAAGCGGAGACAGTGGCATGAGCTGGAAACCCCTCGATGACATGGACCTTAACGGCAAGACGGTGCTGACCCGGGTCGATATCAATGTCCCGATTGAGAACGGCCGCGTCACCGACGCCACCCGCATCACCCGCATCGTCCCCACAATCGAGGCGATTCTGGCCGCGGGCGGCAAGCCGTTGCTGATCGCGCATTTTGGCCGCCCCAAGGGCAAAGTGGTTGACGAGATGTCGCTGCGCCCAGTGGTGCCCGCACTGGAACAGGCGCTTGGCCGCAAAGTCACCTTCATCGAAACGCTGGACGGGGCCGAAAACCTGACCGCCGAAGCGCGCGACGCGCAGGTGCTGCTGCTGGAAAACATCCGTTTCCACCCCGGCGAAGAGGCCAACGACCCCGAATTTGCCAAACGTCTGGCGGGCCTTGGCGATATTTATTGCAACGATGCGTTTTCCGCCGCTCATCGTGCCCATGCCTCAACCGAAGGTGTGGCGCATCACCTGCCTTCCTGCGCGGGCCGTTTGATGCAGGCCGAACTAGAGGCGCTGGAGGCCGCGCTTGGCCAACCCAAGCGCCCGGTGGTCGCCGTGGTGGGCGGCGCCAAGGTCTCCAGCAAGCTGGACTTGCTGGGCAACCTTGTGGAAAAGGTCGATCATCTGGTGATCGGCGGCGGCATGGCCAACACTTTTCTGGCCGCACAAGGCCTAAGCGTCGGCACATCGCTTTGCGAACATGACATGGCCGACACCGCCCGCGCCATCATGTCCAAGGCCGGGGCGGCAGGTTGCGAAATCTTGCTGCCGGCGGATGTGGTGGTGGCGCGCGAATTTGCTGCCGGGGCCGCGCATGAAACCGTGCCCGCCCATGCCTGCCCCGACGATGCGATGATCCTTGATGCCGGGCCGCAATCCGTGGCGCGGATCACCGCCGCCATTGATGCCGCCAACACCCTGCTCTGGCACGGGCCCCTTGGCGCGTTCGAGATCGAGCCGTTCGACACCGCCACCAACGCCGCCGCCGCCCATGCCGCCGCCCGCAGCAAGGCGGGGAATCTGATTTCGGTCGCAGGCGGTGGCGATACCGTGGCCGCGCTGAACAAATCCGGCGCGGCGCAGGATTTCACCTATATCTCGACCGCCGGTGGCGCGTTTTTGGAGTGGATGGAAGGCAAGACCCTGCCCGGCGTGGCCGCCCTTGGCGGCTAATTTTCGGGCGGTGTCGGGCTGCAAGATTGCGATCCGGGACTGCTGACGCGCTGTTAGCGCGACCACGATTGCAACCGCGCTGCGCCTCGCCTAGAAGCAAGCCAACCGCGCGGGCCGTTCATGGCGCGCGCCTGTGTCACCAGTCAAATCACAAGTCGAAAACGGGGAAATACGATGTCCAAGGAACGTCAGGCAGAGCAGATGCGCAATGGGCAGGGCTTTATCGCGGCCTTGGATCAATCCGGCGGCTCTACCCCCAAAGCGCTGCGGCTTTATGGTGTTGAAGAAAGCGACTACAACACCGACGCCGAAATGTTCGATCTGGTCCACGCCATGCGCACCCGTATTGCACAGGCCCCGGCCTTTACCGGCGACAAGGTTCTGGGCGCCATCCTGTTCGAGATGACCATGGACCGTCAGATGGACGGCAAACCCGCCGCCACTTACCTGTGGGAAGAGCGTGGTGTCGTGCCGTTCCTCAAGGTCGACAAGGGGCTGGCCGATGAAGACAACGGCGTGCAGGTCATGAAACCGATGCCCGATCTGGACGCGCTTCTGGACCGCGCGGTGAAGGCCGGGATTTTTGGCACCAAGATGCGCTCGGTAATCAATGCCGCCAACCCGGCGGGGATCAAGGCGGTCGTCGCCCAGCAATTCGAGGTGGCCAAGCAAATCCTTGGTCACGGGCTGATCCCGATTGTCGAACCCGAAGTGACGATTTCCATCAGCGACAAGGCCGAGGCCGAAGAAATGCTGCTGGCCGAGATTACCGCCCAGTTGGACGCGCTGGATGGCGACGCTCAGGTGATGCTGAAACTGACCCTGCCGGAAACCGACAATCTTTATCAACCGCTGGTCAATCACCCGCGCGTGATGCGCGTGGTGGCCCTGTCGGGCGGCTATAGCCGGGACGAGGCCAATGCCCGCCTGTCGCGCAACACCGGCATGATCGCCAGCTTCAGCCGCGCCCTGACCGAAGGGCTGTCGGCACAGCAATCGGATGACACATTCAACAGCACGATTGCGGCCTCGATTGACAGTATTTGCGCCGCATCGGTCGCGGGCTGACCCCTGGCGCGGGCAGCGGCCCTGTTGCCGCGCCCGCTTGGGATAATTCAGACAAAACAAAAGCAG
>Ga0102926_1002684_pt1 | contig 10240 bp, 7 predicted proteins | sample SalPonR1_A_D2_MG_FD_78173 | JGI IMG/M metagenome (GOLD analysis project Ga0102926, IMG submission 78173) | Salt pond soil microbial communities from South San Francisco under conditions of wetland restoration - Salt Pond MetaG R1_A_D2_MG | ecosystem: Environmental > Aquatic > Marine > Intertidal...
AAAAGTGAGGTTGAAGGAGTTATGGGCGCATATAATAGGGTCAATGGAGAGGCTAGTTGCGCAAGTGAAACACTTCAAGATATTTTAAGAAATAAATGGGGTTTTAAAGGATATTTTGTATCTGATTGTTGGGCAATTAGAGATTTTCATGAAAATCATAAGATTACAGAAACACCAACTTCTTCTGTAGCTTTGGCAATAAAAAATGGTTGTGATATAAACTGTGGATGTGCTTATAAATATATATTAGATGCGATTGCAGAAAATAAAATAAGTGAAGAAGATATTGATAAATGTTTAATTCGAATATTTAGTACTAGATATTTATTGGGCATGAATCAAAAAACAGAGTTTGATGATATATCATTTGATGTTGTTGAATGTGAAAAGCATTTAGATATTGCACATAAAGCAGCTATAGAGAGTACAGTGTTATTAAAAAATGATGGAATTCTGCCATTAAATAAAAAAGAATTAAATTCAATTTCTGTAATTGGTCCAAATGCTAATAGTAGGGATTCTTTAATTGGAAACTATCATGGAACATCATCTAGATATATTACTCTTTTAGAGGGAATTCAAGATGAACTTGAAGATACTTCAATAAAAGTTAGATATTCATTAGGTTGTTCTTTATCAAAAGAAAAAGTTGAAGATTTAGCAAAACCTAGGGATAGATTCTCTGAAGCTTTAGCTCTAGCATCTTTGAGTGATTTATCAATAATTTGTGTAGGTTTAGATGAATCTCTTGAAGGCGAAGAAGGTGATGAGGGTAATAGCTTTGCATCCGGGGATAAAAATGATTTAAAATTACCTGGTCTACAAAATGAACTTATTAAAGGAATTTCAAAATTAGGGAAACCTTTTATTGTAGTATTACTTGCAGGTAGTTCAATAGATTTAACATATTGTAGTGAAAATGCAAATTCAATTTTAGTTGGTTGGTATCCAGGAGCAAGAGGTGGAAAAGCCATTTGTGATATTATATTTAATAATGAAATACCTTCTGCTAAGCTTCCAATAACTTTTTATAAATCAGTTGATAAACTGCCACCCTTTAGTGATTATTCTATGAAAAATAGAACCTATAGATATGATAAAAGTGATAATATTCTATATCCATTTGGCTTTGGATTAACTTATTATGATATAAAAACAAATAGTGCAAATTTAAAAAAAGAAAATGATAAAATTATTGTTGATGTAGAGATTGAAAACACTAATAAAATGAGTGCAAAAGATATATTACAAGTATATTTAATTGATTCTAATAGTAATGAAATTTCTCATCTTTGTGCTTTTAAAAAGATAGAATTAAATTCAAGTGAAGTTAAAAAAGAAAGGCTAATAATTGATATAGAAGATCATCCAATAAAGGTAGAGGATATAGATAAATATACTTTTAGTGTTGGATTTTCTCAGCCTAGTGAATTAAGTGAAAAGTTAATGGATAAGAAAAATATATATTTAAAATTGAAATAACAATAATAAAAATTTTTTCTCAACCTTCTTTTAATTAATCTGAAGAGAAAATGTTATTTATTTAAAGCCATTGTGTTATCCTAAAATTAGGTGAATATATCAATGGCTTTTTCTAATTTAAATTAAAATATAATATTTTGTGAAGATTAAGTTTTATTTGTTTGTCCTAATTATGGGCTTTAGTTTATTTGATAATATCTATTATATTTAATTAAAAAAAAATAATTTAAGGAAGTTTTTTTATGAATAGCGCTAAAAAAAGAAAAAATAATAGAACTATAAGTGGAGCAAATAATCTTGAAACAAAAGAATTAGAGATTGTTAATGATTTTGAATCTTATAGGTATCAATATAATGATGATTATATAGAATTACTTTTATTGTCAAATTGTAAGCATATTGGATTTGACTTTAGTGATTTTAACTTTGAATTATGTATATTTAAAGATAGTAAATTTAGCTCATGTAATTTTGAAAATTCAACATTTTTAAATTGTTTTTTTATTGATTGTGATTTTTCTAATTGTAAATTTGATAAAACTTTTTTTGAAAAAATTAGTATTAATAATAGTAAATTCAGTGGATCTTCCTATCTTTCATCAAAACTTTCTAATATTATTATTTTAGAATCTGTTTTCAATTATACAACTTACTTTGAATCTAAAATTGAAGATGTTGATATTAAAGATACAAGTTTTTTAGAATCTTCTTTTGACGATTGTAAATTAAAAAACTTTAATGTTGATAAAGTTGATTTTTCCAATTCAGAAATCTTCAAAACTTCTCTTAAAAATATAGACTTTAGAACATCTATTATTGATAATGTTCGATTTTCTAAAGATTTATATGAGATAAAAGGAATGATAGTTGATACTTTTCAGGCAGCTTCATTAGCTAGAAATTTAGGCCTAGTTGTTAAAGACTAATCAGATTTTATGCAATTTATTCTGAACAACTGATAAGTCGCAGAAAATGCATGCAGGCCCTTCGCCGTTGGAAGACGCAATTGGCTTTTTAGCGTATCTCAAGATGGAGCAGATGCTTCAGCTCTTTATTATAGTTTAGTAGAAACTGCAAAAATTAATAATATTAATTCTTTTAAATACATTTGGTATGTATTAGAAAAAGCCCCATTTGCAAAATGTGAAGAAGATTGGGATAATTTATTACCTTGGAATGTAGGCAAAGAAGAGCTAATTTCACTAGAAGAAAATTATAAAAAAGCAACACCTGATGAAAATAGAATAGAAAAATATATCTTTAGAGGATCGCACTAGAAAAAAAGTCTCCATTTCACAAATGCTAACCTTTTTAAAATCCAAACATTTTATGCTATATAACCTGTTCTAGTGATTTAGATTTCTCAAGGTTGGGATTATCTAAAGGTTATGATTTGAAATCAAATCACAACGTTGTGATTTATTAACGCTTAAAAAAAATAATATTAATAATTGTAAATCAATATTATTCAAATGGTGAGTTAAAAGCTTTTTGGTGGAGACTTATTGCATATAGTATCAGTTAAAAATAAATCAATTTTGCATAGTTAATCAAAAAGGGTTTATATAAATAAATTTATTAATTGAAATTTGTTTATCATAAAAAAATATTTATGGAAGTAAATAATTATTATAATTGAATTAGATTATTAAAAAAACTAATAATCTAAAAAGTGATAACAAATACTATATAACTTTTAAAAATAATTTGTATTAGGTTAATAATTAGTTAACATATTCTTAGTTAACATAATGTAACTAGTTATATTATGATTATATCAATAAAAGCATTAAAATAGCGATTATTACTTAATTTAATTAGGTTGCTATAAAAAAACTTGACATAGAAATTAGTAGGATTTAATATTATTTTTAAATGACAATATACTTGTTTAATAAAATATTTATTTACTAATATATTTTTAGTTAAATAAATACTTAATTTTTATAAGTTTTTTTTAAATAAATTTATAAAATTATAGATTTAAATATAAAATTATATATTAAATTTAATAAATTTTTTTTATATTTTTTAAATATTTCTAATAGTTTGGATATGTAGATAGTTGCATTAGGTTCTATCATTTATTGATTCATAATATTAGCATAAAAAATTATGTTAAAAAAAAAGTAAGAAGGATAAAATTATGAAAAAAATTAATATTATTACTCTATTAATAATAGTCTCTGTTTCTTTTACAAGTTGTATAACAACTGGGAATGTTAATAAATATATTGATAATAGATTGCGTTCTTTATATCCAGATATTGATTTTAGTTCAATTGATGAGATGCAAGAAGCTTTAGGAAAAGCAGAAAAATCTATTGATTCTATAGTAGATATAGGATCTGATAAAATAGATTCAGTAATAGTTGGAGGAAAAGAAGTATTAAGTACTACAGTTGATGAGGGTAGTACTAGTTTAAATACAATTATAAATGGTGGAAAAGAAGAGTTAAATACTACCGTTGATGAGAGTAGTACTAAATTAAATACAATCATACTAGGTGGAAAAGAAGAATTAAATGGTACTGTAGAATCAACAAATATAAACTTAGATGATTTAATTACAAACTTTAAAGAAGATTTAGATGAAAATCTAGATTCAGCTAATACAGATTTAAATACAATTATCTCAGGTGGAATAAAACAACTTGAAGATAAGGTTGAAGAATCAGATAGTATAATTGAAGTAAATATAGAGGGGGGAATTGAACGAATTAATTCAAATGTTGATAGTATAGTTACTTCTTTATCAGGATCTCATGAAGAACTAAAAGATTATCAACAAAATTTAATTACAGAAATTACAGGTAATAGAAAGCTTGCATTAGATGATTATAATTCCTTTATAGAAAACATTGATGAAATGACTAGTGAATTTGTTTATATAAATGATAGTGCTATTGAAGAGATAAATAATGCTAGCGATAATATTGTTTCTTCATTAAATAGAGCACGTGATGAATTCATTGATGAATTAGAAGAAGATCAACAAGGTGTGATTACTCAAATTGTTGGTAATAGAAAATTAGCTGTTGATGAATATGAAAAATGTCTAAGACAAATAGAAAAATCAACTGAAGAAATAGAATGCATGACAGATGATACTGAAACATTCCTCATTGGTATTAAAAAAGATTATAAGGATTATGTATTAGGATTAATAAACAATGAAGGTCAAGAATTGATGGATGATATTTTATCAGAAAAGGAAAATACTATTGATTCAATGCATGATACACAAAATGCAACTGAAAACTTTATGAGAGGATTAAAGGCAGAGTTAGATAAACATATTGATGAACAAAAAGAATCTATTGAAGGTATGAAAGATGAATTAGAAGATTCTGTAAAAGTATATAGATCTTCAGTAGATACTATGAGTGCTGGAACAATTGATAAAATTGAAGAAAGATATTTAGAATTAAATGATAAGTTAGATTTAATTGAAGATAAATATGAAACTTTAGTAGTATTTTTAAAAGATTTATCAACTTTAAAAGATTAAAATTAACTATATTTTTTATAGATTAGAGATTGTTGTTTTAGATTTAATATTATGGCTGCTTAATTAGCAGCCATTTTAAGTTTGTCCAGTATGGTCAATATATATAGGTAGTGAGAGTCAACTGTGGGTTTAGCAATCTAAAAAATAAGTTAAAAAATAAGATCTCTTAAGAAAATATCTCAAGAATATTAAAAAATATAATATTCTAATAAAAAGATTGATCCTTCATTTATCATTTACATTCATATTTACTACGTAATGATATAAGTCAAAATTAGTATAATGAGGAAATAAATATTGAGGAAAATTCTCTTTTACTAGGTTATTCTCAACTTATAACTTCCTTAACATATACTTTTTTTACAGTAAATAACAAAGAAAGAGTTTAGTGAAAAGGCATTAGGGGGAAATGTAGTTTTTTCTACTCAATCTCCAATAGTTTTTGGATGAAGAAAAATAATTATATAACCTATAAAAATTCTGCCAATAGTCATAAAAATTGTTCTATACTTAATAATGAATTAGAATAGAAAATTCAATAAAATCGTATAATTGGGAGTGTCAATCTAACTGTGTAAGTTTTTTTTAATATATTGTTAGAAATTTTCCTACTCGATTTAATATATTAATTTTAATACTGTATTTTACAATAGGATTTAAATTGTTATTTGTTTTTTAATGGATTAATTAGCTGGTTTTATATCAATTATTGGTGTTCCATTAATCATATCAGAAGTTTCTATTGTAATAACATTATCTTCAATTTTTAATATTTTAGTTGTAGTGATACCTAGATTATTTGGACGTCTTGGAGATCTGCTTGAATAAATGCCTAGAGGTTCATTTGAAAAATGAGTAGGGCTAACCATATTGTAATCATTTGATTTATGAAAATAGAATATTAGCGTAATTTTCATACCTTTTTTCAAATCTTTTATTCCAATTTTATATTTTTCATTCATAGTGATTTTTGCTTCTGAATATTTTCTTTTTTCATTTTTTACACTTTTATAAAATGAATCATCATATTCAGTTGTTACATATCCAATTGGTTCAATTTCAAATTTTTCACTCATGTTTTCTCCTCCTATAAAAAGTCAACAGTAAACATAATTCTGCTAACTATATTACTAATTTAATAGTCAATAGGAGTAATTGTGTTTTGTCAACAGAAAATCCATTTAGGATTCCAAGTAGAAACACCTTATCATCATGATGAAAATTAAAATGATGTATTAGATTTACCTATAACTCACTTTGTTGGAAGATGTGTATATTTAAATATTGAGAATTGTTCTCCTAATCAACACATAAGTGCAAAAGATTTAGAAAAAGCTTCTAAGAATAGAGATCAAAAGGGAGATGTTGTAATTATAGATTCTAGTCCTATAAGAGTTATTGCAATAGAAGGGTTTTCTCCTTTTATTGATTTATTAAAAAAGCATATATATTCAAAATATATGCTTATTAAAAAGGAATTGAAACATTTAACTTATAAGCCATAGATACCATATTAAATAAGGAAGAATTATAATCAATTAATTCATTCCAAGCTTCTTCTTGTGGCTCTTCTATAATATTTGTATCTTTATTTTCCATTGCTATAATTGGTAAATTAAGTGATATAGAAATATTAAGTTTTTCCTTTTTCTCATTTTTAAATTTATAACCAATTGCACCGTATGGGCCAATTGTAAAAGCTGTATAGTGAGAGTGAACTTGATCAAAATCAAATTGCATAAATATATCTGATGCTACTCCAATGCTAATAAAAAAAGAATCATAAATAAATAAATTATAATTTATAGTTCCATGTAAACATATTGTTTCAAAAAAATCCTGAGCAACTACCTCATCAGCACTTTCATAATTATTTAATATATCAAAAATAGGGTAGCCAAGACTGGCTTTTATTTTTAAATTATTTATTACTTGAGTTAAAGATATCCCAATATCATTTAAATTAATATCAATTCCAATTTCATTTTTTGTTTGTGCAAAAAATGAACTGCTTAAATTTAATAAAATAAATAGAATTATAATTTTCTTTTTCATATTTATAATATTAAGTTTATTTAATATTTTTGTCATTATTTTTTTTCTAATTGACTATTTTAATGCTATTTACTATATTAGCTAACAGTGTTAGCTAAATGTAGTGTTGACAGATTTCAAAAGTCATTCTTTTTACTACATAAAGGAAATATTAATGTTATATGATGATTTAGCTGCTGAGTTAGTAAAGTACCAATTTATCCTTTTAAGAAATAAAGATTCAAATCGAGGAAATATTGATTTGCTAAGAGGGAAAAAGCGAGTCATGGGCTATTTAATAGAAGTTGAAGATGGAGTTACTCCGAGTAAATTGTGTAAATTTATGGATGTATCAAGTGCAAGAATTACATCTATTTTGAATAAATTAGAAGAGCATGGTGAAATTATTAGAATTCCTGATAAAGATGATAAAAGGAAAAAAATTGTATATCTAAGTGAACAAGGTAGAAAAAGTGGATTAGCTCAACAAAAAAAGTATATTGAAGATTCATCAAAAATGCTTAGAGCTCTTGGTGAATATGATGCAAAAGAGCATGTCCGTATTATGAAGAAAATATACAATTTATTATATTTAAATATGAGAAAAAACAATGAACACAAATAGAATTAATTTATTAGAAAAAGAGAAAGTTAATAGTGCAATTATAAAATTAGCACTGCCGACTATGTTAGCAATGGCTATGCAAATGATATATAATTTAACTGATACATATTTTATCGGTCAAACAGGTGATTTAAATCTTGTCGCAGCAATAAGTCTTGCAAGTCCACTTATTATGATGTTTCAATCTGCAGGTAATATTTTTGCAAGTGGTACCTCATGTTATATTTCTCAACAGCTTGGGGCAAAGCACTATAATGAAGCAAAGAAATCAAATTCAGTTGCTTTTTACTCTTCAATGATTGTAGGATTAATCTTTACTTTAATTTTTCTTGTTTTTCAAAATTCTATATTGAATATAATTGGTACCTCTGATGCTACAATTATTCCAACATCTCAGTATTTAATTGTAATGAGTGTTTTATGTATATTCCCAATTCTTAATGTTACTTTATCAGGTCTTATTAGAAGTGAAGGTGCAACAGATAAAGCGATGTTTGGTATGATCATTGGCCTTGTATTAAATATAATATTAGATCCTATCTTTATTTTAAGATTTAATATGGGATCAGCAGGTGCAGCCTGGGCAACTATTATTGGAAATATTGTAAGTGTATTATATTTTATCTCTCACTTTTTGAGAAAAAATACTTTGTTATCAATTAAAATTACTGATTTTAGACCAAGTAAAAAAATATATGCTGAAACTTTTAAAATTGGTATACCTTCAGCTTTATCAAGTTTAGTAATGAGTATTTCATTTATTTTAGTAAATGTTATAGCCTCTGAATATGGCGATTACGTTGTAGCTGGAAATGGTATTCAATTTAGAGTTAACTCAATGGTTATTATGTTAATAATTGGACTTGTTCAAGGTTATCAACCATTTGCAGGATACTGTTATGGTGCAAGAAAGTTTCAAAGATTGAAATCGGGATTTAAAATAACAATTCTATATGGTACTTTATTGTCAATCTTTTTTACTTTTATATTTGCTTTCTTTGGTGAAAATATTATAAGATTGTTTATAGATGATGATTTGACTGTACAAGCTGGAGCTAAAATTTTAAAAGCTTTTACATATTGTGTACCTTTTTTTGGGATTCAATTTACAGTTATGGTAACATTTCAAGCAACAGGCAAAGCTTTAAAAGCTATGTTTATATCTCTTGGTAGACAATGTATTGTTTATCTTCCTCTACTATTTATACTAAATTCTGTTTTCGGGTTTAATGGATTTATTTTTGCTCAACCAATTTCAGATATAACTACAACTTTAGTTGCAGTATTATTAAGTTTATCATTTATTAAAGAAATGAATAATAGAGAAAAAAAAGAAATTTCAAATTTAATAATAAACTAATAAATAATGAGATAAAAATAATTAATCTTTATTTGTAATTTTAATTAGGATATTTAAGAGAGTTTTTCGCATTAGAAATTACCAATATCAATATATCTATTCAATTTTTTTTGTAAACAAGATTTGAAACTATTGGAGTGAATACAAGCGTAAAAATATAATAAGATAAAAACATTAAAATAATGTTAGTTGATAATTGAGGATTGTTTGGAAAATAGATTAAAGTCAAAGGTATTCCAAGTCCCATTGTTTTATTTGTCCCTACTAAAAGAATAGTTATTTTTGTTTTTTTATCAAAATTAAATATTTTAGAAATAATTAGTGATGAAAGTATTACTAGTATACAAAAAATAATGCTAATAATAATTAGGACATAACTTTTTTCTATTATAGATATTAAATCTCCATTATAAACAACTTGAGAGACTGAAAGGTAAATAAGTGGAAATATTCCACTATAAATTACTTTTTTAGAAATCTTTTTTACAATATTGTTATTGGTGAATCTATTTATATATAACCCTATGCAAAAGGGGAGTAAAACTTGATTTAATAATTTGTAAAATATATTAGCTAGTGAAGTTGTTATATTGTGATTTGAACTAAGTAATATGTATATTATTATTGGTGTTAAAAATACTCCAATAATTTGTGCAATCATAGCATTGCATAAGGCTAGTATTTCATCACCTCCATATTTTTTACTAAGTAATATGCAAGATGTCATAGTTGTAGGAACTCCAGATATAAATAATAGACCAATTAAATGAGGTGTAAAATTAAATGGGTTTATTATCGTATATAAAATTAATGCTATTATAGGTGCTATTATAAATATAAGAGATTGAATTATTATTGAAATTTTTATTTTTTGAAGTGATTTTTTAATTGAATTTAATGATGATGATAGTCCTAAACAAAAATATATAATAATTAAGCAAAAAGGAATCGTGTATTTTAAATTATAAAGATAAAATCCATATTTTGGAAATAAAATTGAAATAATTAATGTTGCAATTAAATAAAATAGAAACATAAAATTCCTTTTTTTAAATTAAATTAAATATTGTTATAAATGAAGTTTATTATAACATAAAAGAAGAATTTTTTGTAAAAAGGTTATTTATGAACAAATAAATTACAAAACAAGTTAAAGCAATAGAATAAAAAATATAAATTAAAATGGTTCAATCACTTTTCTTGTGTGATTTGGAATTAGTATCATAAA
>Ga0102926_1002686_pt1 | contig 10234 bp, 3 predicted proteins | sample SalPonR1_A_D2_MG_FD_78173 | JGI IMG/M metagenome (GOLD analysis project Ga0102926, IMG submission 78173) | Salt pond soil microbial communities from South San Francisco under conditions of wetland restoration - Salt Pond MetaG R1_A_D2_MG | ecosystem: Environmental > Aquatic > Marine > Intertidal...
CAAAGGAGACCCCGGTAATTTTGAACGAATATCTGACCGTCGCCATGACTATTCCTCTACGCCACCTGAGAATAACCTGGTAAGCAAACTTCAGGAAAAGGGAGTTGAGACTCATTCGGTAGGAAAAGTTGCAGATCTGTTTGCCGGTGAAGGATTTGATAGAACAAATCCAACAAAAAGTAATGCTCAGGGGTTGAAAGAATTACTTAGACTTATGTCTTCCGGACTTGAAAACAGTTTCGTATTTGTAAATTTGATAGATACAGATCAATTATATGGGCATCGTCTGGATCCTGAGGGGTATGCGAAAAGCCTAGAGGAATTTGATAGAGCCATTCCCGCAATCGTGTCAAAGGTCAGAAAACAGGATCTGCTGATCATCACGGGCGACCATGGCAACGACCCATGTTCGGAAAGTACGGACCATTCCAGGGAGTTTGTACCTTTGTTGGTGTTTCCCAAAACCCGGGCCGTACAGGTAGATCTTGGCACCGGTGAAACTTTCTCAAATATTGCAAAAAGTATCGCAGCTGTATTTGATCTTCCGAATGATTTTCCAGGCAAATTTTTTATTAAGCAATAGCAGAAGTAGTTACTTTGTACAGCTTTAGAATGCTATAATGTAGATTTATAATTGTAGCAATAATTGCTTATATTAGCTAATTGTAAAATTTATTAGGATGCAGGCGCAATATTCATGATACAGATACGTGATTATCTGAAAACAAGGTAAAGTTGTCTGCGCACCTGCTTACTCTAACATTCATTAAACCATATATATACAGTGGCAAAAAGTTCTGGAATCTCTACTCGTGAGTCAGAGTCATTAGATCGCTATCTGCACGAAATTGGAAAAGAGAAATTAATTACCCCGGATGATGAAGTTCGTTTGGCTAAAGAAATTCAGAAAGGGAGTCAAAGAGCACTTGAGGATCTTACGAAAGCCAACCTGCGTTTCGTTGTTTCTGTAGCTAAACAATATCAGAACCAAGGATTATCTCTGGGTGATTTGATCAACGAAGGAAACCTTGGTTTGATCAAAGCGGCGAAACGTTTTGACGAAACCCGTGGATTCAAGTTTATTTCGTATGCGGTTTGGTGGATTCGTCAGTCTATACTGCAGGCACTGGCTGAACAATCACGAATTGTTCGTCTTCCGCTTAATAGGGTAGGTGCTCTAAATAAAATTGGAAAAGAACTTTCGAAACTGGAGCAGGAATATGAACGTGTTCCATCCGCTCACGAGCTTGCTGAAAGCCTTGAGATGTCTGTTGGTGAAGTTGCAGATACACTGAAGATCTCCGGTCGTCACCTTTCTATGGATGCACCTTTTGCTCAGGGTGAGGATAACAGGCTTTTGGATGTTCTCGAAAACGAAGAGATCCCTAATCCGGATTTCGACCTTATGGGAGAGTCGCTGAAAGTAGAGATCGAAAGAGCACTTTCAAAACTGACGACTCGGGAAGCAGAGGTTATTCGCCTTTATTTTGGTATTGGACGCGAACATTCACTGACTCTTGAGGAGATCGGTGAACGTTTCGATCTAACTCGTGAGCGTGTGCGTCAGATCAAGGAGAAAGCACTGAGAAAACTGAGACATCATAACAGAAGTGCTGCTCTGCGAGCTTATTTAGGCTAAATTATATTTTCATTATCGTGAGATGAGCCCTGCATATGTTTTCATATGTGGGGCTTTTTGATTTATAGGTGTTATGCCCTACTAATGATGGTCTGTTTGCGTTACATTTACTGACATGAAAAAAATTGTACTCATATTTATCCTCATTTTCTGTCTGCTTGAGGCAGTACAGGCCCAGCGCTACCCTTTTAGATCATTTTCTATTGAACAGGGACTGAGCGAATCGGTTGTTTACGATATCGTACAGGATGAAGACGGTTATATCTGGCTGGCAACAGGTTTTGGACTGAACCGATATGACGGTATTAATTTTAGAAACTACTTTGAAGAACAGGGTTTGAATAGCAGTCGTCTCCGCTCACTTCTTAAAGATGACCAGGGTAGGATATGGGTCGGGTCAGAATCTGGTGTCAATGTTATTGAAGATGACAGTATCCATGCTGATCCGGATTACAGGGCTTTAAATAACAGTACGGTCATCAGTATATATCAGGATACATTAGGAGATATGTGGTTTGGAACTGATGGCAATGGAGTATGGCATTATTCAGATGGAATACAGATCGCTCAGTACACAACATCGAATGGTCTTGGAAATAACAGAGTACGGGCAATAGCTGAAAGTGAAGATGGAACGCTGTGGTTCGCAACAAGAGGTGGCCTGACGGTTCTCGAAAGTGGTAACTTTCGTACATACAATTTGGATGATGGGTTACCCGCCGATCGGATTCGTGATGTTAAGGTTGATAATAATGGCGTTGTGTGGATAGGTACCCGAAGTGGCTTGGTAAAATTTGACAGGGAAGATTTTGAAGTGTTTGATGGAGAGGATGGGCTGATCAACGATCTGATCAGGACCATTTCAGTGAATGAGGACGGAGAGCTTTGGATCGGAACAGAGGGCGGAATCAGTCATTTTGATGGAGACACCTTTAAGAATTTTGATTTGGGATCCGGAATTTCAAATGAGATCATTTATTCCAGCTTGATAGATAATGAAAATAATGTATGGTTTGGAACCTTTGGAGGAGGGGTTAATCTTTTCATCGGTGATTACTTTGCTAATTATGATACTGAATTGGGTCTTACAAATAATCTTGTGACATCCTTTACGGAAGATGCTGAAGGCAGAGTATGGATAGCTACCTATGGTGGGGGAATTACAATATATGAAGATGGTGCTTTAAGGCCCTATCAGTATAATTCTGTTTTGCCGGATAATCAGGTATATACCTTATTCAGAGACTCCAAGGGAGATATATGGATCGGAATGAGAGAAGGATTGGCTAGAGTAACAGGCGGAAACCTTTATGTATTCAGGGACGAGGAGTTTCCATTCAGAAAAGTTCGAAATGTCATGCAAGCTTCAGATGGTAGTTATTGGATCAGCACCTACGATGATGGGATCATTCGCTATAGGCAGGGGGAATTTCAACAAATAACAGCGGAGAATGGGATCATTAGTAATAGGGTCCTCGATTCGGTTGAGGGTGATGACGGTTCTGTTTGGATCGCTACCTATGGAGGTGTCACAAGATATCATGAAGGGGAGTTTCAGAGTTTCGCAATACAAGAAGGATTGCCTAATAATGCTGTCATGAATTTGATGCATGATGTAGACGGCACGATATGGGCTGCTACCTTTGGTGGAATAGCCTGGTTCGATGGTTTAAAGTTTCAGAGTATTACCGTTGAAGACGGACTTCCGGATGATGTCTCTTACTTCATTCATAAAAGTTCAGAAGGTTATTACTGGATCGGCTCAACCGCAGGGGTCATTCGGTTCGATAAAGAGGCTTACTTCAATTCTAATGAAAGGAATAAAAAACTGAGTTTTAAGATACTCAATAAAGAACTGGGCCTCATTACCAATGAACTAAATCTTGGTGCAGTATATGAAGACAACAATGGAACACTGTGGTTTGGTACAGTTGAAGGTTTCAGTTCATTTTATCCTGACCGTTATACACCCAGTCAGGTTCCACCACAGGTTCATATAACAGGTGTTAATGCGTCAGGTAGAGACTATGAACCTGACAGGGAATTTAAACTGACTCATCGTGAGAACTATTTAGAGATAAATTATACAGGCATCAATTTTTCTGCCCCAAATCAGATTCTTTACGAATATCGATTAAGCGGAATTGACCCGGAGTGGCAAAGAACCAATGCAAGAAGTGTTAAATATCCCTCACTTCCACCCGGAGAATATACATTCAGGATTCATGGCAGAAATATCAACGGAGATTGGAGCCCTGAACTTGAAGAACTTAAATTTGAGATCTCAGCTCCATTTTGGCTGCGTTGGTGGTTTTGGGCCTTTATTGGTAGCGTCATGGTTGGGATCATATACCTATTCTACAACTACTATCGTGCCCGAAAAATGATCGATATAGAACGTATGCGGGTAAGGATAGCAAGTGACCTGCATGATGATGTAGGGGCCAGTTTGACTGAGATCGCTCTTCAGTCAGATTTCCTGCAGGCAGGAGATCTTCAGGGAGAGATCAGAAAATCATTGGCACAGATCGGAGACCAGTGTCGTAAGATCGTTTCCAGTTTGGATGATATCGTATGGTCTATTGACGCCAGAAATGATACCCTCGGTGACCTGACTGATCGAATGCAGGATTATGTTTTGAATACACTGGAACAGAAAAATATGGATGTTTGGTATGATTTTGACAATCTGAACATGGATAATAAGTTACCGGTATCTGTAAAAGAAAACGTGTATCTGATATTTAAAGAAGCGGTGAACAACATTGCCAAGTATTCCAATGGCGACCGGGTAGTTATAAAAATGGAAAACCAAAATGGAAACTTTGAATTCTATATATTGGATAACGGAACTACCGGAAGAGGAACCAAGAAAACAGGACATGGGCTACGTAACATGGAAATGCGAGCGAAGAGAATAGGCGCAGATATTAATATAAGTACTGAAAACGGGTTTTCTATTACGGTTAAAGGAAATTTAAAGCCGAATCAGAGGTAATATCATGGCAATTATTGGAATCGTTGAAGACAACAAAAAGATCAGAGACCTTATTCAGAGATATCTGGACATGCAGAAAGACATGGAATGCCCTGTTGCTGTAGATTCGGTAGAGGAAATGCTGGATTATCTTGAAGAACACGCACACCCTGATGTAATGCTGATGGATATACAGCTACCGGGTATGTCAGGGATTAAGGGGATGGAGGTTATAAAGGGGAAGTATCCTGAGATCGAGATCATCATGTTAACGGTTTATCACGATTCTCATAAAATATTCGATTCTCTAAAAGCAGGTGCCTCAGGTTATTTGCTTAAACATACTTCTTTGCCTGAGATCAAAGAGTCGATCGAAAATCTAATGAAAGGTGGTGCCCCAATGTCACCCCAGATAGCAAGGAAAGTGATCTCTCACTTTAATGAAGAGGCTCCTAAAAAGAATGAAGACAGCATGCTCACGAATCGGGAACAGGATATTGTACAATATCCTGTTCCCGATTCGTGAGCATGCTGTCTTCATTCTTTTTAGGAGCCTCTTCATTAAAGTGAGAGATCACTTTCCTTGCTATCTGGGGTGACATTGGGGCACCACCTTTCATTAGATTTTCGATCGACTCTTTGATCTCAGGCAAAGAAGTATGTTTAAGCAAATAACCTGAGGCACCTGCTTTTAGAGAATCGAATATTTTATGAGAATCGTGATAAACCGTTAACATGATGATCTCGATCTCAGGATACTTCCCCTTTATAACCTCCATCCCCTTAATCCCTGACATACCCGGTAGCTGTATATCCATCAGCATTACATCAGGGTGTGCGTGTTCTTCAAGATAATCCAGCATTTCCTCTACCGAATCTACAGCAACAGGGCATTCCATGTCTTTCTGCATGTCCAGATATCTCTGAATAAGGTCTCTGATCTTTTTGTTGTCTTCAACGATTCCAATAATTGCCATGATATTACCTCTGATTCGGCTTTAAATTTCCTTTAACCGTAATAGAAAACCCGTTTTCAGTACTTATATTAATATCTGCGCCTATTCTCTTCGCTCGCATTTCCATGTTACGTAGCCCATGTCCTGTTTTCTTGGTTCCTCTTCCGGTAGTTCCGTTATCCAATATATAGAATTCAAAGTTTCCATTTTGGTTTTCCATTTTTATAACTACCCGGTCGCCATTGGAATACTTGGCAATGTTGTTCACCGCTTCTTTAAATATCAGATACACGTTTTCTTTTACAGATACCGGTAACTTATTATCCATGTTCAGATTGTCAAAATCATACCAAACATCCATATTTTTCTGTTCCAGTGTATTCAAAACATAATCCTGCATTCGATCAGTCAGGTCACCGAGGGTATCATTTCTGGCGTCAATAGACCATACGATATCATCCAAACTGGAAACGATCTTACGACACTGGTCTCCGATCTGTGCCAATGATTTTCTGATCTCTCCCTGAAGATCTCCTGCCTGCAGGAAATCTGACTGAAGAGCGATCTCAGTCAAACTGGCCCCTACATCATCATGCAGGTCACTTGCTATCCTTACCCGCATACGTTCTATATCGATCATTTTTCGGGCACGATAGTAGTTGTAGAATAGGTATATGATCCCAACCATGACGCTACCAATAAAGGCCCAAAACCACCAACGCAGCCAAAATGGAGCTGAGATCTCAAATTTAAGTTCTTCAAGTTCAGGGCTCCAATCTCCGTTGATATTTCTGCCATGAATCCTGAATGTATATTCTCCGGGTGGAAGTGAGGGATATTTAACACTTCTTGCATTGGTTCTTTGCCACTCCGGGTCAATTCCGCTTAATCGATATTCGTAAAGAATCTGATTTGGGGCAGAAAAATTGATGCCTGTATAATTTATCTCTAAATAGTTCTCACGATGAGTCAGTTTAAATTCCCTGTCAGGTTCATAGTCTCTACCTGACGCATTAACACCTGTTATATGAACCTGTGGTGGAACCTGACTGGGTGTATAACGGTCAGGATAAAATGAACTGAAACCTTCAACTGTACCAAACCACAGTGTTCCATTGTTGTCTTCATATACTGCACCAAGATTTAGTTCATTGGTAATGAGGCCCAGTTCTTTATTGAGTATCTTAAAACTCAGTTTTTTATTCCTTTCATTAGAATTGAAGTAAGCCTCTTTATCGAACCGAATGACCCCTGCGGTTGAGCCGATCCAGTAATAACCTTCTGAACTTTTATGAATGAAGTAAGAGACATCATCCGGAAGTCCGTCTTCAACGGTAATACTCTGAAACTTTAAACCATCGAACCAGGCTATTCCACCAAAGGTAGCAGCCCATATCGTGCCGTCTACATCATGCATCAAATTCATGACAGCATTATTAGGCAATCCTTCTTGTATTGCGAAACTCTGAAACTCCCCTTCATGATATCTTGTGACACCTCCATAGGTAGCGATCCAAACAGAACCGTCATCACCCTCAACCGAATCGAGGACCCTATTACTAATGATCCCATTCTCCGCTGTTATTTGTTGAAATTCCCCCTGCCTATAGCGAATGATCCCATCATCGTAGGTGCTGATCCAATAACTACCATCTGAAGCTTGCATGACATTTCGAACTTTTCTGAATGGAAACTCCTCGTCCCTGAATACATAAAGGTTTCCGCCTGTTACTCTAGCCAATCCTTCTCTCATTCCGATCCATATATCTCCCTTGGAGTCTCTGAATAAGGTATATACCTGATTATCCGGCAAAACAGAATTATACTGATAGGGCCTTAAAGCACCATCTTCATATATTGTAATTCCCCCACCATAGGTAGCTATCCATACTCTGCCTTCAGCATCTTCCGTAAAGGATGTCACAAGATTATTTGTAAGACCCAATTCAGTATCATAATTAGCAAAGTAATCACCGATGAAAAGATTAACCCCTCCTCCAAAGGTTCCAAACCATACATTATTTTCATTATCTATCAAGCTGGAATAAATGATCTCATTTGAAATTCCGGATCCCAAATCAAAATTCTTAAAGGTGTCTCCATCAAAATGACTGATTCCGCCCTCTGTTCCGATCCAAAGCTCTCCGTCCTCATTCACTGAAATGGTCCTGATCAGATCGTTGATCAGCCCATCCTCTCCATCAAACACTTCAAAATCTTCCCTGTCAAATTTTACCAAGCCACTTCGGGTACCTATCCACACAACGCCATTATTATCAACCTTAACATCACGAATCCGATCGGCGGGTAACCCATCATCCAAATTGTATGTACGAAAGTTACCACTTTCGAGAACCGTCAGGCCACCTCTTGTTGCGAACCACAGCGTTCCATCTTCACTTTCAGCTATTGCCCGTACTCTGTTATTTCCAAGACCATTCGATGTTGTGTACTGAGCGATCTGTATTCCATCTGAATAATGCCATACTCCATTGCCATCAGTTCCAAACCACATATCTCCTAATGTATCCTGATATATACTGATGACCGTACTGTTATTTAAAGCCCTGTAATCCGGATCAGCATGGATACTGTCATCTTCAATAACATTGACACCAGATTCTGACCCGACCCATATCCTACCCTGGTCATCTTTAAGAAGTGAGCGGAGACGACTGCTATTCAAACCCTGTTCTTCAAAGTAGTTTCTAAAATTAATACCGTCATATCGGTTCAGTCCAAAACCTGTTGCCAGCCAGATATAACCGTCTTCATCCTGTACGATATCGTAAACAACCGATTCGCTCAGTCCCTGTTCAATAGAAAATGATCTAAAAGGGTAGCGCTGGGCCTGTACTGCCTCAAGCAGACAGAAAATGAGGATAAATATGAGTACAATTTTTTTCATGTCAGTAAATGTAACGCAAACAGACCATCATTAGTAGGGCATAACACCTATAAATCAAAAAGCCCCACATATGAAAACATATGCAGGGCTCATCTCACGATAATGAAAATATAATTTAGCCTAAATAAGCTCGCAGAGCAGCACTTCTGTTATGATGTCTCAGTTTTCTCAGTGCTTTCTCCTTGATCTGACGCACACGCTCACGAGTTAGATCGAAACGTTCACCGATCTCCTCAAGAGTCAGTGAATGTTCGCGTCCAATACCAAAATAAAGGCGAATAACCTCTGCTTCCCGAGTCGTCAGTTTTGAAAGTGCTCTTTCGATCTCTACTTTCAGCGACTCTCCCATAAGGTCGAAATCCGGATTAGGGATCTCTTCGTTTTCGAGAACATCCAAAAGCCTGTTATCCTCACCCTGAGCAAAAGGTGCATCCATAGAAAGGTGACGACCGGAGATCTTCAGTGTATCTGCAACTTCACCAACAGACATCTCAAGGCTTTCAGCAAGCTCGTGAGCGGATGGAACACGTTCATATTCCTGCTCCAGTTTCGAAAGTTCTTTTCCAATTTTATTTAGAGCACCTACCCTATTAAGCGGAAGACGAACAATTCGTGATTGTTCAGCCAGTGCCTGCAGTATAGACTGACGAATCCACCAAACCGCATACGAAATAAACTTGAATCCACGGGTTTCGTCAAAACGTTTCGCCGCTTTGATCAAACCAAGGTTTCCTTCGTTGATCAAATCACCCAGAGATAATCCTTGGTTCTGATATTGTTTAGCTACAGAAACAACGAAACGCAGGTTGGCTTTCGTAAGATCCTCAAGTGCTCTTTGACTCCCTTTCTGAATTTCTTTAGCCAAACGAACTTCATCATCCGGGGTAATTAATTTCTCTTTTCCAATTTCGTGCAGATAGCGATCTAATGACTCTGACTCACGAGTAGAGATTCCAGAACTTTTTGCCACTGTATATATATGGTTTAATGAATGTTAGAGTAAGCAGGTGCGCAGACAACTTTACCTTGTTTTCAGATAATCACGTATCTGTATCATGAATATTGCGCCTGCATCCTAATAAATTTTACAATTAGCTAATATAAGCAATTATTGCTACAATTATAAATCTACATTATAGCATTCTAAAGCTGTACAAAGTAACTACTTCTGCTATTGCTTAATAAAAAATTTGCCTGGAAAATCATTCGGAAGATCAAATACAGCTGCGATACTTTTTGCAATATTTGAGAAAGTTTCACCGGTGCCAAGATCTACCTGTACGGCCCGGGTTTTGGGAAACACCAACAAAGGTACAAACTCCCTGGAATGGTCCGTACTTTCCGAACATGGGTCGTTGCCATGGTCGCCCGTGATGATCAGCAGATCCTGTTTTCTGACCTTTGACACGATTGCGGGAATGGCTCTATCAAATTCCTCTAGGCTTTTCGCATACCCCTCAGGATCCAGACGATGCCCATATAATTGATCTGTATCTATCAAATTTACAAATACGAAACTGTTTTCAAGTCCGGAAGACATAAGTCTAAGTAATTCTTTCAACCCCTGAGCATTACTTTTTGTTGGATTTGTTCTATCAAATCCTTCACCGGCAAACAGATCTGCAACTTTTCCTACCGAATGAGTCTCAACTCCCTTTTCCTGAAGTTTGCTTACCAGGTTATTCTCAGGTGGCGTAGAGGAATAGTCATGGCGACGGTCAGATATTCGTTCAAAATTACCGGGGTCTCCTTTG
>Ga0102926_1002689_pt1 | contig 10231 bp, 7 predicted proteins | sample SalPonR1_A_D2_MG_FD_78173 | JGI IMG/M metagenome (GOLD analysis project Ga0102926, IMG submission 78173) | Salt pond soil microbial communities from South San Francisco under conditions of wetland restoration - Salt Pond MetaG R1_A_D2_MG | ecosystem: Environmental > Aquatic > Marine > Intertidal...
ATCAAGGACAAACAACCCATTTTTTCTAATGAGAACATCATCAAAATATATTTCTCCACCACCATATTTTTTAGTTTGAACACAAACTAAATCCCAATGAGTTTTTGAATGATTACCATTAGGAGTGTCCGGACAATACATTCCAGGAGTAAAGTGAAAGCTTCCAGTTATTTTTTCATCAAAAAGTATATCGCTAATAGGTTCAGTAATATAGGGATTAACTCCTATAGCAAATTCTCCAATATATCTAGAACCTTCATCAGTATCAAGTATTTTATTTAAACTCTCGGTATTATTTGATTCCGCTTTGACAATTTTCCCGTTTTCAAACTCAAAATATACCTTTTCGTATGTAAATCCCTGGTAATTAGAAGGGACGTTATATGTAATATATCCATTTACTGAATCTGCTACTGGTGCAGTTGTAATTTCACCATCGGGAATATTTTGTTTCCCATCCCCTGCAACTACTGGAATTCCTTTAATAGAGAAAGTCAGATTTGTATCTTTACCAACAATTTTAACTTTATCAGTTTTTTTCATCAATTCTACCATATTCTCCATAGCTTCTCCCAGTTTACTGTAGTCTAGATTGCACACATTAAAATAAAAATTTTCAAATTCTTCTAAACTCATTGAAGCTAGTTGTGCCATAGAATTGTTTGGATATCTTACACCTACCCATTTAGAATTAGACATTCTTTCTTCTAATACTTTTCTTAAAGCAGACTCATATTTAATCTTTTTTTCAACAGGGACATCAGAAAGCTCAGAAAAATTATCATAAGCTCTTACCCCAATATAAGCATCCATGCCTTTCATTTTATATAATTCATAATCACACATAAATTTTAGTTGATCATCTTTGCAGTTTAACTGTAACTCTCTAATAATAGTTGGTTCTTGAATATCTATATGCGGATTTCCTCCCACCTTATAAACTTCTCTTATTATTTCTTTAACTAAAGGAATAGGACTTCTACCTGTCACAGATATCAAAACATCCTCATCCTTTTTTATTTCACATGAATAATTAACTAATTGTTTAGCAAATTTTGTAATTCTTGTATCCATTATTTCCTCCTGAGCTATTTTATTCCTTTTTTATTAGCAAGTTTAATGAATGCTTCATTCATTCTTCTTAAGGCATCAAAGGCATCTTCATCATTTTTTAAGCATCCATGTACAACTCTAATATGTCCTTCTCCTTCTTTTCCATATGCTTTTCCATCGTTAACTGCCACTTTTGCTTCCTTAATTAAATAGTCACAAATATCACTAGAATCTCCTAATTTTGATACATTAAGCCATGATATAAAACTTGATTCTGGTTTCAAAATAGAAACACCTGGTGTGGATTTAAATAATTCATAAACAAACTTTCTTCTTCTGTCATGTATTTTATTATATTCTTCCATAAAACTACTATCTTTAAATGCTTCAATCGTTCCTATTTGAGCAACTGTATTAGCAGCTCCTAAAACATTAACAGCACTTCCATAAAAAACATCCATCATTTGATCATTAGCTACAATATAGCCAACACGAAAACCACTTAATGCCATACCCTTAGAAACAGAAAAAACAGTTACTGTTCTTTCCCACATTCCAGGAAGCGAACACATACTAACATATTCTATATTATCAAAAATACAATCTTCAAATGCTTGATCTACTACTAATATTAAATCGTTTTCAATTATAAAATTAGCCAACTTCTCTAAATTTTCTCTTCTAAATACTGTACTTGTTGGATTATTTGGGTTTGTAAGTAAAACCAATTTAGTTCTGTCAGTTAACCTTTTTTCAAATTCTTCAATTTTAGGTTGGTAGTTATCTTTTTCATATAACGGTATTCTTACAGTCACCCCACCCATTAATTCTGGGTCAAGAAAATTGTTCGGATAACTTGGATCAGGTACCATTACTTCATCTCCTTGCTCAATAAAAGGCATCATAGAATAAAACAAACCAATGTCAGATCCTGGTGTTATTAATATATTACGTTTAGGATCTACATCTATTTTATTATATTTCTTTAATTTTTTTGCTATTTCAATTTTTAATTCGCTATTTCCTATAGGCATCGTATAATGACTAGATGTACCTTCGTTTAAAGACTTAATCATAACTTCTTTGATATGCTCAGGTATAGTAGCATCTGGCGTAAATGGATCTGCCCATCCCATTAGAGTAACTCCATTTTTTGCTAACTCAACAAAGGCATCTCCTACATCAGCTTTACTTACCTTAGAAAAAAGTCCGCCTTCTACATTTCTAAATCCTGCTTTCATTTTATCTTTAATACTCATATGTATCTCCTTTTAAATCAATTTATTTTATACAAGATGACATGCTACAAAATGTCCACTGCTAACTTCTCTCAGTTGTGGTATAGACTCCGCACAAAGACTTTTCGCTAAAGGACATCTAGTTCTAAAACTACATCCTGATGGTTTGTTTACAGGATTAGGTATATCTCCTTCTAAAATTGTTCTTTTTCTTTTATATTCTATATTCGGATCAGGTATTGGTATCGCAGATATTAAAGCTTGAGTATATGGATGCAATGGTTTTTGATAAAGTTCATTTGGATTAGTTATTTCAACTATTTTACCAAGGTACATTACACCCACCCTATTTGAAATATGTTGAACAACAGCCAAATCATGAGCTATAAATAAATATGTAATTCCAAGTCTATTTTGTAAATTTTCTAACAAATTAACAACTTGAGCTTGAACTGAAACATCAAGTGCTGAAGTTGGTTCATCTGCAACAATAAATTCTGGATTTGAAGCAAGAGATCTTGCTATACCAACTCTCTGTCTTTGACCTCCTGAAAATTCATGAGGAAATCTAGAAACAAAATCTTTATTTAATCCAACTAAATTGAGTAGTTCCAAAACCCTTTCTTTTTTTTCTTTAACATTCTTAATCCCCTGGGCATTCATTGGTTCTGAAATAATCTCTGAAACAGTCATCCTAGGATTTAAAGATGTATAGGGATCTTGGAAAATCATATTCATTTTTTTTCTATAAGGTGTTAAATCTTTTTCATTTAATTTTGCTATATCTCTACCATTGAATATAATTGAACCTTTAGTAGGCTCATACAATCTAGTAATAACTCTTCCAACAGTAGTTTTTCCACAACCAGACTCTCCAACTAATCCTAAAGTTTCACCTCTATTAATATCAAGTGAAACTCCATCTACTGCTTTTAGTATTCGTTTTGATCTACTAAAAATACTGCTTTTCAATTCAAAATGTTTTTCTAAATTTTTAATTTCTAGTAGTTTATCGCTATTTCCCATATATTTATCTCACCTTCCTTTTTACTTCCGGTGCATCAGGATGTAATAACCAGCAATTTGCTTTGTGTCCCTCTTTTATTTTAAAATAACCAGGGTTTTTTTCTTCACATACTTCCATTGCATAGTCGCATCTATCGTAAAAAGGACATCCTCGTGGTGGAACAAGTAAATCTGGTGGTTGTCCATCTATTGGAAATAAATTTTGTTTTTCTTCTAAATTTAATTTTGGTATTGCTTTTAATAAACCCCAAGTATAAGGATGTTTTGGATTATAAAATATATCTTTAACACTACCTTTTTCAACAACATTCCCACCATACATGACAATAACATTATCAGCCATTCCTGCAACAATTCCTAAATCATGAGTTATTAAAATTATTGAAGTATTAAATTTTTTTATTAAATCTTTCATCAAATCTAATATTTGTGCTTGAATAGTTACATCTAATGCAGTTGTTGGTTCATCAGCAATCAATAGTTTTGGATTACATGCAAGAGCTATAGCTATCATGACTCTTTGTCTCATTCCACCGGAAAACTCATGAGGATACTGTTTTATTGCTGATTCGGGGTCTGATATTCCTACTAACTTTAACATTTCTAGAGCCCTTGAAGTTGCTTCTTTCTCTGTCATATTTTCATGAAATTTTAAAACTTCTTTTATTTGAAGGCCAATAGATAAAACAGGATTTAAGGAAGTCATTGGATCTTGAAATATTGTTCCAATCATTTTTCCTCTAATTTTTTGCATCTGCTTTTCTTTTAATTTAGTTAGTTCTTTATTATCAAAAACAATAGAACCAGATACAATTTCTCCAGGATGAGTTAGAAGGTCTATGATAGACAAAGCAGTCACACTTTTTCCACTTCCTGACTCTCCAACAATAGCTAAAACTTCACCCTCATCTACATCAAAAGAAACACCTGATAAAGCTTTTACTTCACCTAACTTTGTAAAGAAAGAGGTTTTTAAATTCTTTACTTCTAGTATTTTATTTGTCAATTTCATGCCTCCTATCTTCTCATTCTAGGATCTAATGAATCTCTTAATCCATCGCCTAAAAAGTTAAATCCTAAAATTGTAATGCTTATAAAAACTGCTGGGAAAAACAAAAGATTTGGATGAGATCTAAATGCGTCTATACCTTCAGAAGCCATCGAACCCCAACTAGCCATAGGAGAAGATACTCCTAAACCCATAAAGCTTAAAAAAGATTCTAAAAAAATAGCTCCTGGAATTCCTATAGTAATCGCAACAATTATTGAACCCATTGCATTTGGAATTAAATGCTTAATCATTATTTTAAATGATTTGACACCTGATATTCTTGCGGCCATTACGAATTCTCTTTCTTTAAGAGTTATAACTTCTCCTCTTACTAACCTTGCCATTTCTAGCCATCCTGTAATTCCAAGGACGATAAAAACATTTGTAAGACCTGGTTTTAATATAGTCATAAGTAATATTACATAAAGCATAGATGGTACACTATTTAAAATATCAATGATCCTCATCATTATTTCTCCAGTAACTCCTCCATAATATCCAGCAATTGTACCGTATAAAACTCCGATTATTAATGAGATTACTGTAGCTACGAATCCAACTCCTAAAGAAATACGGGCTCCATAAGCTATTCTTACAAAAACATCTCTCCCAAGATTATCAGCTCCCATTAAATACTCACTGTTAGGAGGACTATAAGCACTATCTAAATCTTGGTCACTATATGATTTGTCAATTATCATCGGGCCTAATATTGCAAAAAATACCATAATTATAACTATTATAAAGCCTAACATTCCCATTCTATGTCTTTTTAATCTTTGCCAACTATCCTTCCAAAATGATACACTTGGACGTACTAACACGTTTTTAGCTTTTTCTTCTCTCTCAACAAATTTAAAATTTAAATCATCCATCAATTGTCACCTCCAGTAAGCTTGACCCTTGGGTCTACTAAAGAATATATAATGTCAGTTATTAATACAGCAGTTACCAGCATAAAAGAGTAGAAAACTGTTAAACCCATTATAACTGTATAATCTCTATTTAAAATTCCATTTATTAAATGCTGTCCTAATCCAGGAATAGCAAATATTTTTTCTATAACAAGACCTCCAACTAAAACACTTGCAGTAATAGGGCCTATTATAGATAATACTGGTAATATTGAATTTCTTAATATGTGTCTAAATATAATAATTTTTTTTGGCATTCCTTTAGCTTTAGATGTACGTATACAGTCTTGACCTAAAATTTCTAAAGTACTTGATCTCATAAGCTTAGTTATAAAAGCTAATGGATATGCTCCCAAAGCAATTATAGGTAAAATAGCTTGTTTAGGAGTTCCCCATAGTGCAGCTGGAACCCATCTTAGCTTATATGCAAATACATACATCAATAATGTTGCGATAATAAAATTCGGGACTGAAATAAGTATAGTTGTAACTATAAGCGATAGTCCATCCTGCCACTTATTATGGTTTAATGCTGAAATCATACCAGCTGGAATACCTAAAACAAGAGCAAAAATAAGGGCAAATATACCAATGGTAGCAGATATAGGAAAACCTCTTGCTATCAAATCGTTTACCGTTTCAGTAGGGTATCTAAAAGAAGGTCCAAAGTCACCTCTTAATAAATTACCCATATAGTCAACATATTGCTTAGTTATAGGATCATCTAAGTGATACCTAGCATTAAGATTGTTAAGTATTGGTTCAGGAAGAGCTTTGTCTCTTGTAAATGGTCCTCCCGGCATAGCATGAGCTAAAAAGAAAGTTAATGTTGCTATTAACCAAAGTACTATAATTCCTATAAGAATTCTTTTAAATATATATTTTAACAATAACTTCACCTCTTCTATGTTAAATTTTAAGATATAATCTTTGTTAATGATTAAAGCGCTTTAACAGCGCTTTAATCATATAATTAGATATTTTCTATTGAATGTCAGCCCATTTAAAATCAACAAGATTTAATATATTTCTATAAACTCCTGTCACTCTTTCACTTTCTAAATAAGATACCCCTTCAACATTTATAGGTATAAGAGGCATGTCTGCCATTAATATAGCTTCTGCTTCATGCATTTTTTCCATTCTTAAGTTTTCATCAACACTACTATTTGCTTCTTCAATCAATTTATCATAATCTTCATTATTATACTGCATACTATTTTGTCCACTTTTACTAGTAGCAAGTTCTAGGAATGTCATAGGGTCTAAATAATCTCCATACCATCCTGAAAATGTCATGTCAAAATCATATGATTTACGTCTTTCTGAAGCTACTTTACTTTCAACAGTCCTAATATCTATATTTGTAATATTTAAGTTTTGTTTCCACATTTCTACACAAGCATCAACTATGGCTTTAGTTTTTTCATTGGAACTAACCATAACTTCAAATCCTGAGAATCCTGCACCATCTGGATATCCTGCTTCTGCAAGCAACTCCTGTGCTTTTTCAACGTTTTCTTCTATAAGTACTCCACCAACATCTCTAAAATCTCTACCGTCATCAATCATTCCGGTTGGCACATATCCTGTAGAAGGTGATGATCCTGCTTTTATAACGTTTTTAACAATACTTTCTCTATCTAGAGCCATAGATAATGCATTTCTAACTCTTGCATCATCCAAAGGTGCTCTTTGAGTGTTTATTGAAATAAATCTTGTTGCTATTACAGCTTGCTTTTTTAAAACTCCTTCTTCTTCTAAACGTTCTAACTCTGTTACTGGAATGTTTTGAGATGTAATATCAAGCTGTCCTGTTTCCCACATTGTAAGCTCTGTGCTACCTTGTTCTACCATCAAGAATTCTATTTTATCTAAATTTACATTTTCACTATCCCAGTATTGTTCGTTTTTAACTACAGTAATTTTCTCTCCATGTTTCCACTCTTCCATCTTGAAAGGTCCATTAGAAATTATACTTTCTTCTTTAGATCCCCATTCTATATCTGCTTCTACAATATTGCTATTTACAGGGTGATATGTTGGAAATGAAACAAGACCTAAGAAATATGGTGTTAAATTTTCCAATGTAACTTCAAGAGTTTTTTCATCTACTGCCTTAACTTGCACTTCTTCTAGAGCTTCTTCTATTTTAGCATCCGAATCATCTTGAGAAATATCTATTTGATTTAATGCTGCTCCTCCTTTAATATAGTAAAGCATATACGCATACTCTGAACCAGTTCTAGGATCTAAAACTCTTTTCCATGAATAAACAAAATCCTCAGCAGTAATTGGATCACCATTTGAAAACTTAGCATCTCTTAGTTTAAAAGTATAAGTATTTGTCTCTTCATCTACTGTCCATTCTTCTGCTATACCCGGTAAAACACCACCTGGACCTTGTCTAGTAAGACCTTCAAACAACTGAACAATTAATGTGTTTTCATTAGTAGTACTACTAAGAGCTGGGTCTACCGATCTTGGATCAGATTGAATGTTATAAGTAACAACTTTTAGCTCATCTTCTTCACTTTGTTCTTCTTCTCCATTTGGTTCTTCTTCTCCATTCGGTTCCTCATTTTCTCCATTACCTTCTTCATTTACCGGTTCACTATTACAACCAACAAACATAGTCATAACTAATACTAAAACTAGAAATAAAACTAAACTTTTTTTCATAATTTTTTACTCTCCTTTATTTTTTATAAATTTAACTTACAATTAACTAATTGAATTAAATTAATAAACCCCCTTTCAATTTTTACTAAAATATTTGTATTCCAGTAAAGTTATTGAAAATATATTTAAAATGACCTCTTCAAAGCTTTAATAATTTTTATTATATTTAGACCTTATTTGTTTCTTTGAAAAGCCATTCTTTTTCATTTTTATCTAGATAAGGAGACAGTGTTTCAAATACTTGTTTATGATAGTCATTCACCCATTTTTTCTCCTCATCATTCAATAAACTTACATCAATACCTTCTAAATCAAATGGACACATAGTGAGTTGAGTAAATTTGTAAAACTTTCCATACTCTGTTTCTATATGTTTTTCAACATACTGCATATTTTCCAATCTTATTCCATGTCTATCTTCTTTATAAACGCCCGGCTCATTTGACATCACCATATTTTCTTCTATCTCCATGTCGGAATAAGGTACTCCATAAAGTCCAATGGCAGGTGGGAATTCATGTACACTTAAGTAAAAACCAATACCGTGACAGCTTCCTTTTAAATGTTCTATTCCGTATTTATATAAGTGGCTTCTTCCTGCTATATCCAAATTCGCTCCTACAATACTTTCTCTAAAATATGTATTTGCAGTTCCAATAAGAGCTTTGAGCACTAATGTATAGTCTCTTCTTTCTTCATCTGTTATATTTCCTAAAACTATAGTTCTAGTAATATCTGTTGTTCCGTCAAGATACTGTCCGCCGGAATCTACAAGAAGCATTCCTTCTTTTTTTAATTCATAGTTGTTTTTTTCATTTGCTTTATAGTGGCATTTCGCTGCATGTTCTTTATATGCTGAAACAGTATCAAAACTTAATCCTCTGTTAAGAGGCTGTTGTTTTCTCAAATTTAATAGCTTTTCTTCAACAGTTAATTCTGTTATTTTTTCTTTTCCAATACTGTTTTTTAACCAATATAAAAACTTAACCATAGCTATTCCGTCTTTAATTAAACAGTTTTTAAAATTTTTAATTTCCACTTCATTTTTCTTAGCCTTTAATCTCAATGTAATATCATTTATTTCACATTTATTTGCATTTTTACCTATTGAATTATAAGTTAAGTAATTTGTTTTTTTAGGGTCTAATAAAACTTTTTTATTATCTTTTATTTTTTTCAAATAACTGTATATATCATCATATTCTTTAATCTTTATGTTTTCTTCAAACAAAATTTCTTTAATGTCTTTATCTATTTTTTCATTATCAACAAACAATACTGTTTCAAATTCTCCAATTACTAGATAAGAATAAAAAAGAGGTGAGTTATTAGAATCACTTCCTCTTAAATTCGTAACCCAAGCAATATCATTTAAAGCAGAAATCAAATAATACTCTGCATTGTAATTTTTCATTTCATTTCTTATATCTGATATTTTATCCGAACTTGACTTACCACAGTATTTAATGTCATGATTGAAAATCTCACCTTTCGGCATATTCGGTCTATCTTTCCAAATACTATTCAAAATATCAACTTCTGCATTTAAAGAAATGTTTTTTTTATTAAGCTTTTCTTCTATATCCTTAACCTGATTGACAGAATAAAGTTTACCGTTAATACCACAAACTTCACCCGGATCTAAATTTTCAATAATCCATTCCACGTCTGTTGGTTCATTTTCCACTCTAAGTTTCATCAATTCTATACCAATTGATTCAAGTTCTTTTTCATTAATATTATGGTATCTCGGATCTACCCATAGTGCAGCTTTTTCCTTTGTAACTGCTATGGAACCAAAAGCACCTACAAGTTCATCGAGTTCTGAAAGCCATTCAAAACACTTCCAATATTCGCTAATTTCTTCACTAAAATGAGGATCATTAGTTGGTATTAAATATGCATCAAATTCAAGATTATCTCTTAGTAAATCTATTCTTTTCTTCATGTTTATACTCCTTAATTATCTACTTTATACTCTCTCTTCTAAATCCAATATATGATATCTTAATAAATCTTCTAGATTTTTACTATCTTTATTTTTTATGTATTCAACTAATCTATCATAATCATTTAAAGTTTTATCTATGTCGTTTTTTTCGTTTTTATATACCAACATTCTAGCTGAAAAATATAGCATTTTTGTCATTATTTCTTCTAAAAAACTATTTCTGCAAAGTTTGTAAATTATTAAGTGGAAATCTAAATCTATTAAAATTGAATTGATATAATTTCTTTCCAATTTGCTATTTTTATTTTTTAATTCA
>Ga0102926_1002690_pt1 | contig 10230 bp, 9 predicted proteins | sample SalPonR1_A_D2_MG_FD_78173 | JGI IMG/M metagenome (GOLD analysis project Ga0102926, IMG submission 78173) | Salt pond soil microbial communities from South San Francisco under conditions of wetland restoration - Salt Pond MetaG R1_A_D2_MG | ecosystem: Environmental > Aquatic > Marine > Intertidal...
GATGTAAACGTAGATACCTATGATTATTTTGGTAAACCTATTTATGAATATAGTTTAAAAGAAGGTATAAATGATGGATTTCTAACACCATTTAAGGTTAAAGAGTTCAGCACTACTATAGATGAATATACCTACGATCCTGAAGATGATATAGAAGGTGAAATCGACCCTGACAGAAAATATAAAGAAACAGACTTTAATCGAACAATTAAATTACCTGACCGGGAGCAGTATCGTGTGAAGCTCTTTATGGATTTGGTTAATGAAAATCAGAAAACCCTAATTTTTTGTGCTACGCAGGATCACGCGGCCAAAATAAGGGATATGATTAACCAATATAGCGATAGTAAAAACCCTTTATACTGTTGCAGGGTTACTGCCGATGATGGAGGAATTGGAGAAAAATACCTAAGGGATTTCCAGGATAACGAGAAATTAATCCCAACTATGCTAACCACCAGTCAGAAACTTAGTACTGGTGTAGATGCTCCCGAGATTAGAAATATAGTTTTGCTGAGGTCTATCAATTCAATGGTAGAATTCAAGCAAATCGTTGGTAGAGGAACCAGGCTTTTTAGAGGGAAGGATTATTTCACTATATATGATTTCGTAAAAGCTCATAAACATTTTAATGATCCAGAGTGGGATGGCCCGCCCTTACCACCAGAAGTAACGGAGCCTAAACCTAAGAAACCCTGTCCCGTATGTGGGGAACTAATTTGCGTTTGTGAAAAGGAGCCAGAGGAGCCTTGTAATATTTGCGGCTATGCTCCGTGCAAATGCAATAAGGTTAATAATGTGGTAAAAGTTACCCTTTCTGATAGAAAAGTAAGAGAGCTTGACTCTATGGTTAAAACAAGTTTTTGGGATCCAAGTGGTAGCGGGAAACCCATTACAGCCGCAACGTTTATTAAGAGGCTTTTTGGCGATATACCGGGTTTAATTAAATCGGAAGACGAACTAAGAAAAATTTGGAGCATTCCATCTACAAGAAAGAAACTTTTAGAGGAATTGGAGGATAAAGGTTATTCTGAAGCCCAACTTGAAGATTTGAGAAAAGTGGTGAATGGAGAAGATAGCGACCTATTTGATGTACTTTCCTATATCGCTTATCATAAAGATTTAGTACCACGTATAAAAAGAGCTGAAAATGCCAAAGTGCATTTAAAATTTTACTCTAGTGAGCAACAGGAATTTTTAAATTTTGTACTGAAACAATACGTAGAAGCGGGTGTTGGGGAACTAGATGAAAGCAAAATAAAAGACCTACTAATTTTGAAGTACAATGCTATTGCCGATGCAAAAACTAAATTAGGTGATATACCCACTATTAGAAAGACCTTTGTAAGCTTTCAGGAGCATTTGTATAACCAAGTTACTGCATAATTGAAAAAATAACTTATAAACTTAAGAATATGGATGAAGATACAATGAAAGCACTATTAGCTCTATTCGGTTTAATAGCTTTTATTCTAATAGTTAGGTATGTTGTAGTTATATTACCTAAGCAAGCAAAAGAAAAATATAATGAAACCAAGAACTCGAATACATCAATAGGAAAAACGATTAGGGATTCTGAATCAATGATTGAAACTAATTATGGTAAAATTAAAAAATACGCTCAAAAGAGTATAAGTAAGAATTATCTAACAGGTTGTACATGGATGCTAACAAACAGTGAAGAAAATGTACTTTATACTTTTCGCAATAACGGAGAACTATTAATAACAAAAAATGGAATAGTCTTCAAAGCTGAATATGAATTAATTGTAGATAATAATAGTATACTTATAACCCAGGATGGGGTGACAGAACATTATTCTATTTTAAACGTCTATAATGACTTTCTTTTTATTCATAAAATTTCAACTGATTCTATCTTAACTTTCGCAAATTATACTAAATTTAAAGATGAGGTAAAGTCAGCTCTTAATAAAAAAGCTAATGAGCTTTATGAAATGAAATAAATTTTAAAAAGGCATACTTTTAGGATACCCATTAAAGGTAACCCATTGGAAATGACTGTTATTACTGCTATAGCTCTCCTTGGTTCGAGCCCAAGAGGGGGAGCAACTCGCGAAAAGCCTTACAGAAATGTAAGGCTTTCCTGTTTTACAGCTATTCCTAAAGATATCTGTATTACAATTCAATCAGGACAAATTCATACTACTTCCAAATTGTAATCTTCTTCTACGCCGAATTTTCTTCAGTCTTATTTTTTCTTCATCAAATTTCCATTCATTTGATTATTTCTTTAGAATAATGGTTTTAAGGTGTAACTTTTTTAAATTTTTGATACTTATTGTTAAAATATAATTAGTCATTCATCAAAAAAAAAACTTCATCACTTAAAATCCTCTTCGATTTTATAACCCAATCTATTATGAAAAAAATACTACTTGTAATTCTATTATCAACTTTAGGTTTTAACGCCATCGCTCAAGAAAATGAGAACGAACAACTAGATAACTTTGGAAAGATTGAATTGGGCTTTCACGGATTGAGTTTTGGATATGAATTACCTATTTCGAATAAATTTGTTTGGGAAAATGCAATTGGCGCTGGTATGGGAATGAATGCAGAAGATAATAGTGCCAGTTACACCTTGGATGTTGTAAGACCTGTTCCTTTCTTAAAATCCAAACTTAAGTTTGTGTATAATATCGAAAAACGAATTAGAAAAGAGAAAGTCACCGTACACAATTCCGGTAATTATGTTTCGCTACAAACTAAATATTCATTCGGAAAAAGCGGTAGCTTTGCCTATAATCCTGCATTACTTACAGAGGTGCATTGGGGGCTGCAAAGAAGTTTAGGTGGGAATTTTATTTTTAACACTCATATAGGAATGGGTTTTCTTAGCGATTTTGATGCAGATAGCACGGCTTTAACTCCTACATTTGGTCTTGCATTTGGGTACCGAATATTTTAATTAGTGGAAATATTTCGAGTAATTTATAGATAAACTTTTCCTGTGCCTTATTGAAGACCTCTTGATACGATTGTTGTTACTAATATAAGCATCATTAGTTCAAGCCGCATGTCTCTCCTTATTTTTATATGGATGGACGATAAATAAAAAACCCAGCCTTTAGAGAGACCGGATCTTATTTCTTAAAGTATCTTGTTTCTCTAATCTCAAGACCCCCTCTATAGTTGAAAGGCGAATAAATTAAACAGGCTGCTTTAACTTTCTATATAATTCAGTTTAGTACGCACCTTGCCAGGAGAGTTTGCCGATTTCTTTAAACTGATGGCAAATGTGGTTCCTCCTTCATCTGTGCTTTCCAGGTGAACCTTGCCCCCGTGTGCTTTAGCTACTGTTTCTACCAGGGTTAGGCCCATACCCCAACTCTCTAGAGTAGAATCCGTTGATTTCTTTCCGCGGTTTAAAAACTTAAATATATCAGTCTTATTTTCTTCGGAAATGGCTTTTCCAAAATTGTGCACCTTAATGTATGCTTCTTCCGGGCTGTCTTCAAGCCGAATGCTTACCGCACTATTTCTAGAACCGTATTTTACAGCATTAGTGACCAGGTTTTCTACAACACGCCGAATAGCAGTACCATCAAAAATTCCTGATATTTCTTCTGCGTTACTTTCGAAATTTATTTCATTAGTATAAATTTCTGAAGCCTCATTGGCTACCCATTTTACTTCTTTCGCTAAATTTATTTCTTCGAAATTTAAGGTAATCCCTTCACCGGCTTTTACACTAATAGCATCTAAAAGACCTTCCACCAGTTCCAGGGACTTGTCAAGACTTCTTAACCCCATTTTCTTAAGGTCTTCAATGCGTTTTTCGTCAGCATTAGGATCTATGATTTGCAAGGCAAAATAAGCTGTAGATATGGGGTTCCTGATATCGTGGGCGAGGGTACCAATTAGTTTTTCCCTCATTTCCTGCATGGAATCGTTGAAGGAACTTGCCGAGTTAAGCATAGCGGTTTCTAAAGTATACTTAAGAATAATTCCCACCTCCTCGTTATAAACCTTATTATCCAGTAAAAGTTCTGTGAGAACTCTATGAAAGATTACATATTCTTTTAAAATTTGTTTTACGGTATAGTTAGAAGTAGTAGCCCGGTGCCGGCCGTGATCAAGGCTGTTTTTTATGATTTCCTCGTATTTTTCGTCCTTGGCTATATTTAAAAAACCCTGATGTCTTTTTAATATATCAGCTATGTCATCAAGCACATTAGGTAACTGATTTCTTAGCGCGAGGTTACTGGATGTTTTGGCCGCAGGAATTTCTTTAAGCACGCGCTCTTCCCAGGCATCCATAATCTCAGCTTGATTGTTGTTTATTATTTCCGCAGCTTGTACCATTTTTACATTCAGAATTTAAGCAAGTCAATTTAAATCTTAATTCTTTTATCCGCAAGTTTATTGGTCTTAATTTCAGCATCTTTGTTAATTTTCGTAATTTTTAAGGATGAATAAGCGTTTTAAGGATATAGAAATTGAAGTTTCTAAAGGAGACATTACCGATCAACCGGAGGTGGAAGCCCTAGTAAACGCTGCTAATGCGCAGCTTACAACTGGCGGGGGTGTGGCAGGAGCTATACACCGCGCCGCTGGACCAGGACTTTACAAGGAATGCAAACCACTGGCCCCAATTGCTCCCGGGGAAGCAGTTATTACCGGGGCGCATAACTTACCGAACGATTATGTGATTCATTGTTTGGGACCGGTTTACGGTAAGGATAAACCAGAGGATAAGCTTTTAGAAAATTGCTATAAAAATGCATTGAAACTTTCAGAAGAGAAGCAAGTTCAATCTATGGCTTTTCCCGCTATTTCTACCGGCGCTTTTGGTTACCCGATAAAAGAAGCGACTAAAGTCGCATTTAATACAATTTTAGCCGAAATCCCAAAGCTGAAACACCTGCAAAAGCTTAAATTTGTGCTGTTCAGTGAAGCAGATCTGGAGATTTATAATGCGATGCTTGACGAAGTTTAAACTAACAAGAACCTATGCTAAATTTTTCAGCTACTTATACAGACCAGTATCAACTGGCAATGGCCCAGGTATATTTTAAAAAGGGACAAAAAGATTACACAGCCATTTTTGATTATTTTTTTAGGAAACTACCTTTTGAAGGAGGATACGCCATTTTTGCAGGGCTTCAGGATTTATTGGAAATCATTGAGAATATAAAATTTAGCGACAAAGACCTGGATTACCTTAAAAATCAGAATTTTGATGAAAAATTCCTGGAATATCTCAAAGATTTTAAATTCCACGGAAATATTTATTCGGTTCAGGAAGGGGATGTAGTTTTTCCTACGCGACCCGTTTTGCAGGTGGAAGCCAATATTATTGAAGCGCAAATTATTGAAACTATTCTACTGAATTTACTTAACTTCCAGACCTTAATTGCTACAAAAGCGAGTAGGATAAAACTGGTTTCAGGGGAACGTACTTTATTGGACTTTGGATTGCGAAGAGCACAAGGGCCGGGCGGCTATTATGCAACTCGAGCGGCTATGGTTGGCGGTTTTGATGGTACAAGTAACGTTATTGCCGGTAGAGATTTTGATATTCCTGTTTCAGGAACTATGGCCCATTCCTTTATTCAAAGTTATGATGACGAAATTTCTGCCTTTCGGGATTTTGCTGAAGCTAGACCAATAAATTGTGTGTTTTTAGTAGATACCTACGATACGCTTAAAAGTGGTGTTCCAAACGCAATAAAAGTTGCCAAAGAAATGGAGGAGCGCGGAGAGAAATTAATGGCTATTAGACTGGATAGTGGCGATTTAGCTTATCTCTCTAAACAAAGTAGAAAAATGCTGGATGATGCCGGACTTGATTATGTTAAAATTGCTGCTTCTAATCAATTAGAGGAGAATGTTATTAAAAGCCTGCTGGAACAAGGTGCCAGGATAGACGTCTTTGGCGTAGGCACCAATCTAGTTATAGGAAGTCCTGATGCTGCTTTAGACGGCGTATATAAATTGGCTTATTCTCACGGGAAACCAAGAATTAAAATTTCTGAGAGTATCGTTAAGGTGACGCTTCCGCATAAAAAACAAGTATACCGACTAAGGGATTCTGAAGGAAATTGCATTGGAGCCGATCTGGTGGCGCTTTTTGAAGAGAAAAATATTGAAAAAATGATTCATCCTTTCGAGCCTTATAAACAAATGAAGGTTGATAAATTAGAAAAAGAGCCACTACTTAAGCCGGTGATGGAAAATGGAGAAAATAAATTGGCATTTAAATCACTTCAGGAAATTGCAGAATACAGTAAGAAACGGCTAGCAGAGCTTTCTATAGAATATAAACGCTTCAACAATCCGCATATTTATAAGGTGGGGATTAGCGAAGCTTTAAAGGGAGAAAGGGATAAATTAATTGATGCTCACCAAAAATAAGATTTATGAAAACGCTAATTATTGTAGATCCTCAAAACGATTTTATGCCCGGTGGCTCACTAGCGGTTCCCGGTGGAGATGAAATCGTACCGATAATAAACAAATTGCAGGAAAAGTTTGATCTGGTAATCGCCTCCCAGGATTGGCATCCTGCAGGTCATGCCAGCTTTGCCAGTAGCCATAAAGGAAAAAATGAGTTCGACACCATAGACCTGAATGGAACTGAGCAAGTGATGTGGCCGGAACATTGCGTTCAAAATACCCAAGGCGCTGAATTTCATAAGGATCTACAAACCGGAAAAATTGAAGCAATCTTTAGGAAAGGAACCAGTCTTGAAATTGACAGTTATAGTGCCTTTTACGATAATAAGCATTTGAAATCTACAGGCCTTTCTGGTTTTTTAAAGGAGAAGAATGCAGAAGATCTTTATTTCTGTGGACTTGCAGCCGAAATTTGTGTGCACTTTACCGCCAAAGATGCGATCAAAGAAGGTTTTAAGGCGACAATAATTGAAGATGCTACCAGAGCTCTGAACAAAGAAGATTTTGAAAAAGCTAAAACAGAATTAAAGGATTTAGGGGGTAAAATTACTACTTCATCAACTATTGAAAATTGATGTAATAAACATAGCCTACATTCAACCAGAAGATATAGTCGTTGAACTTATTTTGGGGAGCATTAATGTTTAATCCGTCAATCCAGTCGCTTCCGTAATATTGTCCCCGGGCTTCAAGTAAGAGGTCGTGTCTAAAACCTAAACGGTAACGAACTCCCACGCCCCCCACTATAGCATAGGTGCTGCCGCGCTCAAAATCCATTCCGCCAATAAAAGTTGGAAATACGTTTTTGGGATTTTCCAGCGAACCTAGATCAGAATACGCGTCAGCCTTATAAGAAACAAAATGTCCGCCTAAACTTATATAGGGGGAAAACATATATCCTGAATGGGTGAAATCTCGAATTCGAAAAGGATGGTATTCCAGGTGTATTCCGCCTTCAATAATCTCACTTTCCCCATGCATAGCTCTTAATAACTGACCGCCCAGGCTATTTTTCCTGGCCACGGGACCAAAATGTTCTAATTTAGAGTAGAAATAATCCAGCTCATTTCTTATTCTAAAGTGATTAGCGAAAAAAGAAGCAGTTTGAGAGTAATGACAATCCTTTTTATAGGCAAAATTCATGTAGTGTGAAATTCCTATCCCGTAACCGGCATTGTTGAGGTTGTTTTTTACATTCCAACGTTCGCCGTAATCTGTAAAAAACGAAGCAGGCCCGGCCTTAACAGCAATTTCGTGAGCAATACCAAATTGGGAATAAGCCTTTACCTGGAAGAGTAAAATAAAAGTAATAAGAGCAGAAAATATCTTGTAATTGTGCATTACTTCAGGCTTGGGCTAGCAACAAATATATAAAAACTACTTTAACAAAAATTAAAGATCTCAGTCTGTTTATAAATGCTTAATGCGAAGACGTTAATATTATATGAAAAGATAAAAAATTGAGGTCATTTTTTATAGAACTCATATATTTGCAACGTAAAACACAGTTTTTTTTATAAACTATTTGTATTATCACACAATATGGAACAAAATATACAAGATTTCCTGGATAAAGTATCTCAAAGAAATCAAAACGAACCGGAATTCATGCAGGCAGTGCACGAGGTTGCTGAAACAATTATTCCTTTCATAGAAAAGAATAAAAAATATCAGAATATGCAATTGCTGGAACGCATGGTAGAGCCAGAGCGAGTAATTATGTTCAGGGTTTCCTGGTTGGATGATGAAGGTAATATTCAGGTAAATCGAGGCTTTAGAATTCAAATGAATTCTGCAATTGGACCTTATAAGGGTGGATTGCGTTTTCATCCTTCTGTAAATCTAAGCATCCTTAAATTCCTTGCTTTTGAGCAGGTATTTAAAAACAGCCTTACAACTTTACCAATGGGTGGAGGAAAAGGTGGATCTGATTTTAATCCAAAAGGAAAATCTGATAACGAGGTGATGCGTTTCTGCCAAAGTTTTATGACAGAGCTTTATCGCCATATAGGGCCAGATACCGATGTTCCTGCCGGAGATATTGGAGTTGGTGCTCGTGAGGTTGGTTTCATGTTTGGCCAATACAAAAGATTGCAAAATGAATTTACAGGAATTTTAACCGGCAAAGGACTTGCTTACGGTGGGTCACTTATTCGTCCTGAGGCTACTGGTTATGGAAATGTATATTTTGCACAAAACATGCTAAAAACAAGAGACGAATCTTTTGAAGGGAAAACTGTAGTGGTTTCAGGATCTGGAAATGTTGCACAATATGCTGCTGAGAAAGCCCTGGAATTTAAAGCGAAGATTCTAACAATGAGTGATTCTGGAGGATATATTTATGATGAGGCAGGAATTGATGCAGAAAAACTTCTTTTTATCATGGATCTCAAGAATGTAAAACGCGGAAGAATTAGCGAATACATAGACAAGTATCCTTCAGCTAAATATTTTGAAGGGGAAACGCCCTGGGGAGTAAAATGTGATGTTGCGCTTCCTTGTGCAACGCAGAACGAACTGGAAGAAGCTGATGCTAAGAAATTAGTGGAGAATGGATGTATGTGCGTTGGAGAAGGTGCCAATATGCCTTGTACTCCAGATGCCGTGGAGGTATTTAAAGAAGCAAAAATTCTTTTCTCTCCGGGTAAAGCTTCTAACGCTGGTGGGGTTGCTACTTCAGGACTGGAAATGAGCCAGAATTCTATGCGCTACAGCTGGACTTCTCAAGAAGTGGACGCAAAATTACACGAGATTATGAACGATATTCATGACCGCTGTGTAGAATTTGGAAAAGAAGAAGATGGGTATATAGACTACGTAAAAGGAGCGAATATTGCCGGTTTCGTAAAAGTTGCTGATGCAATGCTTGCCCAGGGAGTAGTATAATTATAATTATTGAAATCATAAACTAAGGCCGCTTTTTAGCGGCCTTTTTTATTTATCTTCGGAACAAGAAATTTCTCAAAAATGCTTGTTACCACTCCGGCAATTATAATTAGTGCCTTAAAATATGGCGAGGCCGATTTGATCGTAAAAGCCTATACTTATAGCGACGGTTTAAAAACCTATATGCTTAAAGGAGTCCTGAAATCTAAAAAGGGGAAATTCAAGGCATCTCAATTTCAGTTGCTTACCCAGTTAGAGATCGTGGCAAACCATCGCAACCAGGGAAAGATGGAGTATCTTAAAGATGCTAAAGTGCTTCATACTTATACCAGCCTGCATACCAATATGGTGAAAGGCGCAATGCTTATGTTTCTGGCTGAAGTTTTAAAAAATGCTATTCGGGAAGAAGAAACTAATCCGCAATTGTTTAAGTATCTTGAAAACGCGCTAATGTGGCTGGATCTGCATGATAAGATCGCCAATTTTCATCTTTTGTTCTTATTAAATCTAACCAGATATCTTGGTTTTTTTCCCGATGCTGATGCTAAAGAACTCACTTACTTTAATCTCTTAGATGGCGTTTTTGAAATGAATAGTGTGAACAATTACTGTATTGAAGGACAAAATGTAGCGGTTTTAAGGCAGTTATTAGGCATAAATTTTGATACGCTCAATGAGGTAAAATTGAATCAACAAAGTCGGGCAAATTTTCTTAATATGCTGCTCCTGTATTACGAGTTGCATATTGAAGGATTTAAGAAACCAAAGTCACTTGCCGTCCTCAACGAAATTTTTAGCTAAATGCGAAATTCAATAATGGGAGTAATTCTCCTTTTTTTTATGGTTAATAGTATCTATGCTCAGCAGATACAGGTTTTGAATGAAGAAAGTCACGAGCCACTTGCCAGTGTAGTTTTATAC
>Ga0102926_1002695_pt1 | contig 10226 bp, 2 predicted proteins | sample SalPonR1_A_D2_MG_FD_78173 | JGI IMG/M metagenome (GOLD analysis project Ga0102926, IMG submission 78173) | Salt pond soil microbial communities from South San Francisco under conditions of wetland restoration - Salt Pond MetaG R1_A_D2_MG | ecosystem: Environmental > Aquatic > Marine > Intertidal...
AAATGGTGATTTTTTAAAAGTTTATGTAACACAAAAAAATAATTCATGAGGTAAATAATGGCTTTTACAACAACTTTAGTTGAACAACGATTCGATGATGCCCAAGCTTATACAGATGATGCAATTGCAAATGTTGAAACTTATATGGATACGCTTGAGACGCTTTTAAGCAGTCTTGAACCTCCAGCCACAGAATCTTTAGACGAAGTTATTTTCCCATCTTATGCAGATTTAAATTATGGTGCGATTCCAAATTTCAACGAATTACTTAACGACTTTCCGACTTTTGATAATCTTGCTTTAGAGCCTGTTGAACTTTTAGATGTTCCAGCTGTAGATAGTTCTATTAGTGTAAAAAACTTTGAGTTTGATTCAAACTATGTTTCAAAGCCAAATATTGATTATCCAAACATGCCGGAGGAACCGACATTATCAAGTATTGCGTTACCAACCAAGCCAGAACTTAATTCTCTTACCGAACCCGTGTTGGATGATTTAAACATTCCGGCAGCACCTACAATTGACATTGCTAAATTTGATGTTGTTGAGCCCACACTTGATCAATTAACCGAGCCGACGGAGTTTAATTTTGTCGAGGATGCGTATAATTCTGATATTAGAGTATCGTTATTTAATAAAATCCTTAATGATATTATTAATGGCGGTACTGGATTAGATGTTACCGTTGAACAAGATATCTATGATCGTTATCTTGCCAGGCAAATAAATGAGAATGATAGATTATTTCAGGAGGTCCAAAATCAATTCGCTGCGACTGGATTTGGATTGCCATCAGGAGCATTGGCTCATAGACTACTTCAAGTAAGTAGTGAGATTTCTACAAAAAACGATAATGCAAGCCGTGACATAACGATTAATCAGGCTGAGCTGGAACAAAAGAATGTTCAGTTTTCTGTCCAGCAAGCAGTGGTGCTTGAACAAATGCTTGTGACTTTCTTTAATGAACAACAAAATCGCAGTCTTCAAGCCCAACAGACTTTAGCTTCAAACGCGATTGAGGTTTACAACACTCTTGTTGCAAAACAAAATTTATATATCGAAAAATACAAAGCTGACGCGGAAGTATTTCAGACAAAAGTTCAGGCTGAACTGACAGCGATTGAGGCTTATAAAGCCCAGGTTGAAGGCGTTAAAGCTGCTGCTGATGTTCAAGAGTCAAGGGTTCGTTTATATACAGCTCAAGTTGCCGCGCAAGAATTGTTTATGCAGATTTATCAAACCGAGATGGAGTCTGCAAAAATAAATCTCGACTATGAGAATTTAAAACTTAATCTTTTCCGTACACAAACAGAAGCTTATGTTGCTAAAATTCAGGGTGAAAAATTAAAAGTTGATGTCTATCAAGGAGAGGTAAGTGCAGAAGCTACCAGGGCCGATGGATTCCGGAGCGAAGTTGCTGCTTATGAAGCTGAGGTTAGAGGTCAGCTTGGTGTGCTTGAATCAGAGCGAGTTAAGGCTGAAGCGGTTATTAATGCAAATCAACTAAAAATTGAAGAATATAAAACACAGCTTGAATCTTACCGTGTTGAAATTGATGCTGAATTACGAAACGCTGACTTGTCCCTCAAAGGTTACCAGGCAAATGTAAGTGCTTATCAGGCTGAAGCTGGTGTTCAGGAAATGAAATTTAGAACACAAATTGCTGAATTGTCATCTCAAATTGAGCTTACCAAAACGAAGCTGCAAAAAGCATTAGCGGAAATCGAGAGTGAAACTAATTCATATGTGGCCTTGAAAGAACTGGCGATTAAAGGAACAGAAGGTATTATGAATGTTAATGCTCAGTTAGCTGCAAGTGCGATGAATGCGGTGAATGCCAGCGCGAGTCAAGGTATTACTTCTTCCAGTTCAGATCAAACAAGTTACTCAGAATCGCATAATTATAGTTATGATGGTTAGTACGGAATGGTTTTAAAATTTTATTTTATGGAGTTATATAATGTCAGCAGCAAATTTAATTTATGAAGGTCAGCGTCGTCGTGCGCAGGAAAGAAGTCGGCGTGAATGGAATGAACGAACTCGGAATGATCCGACAAGCAGGGCTTTTCAGCAGCGGGCTTCTATGGAAGATTTTCGCACAAACCAAATGAAAGACGCTGAAAATAAAAGAGCTCTTGCATTACAAGAAAAAAAGAATAAAGGTTTGTTGGGTGTTGCAAACAGGAACCAGGAAGGCGCCTTGGCAACAGCAAACAGGCGTCAAATTGGTGAAACGCGACGTAAAAAAATGACGAACACCCTCAATCGGGACATCTTCAACTCCAACGCAACCGACAGAGACCGGCGCTTTGGCCTTGATCGAAACAATGCTTTATTTGAACGGTTTTCAAAGATGCAAGGGCTCGATAACGATGGAGGGCTTGAGGGTGGACCATCCCCTGCGCCTGGCAATACCATGGCTGCCTGGGATACATTCAAAAAAAATGCGGGGGGTCTCTCAGGGGAAACCCTTGATTTATCCATAGCAAAAAAGCTTCAGAACGCTCAAAAAAACGGGATTGGCATTAAAGAAATAGATTTTACAGATGGTGAGTTGTCCGCAATGCGTGGTAGTGGTCAAGGGGGTAATACCACCGGCCGCATGGATTGGATTGTGCGTAAAGATGGTCGTAAGGTATACTTTGACGATCGCGGCAATGAGACGGCGACAGTTATGCCTGAAAGACCGCAAGTGAGTATGAAGGCATCACATGCCAAAACCGATTTTTCAAGGTCGCCGGCGGTTAATCCATCTAAAGACACAAGACCAGTCTATGGTCCACAATATAGAGGGTCTGCCAATCCATTAGGAGGTGCCAGTAGCAATAGACCGATAAACCCGAACCCTTTTAAATTCCTTGAAAGCTCCAACAAAAGCGTTAATCCAAGATATCGTTGATATTCACTTTGATAAAGGTTGTTTTTAAATGCCATACCTAACAGACGACGACATAAACAGCGGAATCCTTGACAAGTTCAGTAAACAAGACCCGGACGAACTGGAAAAAAAACATAAGCTTGCCTGGGACAATGCACCGGGTTATCGGGATTTGTTTAAAGACCCGGAACAATATGCGCCAGGGCCGATTCAGGCAAAAGGCGGTGTTTCCCCTGAGCGCGGGTTTGTTGGGGATGTAGCATCCAACCTTGCCCGGGGCGCGGCAGACCTTACCCGGATGGGCGGGTATGCGTTAAAGACTATAGATCCTGATGGTGGACTGGACGTTGTTGAGAACATCGGCCAGGGCCTGGTTGACATGGCAGACAAATCCCAAAGCCTGGATATCATGAAGCTGGATGAATCCGAGGCCGCCGGTGAGAACTTCTTTTCGCGCGGTTGGAAGGGTGGCGTTCGGTCTTCTGTACCTTCGCTTGCGCCGACGTTTGCCGGTGCCGCCGTTGGTGCTGTTTTCGGTGGCCCGGTCGGTGCGCTGGCCGGTGGATTTCTTGGGAACTTTGGGCTTTTTGGCCTGGGCGTCTACGGTGAAAAGAAGCAGGAATACCTTGACCATGGCATCAATGAAGAAGACGCTCACAAAGCGGCATTAAAGCAGGGCTTTATAGAAGGCGGCATTGAGGCTGTGACCGGCGTTATCGGGTTAAAGATATTTAAGGTCGACAAGTTTGTATCCCAACCGCTAAAGCAAACTATTAACGAACTGCTAAAAACCCCTGCCAAAGAATGGGCCAAAAGATTTTCCATAAACACGTTATTAAATGAAGTGCCCATGGAGATGGTGCAGGAAGCCTTCGGTATGCAGGTTGAAACCGGTTTAGGGTTGGCAGAGGAAGGCGCGTGGAAAGAAGCGGCAGCGGAAGCAATCATACCGGCTATCACCATGAGTTTGCTTTTCGGAGTTGGTTCCGGGGCCATGACAACAGTTCAGAAAAGATCATTGAAGCGGCAGTTAAATGATATGGAAAATCCCCAGGCCCGGGAGAAAGCCGTTGAGGCTCTGGAGAAAGCCATTGTTGACGCGGATAATACCCCGGAAGGGAAAGAAAACGCCAAAGCCTTTGCGGACATGGCCATGGATCGCATTGACCAGGGGGAAACCATCGACATTAACGGCAACTTTGTTGAGTTTGCCGCAATGGAGGAGGAGGTTCGTCAGGCAGGCGCCCGGGAAGTGGAAAAAGGTCGGGTTGTTGAACATGTGGCCAAGCTGGAAACCAAAGTAAAAAATCTATCTGAGTTTCAAAACCCAACCGATGCACAAAAAAATAGGATTGAACAATACCTACAAGAGCTTGTGCAGGCGCGTGGTGTTTTACAGCAAATGGAGGAAACCGAAACACCTGAACCGTCAACAATCGTTGAGACACCGGACTCGGCGTCACCTGAGACAGCAGAGCAGGCGGTACCAGTGGATGTTGTCCCAAGTCAGGCGGTGTCCGTTGAGGAAGAACAGCAAGCAGAAGCCATCCCGGAGACAGAATCCCTATTTGAGACAGAAGAGCCACAGGACATGGCCGATATTCCGAAGATGGAAGACAATGAGGTTGAGAGTCTTTACGCAAATCTGGACATTGACAACGCGGGTGGACCGGAGATTACCCCGGATGATGTTGGAAATATAATCGGCCCCGGTATTGTTGATGAACAGGCCCCTGGCGGGATTAAGGGGAGTAAAGTCATTGAGGCTCAAAAAGAGTCCACAGTCACCCCCATGACCGATGAAATCACCACCACAGACACCCCTATGACCGACAGAGTCACCCCCATGACTCCAGGCACCCCCGTAACCTGGAAAAATAAAAAGGGTAAAGAGTTCTCTGGCACCCTGAACAAAAAACATGGGAAGAACTGGCACATCACCCTTGACAGTGGCGCGAACTCCATCATGCCGGAAAGTAAATTGACGGTGGTTGAGGATCAGCAGGCTGGACCGGCTGAAGAACTTGGAAAGGTAAAAAAACCTCAAGATCGAAAAGTAATCGAAGAACGGGTAAAACAAGATCTTCTTGAAAAAGCAGAGCAAAACCAATCAAGGTATGGCGACCTATCCTTAACCCCCCTTGCCGTTGACATTGCAAACGATGCCATTGAAACCCGGCAGCGGATGACCAAAGAAAAGCGGGAGGCTCTCGCGAAAAAATACGGGGTTCCTGAAAATATTGTTCATCAGATGACAACCGGTGGGCCAGGGTATGAAATGCTGGCTGGACAAAGTGAAATAGGCGACAAGGATGCCTCTGTGTTCTTGGATGCCGCCGGTGTGCCACAAACAGAGACTGAGCCGGGACCAAGCCGGGACCAAGTCGGGACCAAGTCGGGCACCACATATCTAAACGATAATACGCCCATCGAGTTTGAATATCATAGAGTTCCCGTAGAAAGCCTTATCACATCCCATAACGATACTATGGATCCAAATCCAGAATATCCTAAAGAATTGCAGCCAAGGGATAGAAAAAGGATAATGTCACTTGTGCAGGTTGACAAGATTGCAGATAATCCAAACCCGGAAAGATTGGCAGGAAGTACAAGTGTAGCCCATGGCGCACCAATAGCTATCCCTCGTGGGGTTGATAAAAATGGCACCCAAAGATACGTTATCATTTCAGGCAACGCCCGAACGATGGCCTTACGAAAAGCACAAACCAACGATAAGCTTAGTGCTTATTTAAAATATTTCGATCAAAATGCAGATAATTTTGGGACCGATACAGATGGTGTTTTGATTCGAGTAGTTGACCCGGAAAAGATAGGCGACCTCGTTTCATTTGCCCAAAAAGCAAACGAAACAGACATTGCTAAGATGAGCTCAACCGAGCAGGCCATAGTGGATGCCGGTAACCTATCCTCTGATGATCTGGCTATGTTCAGGCCAGATCAGGACGGGAACCTAATGGCTGCAACGAATAAGGGATTTATTGATCTGTTTTTTGATAAAATGTCTCCTGAAGAACGGTCAGGATATATTACAGACGATGGCCGAGCCAATAAACAGTTGATAGACCGGGTTCAGGCCGCCGTGTTCCAGAAAGCGTACAACTCTGACGAATTATTAAAGCTATCTGCGGAAGAAGCAAACCCTGACATTAAAAACATCTTAAACGGCCTGACCAATGGGGCGGCTAATTTCGTGAAGGCGCGTGGCCTTGACAAGGATCTTGCCGACATTGGCATTGTCAATGATATCGTTGACGGCATTGAATTGTTACGCAGGGCAAAAAAAGAGTATCCGGACATTAAGGCGGGGAACGGTCGGACAGCCCTACAAGCACAATTACGCCAGACAATTGACCAGGGAGACTTATTTGGTGGAGGCCCCAGTGAAGAAGTGACGGCCATTGCTCAGTTTCTGGCAGATAATATCAGGAGCGGAAAACGAATTGGTGAGTTTTTTGATTCTATAGGCGTTCGCCTCCGTGCGTATATCGCGGACTTGGCACAAGCTGAAATGTTTGGTACAAAGAAGACGTTAACATCAAAAGACCTCATTGAAACCGCCAAGGAGTTTTTACATGAAAAGTACGAAGACAAGCAGCAAAGCTTATTTGAAGAACAGGCCGACAAAAGAAGAGTCCCGGGAAGCGAAACGGGCGATACTGCAAGGAGCGATCAAGGACGCGATGAAGATCCCGGAAGAACAGGAGCCTCAACCCGACAAGAAGTAACATATGAAGAAGACCCGACAAAAAAAGGCTTCAAGGTGGGCGATAGGGTTGTCCTTGATATTGATTCTAAAAAACATCCATTCGCGTCACAAGACCCTGTTGAAATTAAAAGCATATCAAAGAATGGGATGCTTACACTCAAAGGTGTGCCAGGGAAAGAGCGATTCCCGGAAGACTTTAAAAAGTTCGAGCCTGTTGACACGGAAAACAAGGTTGATTACGGCGCAAAAAACAAAGTCTTCACCAAAGACGCAGCCGACAAGGCCCGGGAAGTCCTCCGTAAAAAGCTATCCGGCAACCAACTAAATTCTGGGATAGATCCTGAAATCATGCTGGCCGGTATCCAGTTGGCCGGGTATCATGTTGAAGCCGGTGCCCGGACCTTTGCAGAATATTCCAAGGCTATGGTTAATGATGTTGGCGAGTCCGTCAAGCCGTACCTGCGCTCTTTCTATGAGGGGGTTCGACATTTTCCGGGGTTTGATTCTGCCGGGATGACCGAATCGAATACCCTTGACAAGGGAACAGAAGCGATAGAAAATGAAACCACGCCTGCACCCACACCCACAACAGAGGAGGTCAACGATGATCAGTCCCAAGAATCCCAAGAAAATGACGGAAGACCAGGAATACAAAGCCTGGGTCAAGAAGACGGTGAAACGATTCCAGGAGGACGAGACGGAGTGTTGGCCGGCAATGTCGAGCCCGAAACAACAGGATCTGATAACACTCTGGAAACATCAGCGCCCGAAGATGTACGCGGATCTGAAGCGCCAGGGGCTGTTGAAGGAAACGGCCTACGTCCTGGAATGCAAGATGATGGAGGAGTGGGACGCGCTGAGGGCCGCCGGGATGAACAGTTCGGACGCGAAGATGCAAGCGGAACAGGACTGGATGATAATGGACCCGGAGGAGCAGAACGAGCCAGAGGAACAGGAATACCCGGAGAGTCCGACAGAGTATTAGAAAACTATCACATTGAAGACCCCGAGGCGTTAATCGGCGGAACCCCGAAAGTCAGATTCAAGAAAAATCAAAAGGCCATTGAGGTCTTCAACGAAGTCTCCAATGAAGGCAGTCGCCCAACCGCAGAAGAACGCGACGCCATGGCCGCCTATATCGGATGGGGCTCTTTTGGCCAGGAGTTGTTCCAGGGCACATTTGAAAACCCAACCTATAAAGACGGCTGGGCCAAAGAAGGCGAGTGGCTAAGATCGCACCTGGGCAAGTCTGCCTGGGAATCCGCACAAAGGTCAATCAGAAATGCTCACTATACGGACCCACCAACCGTATCCGCTGTCTGGGACATCGTTAAGCAACTCGGGTTTAACGGGGGCCGTGTCCTTGAGCCTTCCATGGGAGTCGGTAATTTTTTTGGTTTGATGCCCAAGGGCTTAAAATCAAACAGCGACTTAACCGGGATTGAACTGGATGAAACCACCGCAGGTATGGCAAAAATGTTATACCCGGAGGCGAACATCCAGCAAATGGGATACCAGGACAGCAAGACCGCAGATGGATTTTATGACCTGGTGCTGGGCAACTGGCCGTTTGATGCACAGGGACCTGCCGATCGACGATACAACAAATATAACTTGACGCTGCATGATTACTTTTTCGTCAAAGCCCTGGATCAGGTCCGGGAGGGGGGACTTGTTGTCGGGATCACCGCTTCGGGCACCATGGACAAGGTGGGGAAAATAGCCCGACGCCAAATGGAAAAACGCGCGGATCTTGTTGCCGCATTTCGTATGCCTGCCGGTGCGTTCCAAAAATATGCCGGGACAAAGGTCGTGGCCGACGTAATCATCCTCAAAAAACGGGCAGAAGGCGCAGCCGTCAACCATGACGCGGCCTGGCTTGAAAACACTGTCCTTGGTAAAGCCGCTGACGGCAAAGAGATCAAGGTAAACGAATACTGGACCCACAAGCCCGAAAATGTTCTCGGGAACATGACCATTGGCCACGGCACAACACAAGGCCGGGAAGGCATGATTGTTGAGCGCAAGCGGGGATATGAAGATGTCTTGAGCAGCTTGACAGAGCGCCTGCCGAAAAACATCGTCACCAAACGGGGGCAAATTGACCATGTCAACTATATCACGAACAACACCACAGAGCGACAGAACAGCGTCACCATAAAAGACAACGGGCTCTACATCGTCAGGGGCGAACGGCTTGCAAGGCTTGACGATACATTAAAGTACAGTGTTAAAGATGAGAAAAAAACGGCGGCCCGGGAAGCCGAGTTAAAATCCCTGGTCAGAATCCGGGAGCGGTACGGGAAGCTCCTGGACGCTGAGCGCAACGGCGAGAAAACAGCAGAGAACCACAGGACTATATTAAACCAACTTTATAAAGCCTTCGTTAAAAAATACGGCAACCTGAACGGGTCGTTTGCGTTAAAGCATTTTGTCCGGGCAGGTGATCCGATGGCCCCGGCCATGGCCGCCCTGGAAAAAAATACCGGAACAAAAGAAAACCCCGTCTATGAACCGGCCAAGATATTCACCGCGTCCACCCAGCGGCAAAAGGCCGAAATAAAGAATCCTTCCATATCCGATGCCTTTGTCATGACCCGCAATGAGGTTGCCAGGGTTGTTGACATTGAAGCCATTGCAGAAAAAGCCGGGACAACGCCCGAGGCGGTCAAGGCTGAACTGATCAAAAAAGACGCTGTGTTTGAAACGCCTGCAGGGACCTTTGAGGTGAAAGATATCTATCTGTCCGGGAATGTGCGCGAAAAACTACGGGAAGCCAAAGCGGCCAAAGAAGACGGCCTTGATATGGATCGAAACATTAAAGCACTGGAAGCCGTCATACCGGATGATATCCCGTATTTCAATATCGAAGCGAACCTTGGGGCCGCCTGGATACCGTCGGAAACATACAAGCAGTTCATCACTGAGACGGCAAACCTGCCCGAAGACATTGCAAAGGGTATTCACATCACGCCGTCAAACAATGGGTGGATCGTCAAATTTGATGACGCCGGCCGGATTGATGGACGCCAGGAAGTGAAAACCATCTGGGCTACGTCAAGGGCCAGCTTCACCAAAATCCTCAAGGCAGCCTTTACCGGCCAGACCATCACCATCAAGTCAAAGGATGAGGATGGCAACGAGTTTGTTGACCAGGAGGCGTCTGCCGCAGCAAATGAAAAAGTAGATGCCTTCCGCGAAGCGTTAAAGGACTGGATCTGGAAAGATGTTGACCGGCGGGTTGCCCTGGAGCAGCATTATAATGAAACCATGAACGCCTGGGCCACACCGGCTTACGATGGGTCATTTCTTTCCTTTGACGGCATGATGCTGCAAATGGGAGAGTCTGAGTTTAACCTGCGGAAGCACCAGGTCAATGCCATATGGCGCGGGGTTGCCAATGGCCGGGGGCTGTATGCACATGAGGTTGGAACCGGCAAGACCTTCACGATGGGCGGCATTGCGGTTGAGTCCAGGCGTTACGGCCTGGCTAAAAAGCCGTTGATCCTGGGTCACAACGCAAACAGCGCCAGCGTCGCCGATGACATCCAAAGCATGTACCCGGGCGCAAAGGTTCTATATATTGATAACCTCACACCTAAAACCATTGATCAAAAATTG
>Ga0102926_1002700_pt1 | contig 10219 bp, 8 predicted proteins | sample SalPonR1_A_D2_MG_FD_78173 | JGI IMG/M metagenome (GOLD analysis project Ga0102926, IMG submission 78173) | Salt pond soil microbial communities from South San Francisco under conditions of wetland restoration - Salt Pond MetaG R1_A_D2_MG | ecosystem: Environmental > Aquatic > Marine > Intertidal...
AAATTTTAGAAATAATTAAAACATTTATTAGTTTTTTAGCTTTTAAATTACTAAAGTATTTTTTATTATTGCACATTTTGCAAGATCTCTTAATTTCTTCTGTGTGGCCTTTTGTCATAATTGAAATTTCATAAGTTGAATAAAACATATCATTTCTCCTTTGATTTATTTTGTAATTATATATTAGAACCAAATCTAATATATGTCAAGGTTTTTAATATATATTTTAGAAAAAAATCTAATATATAGATATAAATGTATTAGAAATAAGCGTTTTTAGACAATAAAAGGTATTCTTTTAATTTATTTTATTATTAAATGTGGAAAAAAAATCAATTTGATTGTTATTTTTTATTTTTTATAAATATATGTTCGAAATAATTCTAATTTATATTGTCAAATTGAATATAGTGTTGTATTATTAATATTATGAAAATTATTAATAATGAAGCAGTAGATTTTATTTTTGCTCTAAGAAGATTTGGAATTCGCAATATGGATAAAGATTTAGATTATCCGGGTATTATTGAGATTGATAATTGGTGTAGAGAATATGAGAAAAAATTATCACCTTTTTTGCTTAATGACATTTCTCTTTTAAGTGAAAAATCTGTATTAGTTACTTTGTACCTTTTTATAAAAGTTCATGAAAATTCAAAAGTAACTACATCTGAACAATTTCTATCTTTAATAAATAGTATATCAGCTGAAAATTTTAAAAATGATATAATTAATCAACTTTTTCAAGAAGAAGTTGATGAGATAAATATTGAAACAATTTATAATGCAGTATTAAATGATGGACTTCATCCTAATCATGATGTAAAAGAAGAATCAGAGTTGCTTTTTGGGGTATTAAATGATCCTGAATATTTTCTAACTAGGTTAAAAACAACTTTTACTCAATTTTATAATCTTGTTTATCTTCCAAATAAAGATAAATTTAAAAAGCTACATAATGAAAAGTATGATTGGCATGTAAAAAAATTTAATGAAAATCCACAAGAATATTTAAAAGCATTAGGACTTTATAGCATAGTTGAAGAGTGTTCTTCTTTAGAAGAGATTTCTTATTATTTTTCTCTTTTTTCAGACAATGAAGTATCTGTTTTATGGGATTCAAAAACAATTATTATAGGTGGAGGTACAGATGTAAGAGTGATTCAACAATCAGCTAAAACAAAAACTGATTTGTTTTTCTCATGTTTAGGAGATCCTAAGAGATTAGAAATCTTACGACTTACATCGCAACGACCTTGGTATAGTACAGAGCTAGCTAATCATTTTAATTTAAAACCAGCAACACTCTCTTATCATATAAATAAACTTGTTGAAGCTGATTTATTAAGTATTCGAAAAGGTGAAATAAAAAGATTTTATTATACACTAAATAAAGATTCTTTAGAAACATATTTAAATTTTGTTTCTCAAGATTTATTAAATAAAGAAAATATGAATAAATAAAATGTTTTTTTTCTTTACATTTATCTTAAATATTGTGAATTTATTGCTCTCGTGATAATATAAGATATAATCAATTTGTATTATTATAGGAGATTTTAAGATGAAAGATTTAAAGTCATATATATTGATTATTTTAATATTTTTACTTTTTTCATCGTGCCCTTTAAACAGAGATTTAAATTCATCAAATGAATTTATTGAGATTCCATTATTAGATACTCCAGATCAAATAATTGATTTTGTAGAAACTTATGATGAGCCTTTAAATGATTATTTTTATGAATATGCACTAAGATATAATAGAGTTAATACTTTAGTTAATAGTGTTTTATTTATTGATCATGATAAAACTGATAGACAATCTTTAATTTCTTTAAGTGACGCCGCATTAAATGAAGTTGAAGATTTTATTTCTTTTTGTAAAGAAATGGAAATATGGAGTGAGAGTGTTTTTGAGCCAGCAATTGAAAACGAAAAACAAAATATTTCTAAAGATATATTTTTAAAATCTAAAGTTGGTGGAATGAGTGATATAGCTTATGCTCGACGACTTGTTGAAATGTATTTAGATGTAAACTATGGTACAACTTTTTCTCCAAGTGACATTTCTAGAAAAACTGGGATAGAAATGTCTAAAATTAGATTTTTAATGAATCAAGTTTCAAGAGAATATTTAACACAAGTTGATATTGTTAATGAAGAAGTTATAGCCAAAGAAGTAGAATTTTGTGAAACTGTACGAGATACAGCTGGCGCTGTGAATTCTACACTAGCTCTTGCAACACCACTTGGAGCTTTCACTAGTGCAACAGCATCTGTTACAACAACAGCTGCAGCTGCTACTGGATGGATACAAAAGGCAAAATATGCAACTACTGTATTAGAAAATGCAAGTGCTGCAATTACATTTACTAACAATGTAGTAAATATTGCAGTTGAAGAAGACAATATTCCAACAGCTGTTAAAACAGTTAATAAATATAATTCATATATTTCTTTAGTGTTTGGTGGTGCAAGTGGTTTTAGTTCAAGTACTAGAGGTGAAAAAGCATTAGCTATTATTGGCACTGCAACAGATGGTGTGACAAATTATATAAATATTGATGACGACGGTATTAAATTAAGTCAAAAGCCTCAGTTATCTACCACTATAAATAATATTGATGTTGAAACTTACAATGGAGCTTTAGCTAAAGGGAACTATAAAATTCCTGATCAAGAAAATATTGATGATTGGACTTTTGCTGATTTTGATTGGAATTTAAAAGGGGACTCTTATTGGCAAAATATTTATGATAAAATAGAAGATGTTTCAAGTGATACTTATAAAGAATTTGAAGATTTATATATGCAATTTGTAGAAGATTGGAGAGTGAATAATGGTGATAATTTAACTACATCTGAAACTATAGAAAAAGATAATATTCTCCCTGAATTTTTTGAAGATGGAGGAGATGAAGATTTTAATGATTATCAAGATATTGCTATTATACCAAATCAAGATGAGTTTGAAGTTTCTATAGTTTTATCTGGTTCAAATGGATTAGTACCTTATAATGCAAAATTTAGAGCAAAATTAAATAATAGATTTTTATTAGATAATTTAAAATTATATTGGGATTTTGGTGATGGTACCTCTCTAATACAAACAATTGATGAAGATGGCTTTAATCCTGAAATTAATCATTTATATTCTAGTGAGGGAATTTATTCAATTTCTCTTAGAGCTGTTGATAATAGAGGATTTAGTGCTGAAGCTGATGTAAATGTGAGTGTAGGGAATAACCTTCAAGATGTAATTGATAGCTATGAAGGCTCTCAAGCTATTATATATGTGCCACCAGGAACTTATACAGGTGGGTATATTTCTAATCGTGTTTTGAGATTATACTCTGGTATTACTCTTTGGGGGAATAAAGATTCAACCTTCATTGATGCAAGTGTTGAAATGTATCCTAATACAAGATTAGAAGGTTTTACTTTTGTTGGAACAAATCGTTGGGGGGAAGGAATCATATTTGAAGCTCAAGATGATGATGTAAAGCAAGATTTAGAAACTTATGATATAGAAATTATTAATAATGTTTTCAATTCACCTGAGTATTCAAATGCTATATTTTTAAGACCTATAGTTATAAATGATGTTGAAACACTTTATAGTGGTGAGATAAAAAATAATGTTTTCAATAATCTATCTAATTTTCTTATTTGTGGAAGTTTTAAAGGTGAGATTAGTTATAATAAAATATATGGTTCAAATTCAAACCCCTCACTTGTACTAAGAGGACTAGTTGATTCTAATATTAATAATAATTTATTTGAAAATTCAGGTGGAATAAGAATAATTAATGATGTAGAAAATTCTAATATTTTAGAAAATACTTTCACCAATACTAGAAATTCAGGATCAATTAAAATAGTAGGTGATTTGTTTAGTAATAGCCAAATATCTAAAAATAACATAAGTGATTGTGAATATGATAAAGGTGGTATTTCTATAAATAAAGTAGATCAAAGCTCTAAAGTAAGTGAAAATACAATAACCAAATCAAATGGTAGGGGTATTTATATTAGTACTCTTGATGGTGAAATATCTGAAAATGAAATTAGTGAAAATACTTCAAGAATAAATATGTCTGTTAATAACTTAAATTCAACTGGAATTATAAAAGATAATATAATTAGTGATAATAAAAAGTTTTATGATAATATAACTCCTCATTCATATCCTGCAATGAAAATTGATTCTTTTGAAGGCTCAATTACCAATAATATAATAAGTAATAACTCTTGTGCAGGTTTAAATATTTATGATTTTAAGGGTGGTCAATTATTTGGTAATACTATTTTTAATAATCAAAATTGCGGGGTATATATTGGACCAATTCAAGCAGAACAACCTTCTTATATAATAAAAGATTCTAATAATATATATAATAATTCAGTTTATGATGATTCATATTATTATGTTGATTTGTCAACACCTTGGGAAGATGATACAATTCCCGATAAACCAGCTCAATAAATTATTAATTCATAATACCTAGATTTGTAGCATAGCTAACTGCTTCAGCTGAATTTGTTGCGCCTAATTTTGATAATATATTTTGTCTATGATTATTTACAGTTACACAACTTATACCTAAAAAATCAGCAATATTATTGCTTGGATATCCATTTGATACAAGTCCTAAAATTTCCATCTCTCTTTTAGTTAGAGGGGAGGGAGTACTAGAATCATTAATATCAAATAAAACTCTTTCTTGAGTTGTTATATTTTCCATATATCTTCTAGCAGGAACTATTTGATTGGGTATAGGTGATATATCATTTATTATTAAAACAAGCCAAATATTGCCAATATTATCAAGTTCAATTGTTAACATTTGTTGAATAAGTCTTATCCATTTGCCATCTTCTCTTTGAATCCTAAAATCTTGACAGGTTTTATAATTTTTTCGTTTTTCTATTTCTAAAGATTTTAAATATTTAAAGCTTTTTATGCTAGTATCATAAAATACTTTTCTATCTTCTTCATTCATCTTAGATAAGAAATAAGACATATTAAAGCAATCATTATTTTTATTTGTAGAATTTAGTAAGTATTTAAAATTAGATGTTAAAAATGCATAATTCATCCTAGCCATATAAAAACAGCTATTGAGCTTTTTTCTACACTATCTAATAGTTTTAAAAAAGGTTTTATGTTTTCAAGTTTTTTAGTATCTATATTATTAGTATCAATTTTAAATTCAGATAAAGCTTTTATATATTCTTTATAATCCATTAATATCTCCAAAAATAATGATAATTCATCATATACAATTTTTTCTAACAAGTCTATAAAATAATAGTAATAATACATTTACGTTTTTATTAATTTATGTGTATATTTATTATTTTGAATTAAGTTATCTTTAAAAGATAATTGTTATTGTGCATTATAATTTGAGTTAGTGCAAAAATAAACTTTATGTTATAATTATAAATAATGATTTAGAATTGATATAATTAAAGAGGGGTATTTGTGAAAAATGTATTTTTAATTTTATTAACTACATTGATTATAAGTTGTAATAGTGAAGAAGTTTCTTTTAAAGAGGGAAGATGGGAAGGTCTAATTAATACAGGCATTACAAATTTAAATCTCATATTAGATTATGATGGAAATGATGCTTATTTATCTATTGCAGAGCAAGGGATAATTAAGCTAAAGGTTTCAGATTTAACTATCAATAATAAAATTATTAAATTTAGTATTAATGTTGGACAAACTCTTATAAATTTTGAAGGAAATAGAAATTTATCAAGTGAAGATAATAAAGATAAAATAAATGGTAAATTCTTCCAAAATGGGCAAATAAAAGATTTTTCTCTATCCTATATAGGTGATATTCCTTTTGAAAAACCTTTTGATATTTTAAAACCTTCAGGTGATGATAAAATTCTATATTTAAATAAAGATAATATAAAATTATCAGCAAGGCATAGAATTCCATATAAAGATTCAAATAAATGGGCTGCTTTAATTGTAGCAGGTTCTGGCCCAACTGATGGAGATGGCAATTCAAAGATTTTAAATGGGGATAATAATTCACTTCTAAGATTATCTAATGCTTTATGTGATTTTGGTATTCCATCTATTCGTATTGATAAAAGAGGTACCGGATTTAGTAGCGATAGTATAATTAAAGAAGAAGATCAAGATTTTTCTGTTTTAATTGACGATGTAAAAGATTGGTTATATAAGTTAAAAGAAATTTATCCAAATCGAAAAATAGTGGTTATGGGACATTCTCAGGGGTCTCTTGTTTCAATGGTTGCTTCAAATGCCATTGGTTGTGATGCTTTTGTATCTATTTCAGCAACAGGCTTTACAATTGATGAAACTCTAAAAAAACAATTAAATATTTATAATAAAGAATTTAGAGATAAATCTAATTTTATTTTAGATGAGTTGAAAAAAGGTAATCTTGTTAATCAAGTTCCAAAGACTCTCTATACATTTTTTAGACCTTCAGTGCAACCTTTTCTTATTTCATATATGAAATATGATCCAATAGATGTTATAAACAAATCAAAATATCCTATTCTTATCATACAAGGAGCTAAAGATAGTCAAACAAGTGTTGAAGATGCAAATATGTTATATAATAATTGCACAAATTGTGATTTAACAATTATAGAAAATATGAATCATTTACTTAGAAATGTAGATAATTTAATTGAAGATAAAATGACATATAATGAAGATCGGCTTCCAATTTCTAAGGAGTTGATAGAAAATATAATTGATTTTTTGACTAAAATTAATTAATTAAAGGAGCATATATATTATGGAAATTCAATCAAAAATTTTATTATTTTTGCCAATTTTAGTTATTCATTTTGTATTGATGATTTATACATTAAGAATTTTGTATAAAACAAGAAAAACAAAAACATTATCAGTTGCTATTTGGGTTATATTAATAATTGTGATTAATATATTTGGATCTTTAGCTTATCTTTTTTGGGGAAGGGAATATGCAGATAATAAAAACACATAATCTTAGTAAATTTTATAATAAAGGAAAGTTTAAAGCATTAGATAATTTAAATATAGAAATTGAAAAGAATACTATTTTTGGTTTTTTAGGTCCTAATGGTGCTGGAAAAACAACTACTTTAAAGTTACTAACAGGTTTGATTAAACCTAGTAATGGAGAGATTTGGATTAACAATTCACTTATAAATAAAGATAATTTTATAAATAATAATATAGGTTATTTATCACAAAATCCTAAATATTATGATTGGATGAGTGCATATGAATTATTAACTTTTGTTGGAAAATTATTTAATTTTTCTAAAAAAGATGCATCAATTAGAGCTGATGAATTAATTGAACTATGTGGCATAAATGATTATAAAAATAGAAAAATAAGAACATATTCAGGTGGGATGGTGCAAAGAGTTGGAATTGCACAAGCTTTGTTTAATAAACCTGATGTATTATTTTTAGATGAACCTGTATCCGATATGGATCCCCTCGGGAGAAAAGAAATTTTAGATTTTATTAAAATTTTGAAAAAAGATACTACTGTTTTTATGTCTTCTCATATATTAGAAGATGTGGAGAGAGTGTGTGATAGTATTGCAATTATCAATAAAGGGCATTTGATAAAAGTATCTGATACTCAAGAATTAAAAAATGAATTTACTAAAAAGGCGGGTACAATTGAAATAAAATTATCTTCTAATAAAGATTTAAATAAATGCAAGGCTTGGATAAATGATTATATTAGCAATAAATATAGCATAAATGATTTGAAAATTGTAATTGGAGAAAAATATTTCAAATATTATAAAAATGATTTTTTTAAAATGGTTGGAAACTCTTCTATTAATATTGAAAGTTATAAAATAATAAAACCATCTTTAGAAGATATTTTTGTATCAATAATAGGAGAAGATAATTATGAGAAAAGTGTTAACTAATTTATTGTATAAAGATTTACTAGATTCATGGAGAAATTATAAAGTATTAATAATTGTTATTACTTTTTTATTTTTTGGTTTAATATCTCCTCTAAGCGCATATTTTATGCCTCAATTGTTAAATATGATAGGCTCTGATCAGGGGGTTTTAATTGAAATAAATACACCAACACAAATGGATAGCTATCTGCAATTTCATAAAAATATTTCTCAAATTGCTCTATTAATTATGATATTTTTGTTTATGGGAAATGTGTCAAATGAAAAAGAAAGTGGGAGTGTAGATTTTTTATTAGTAAAGCCAATAAAATCTAGTTTTTATATTATTTCAAAATTTATTTCATTATTAATTTTAGCTTTTTTTGCAATGCTAATTTCTACAATCACTTGTGGTTTTTATACTTTTTTTCTTTTTAAAACTTTAGTAATTAGTGATTTATTGAGAATGTCATTTTATTTATATTTTTATATAATAACTATATTATCAATAACTATTTTATTTAGTTCATTAGTTAAAAAACAATTTGTAGCTGGGATTTTTACATTTTTGACTTGGATTATTATTCAATCTCTTTCTTCGTTTTCTTTTTTAAGAACATTTTTACCAACAAGAGTACTAAATGAAGCTCATTTAGCTGCAGTAGGTATGTCTAGTAATATATATTCTATTATTAATTCAATTATTATGATATTAATTTGTTTAATTATAGCAATTTATGGATTCAAAAAACAAAGAGATTCTTTATAAAATTATAATATAAAAAGTGGATATATTGTTATTTTATTATCCACTTTATATTATCATAAATAAAAATATCTCTAAATATATTAATCATTATAATAAAGATTTTTTATAATTCTTTTGTATTCAAGGTTTATATAATCTTCATTTATTGTTTGTAATTTATAATTTCTAATTACCCATGATCCTTTTACTAAAACATGTTTTATAATATTTTCATTTCCATTGATTAGAATATTATAAAGTATATTAGAAAATTCTTTCTTATTTATTAATGGCCATAGTTTTGGATTATTTTTGTCAAAAAAGATCAAATCTGCATCTGCACCTTTTTTAATAACTCCTTTTTTATTTTCTTTCATAAAAGCTTTTGCACCATTAACACTGACCATTTTGAATATATCTTCAACTTTATATTCTGAAATATCTGAGACTGTTTTCAAATAATAATAAGTTTTTCTCATAACTTCCCAAATATCTGATAAAAGGAAATCGCTTCCTAATAATATATTTATATCTTCTTTAAGCCATTTTTCAATTTTTGCTAATCCAGCACCACTCCATGCATTTGATACTGGGCAGTGAACAGCACTTACATCAAGATTTTTTAATAGTTTAATATCTTCAACATCTGCATAAACTAAGTGGAATAATATTGTCTTTTTATCTAACAAGCCATTTTCATAAAAATATTTCACACTAGATTTATTAGCTAAGTTTTTAATTATATTTACTCTATGCTTTGTTTCCATACAATGAGTCATTCGAAAAGTATTTGTTTTATCTTTTATTTTAATACAGTTTTCTATTTCACTTGCACAAATATCTTCTTCTTCAGGAAGGTGAGCAGAAAATGATATTTTATCATTTGATTTCTCATAAACATTTTCAATTTCTTCAAAAGCATCAATAATACCTTGAAGGCCAATTTCTTCCATTGCTTTTTTTTGTTTTAATTCAGCATTATCTGCTTGACCTGATTCAACAATGAAAGTAACACCTTGTTTTAGATATTCAGAATATGCTTTTAATAGCAATATATGAAAGTCTTTATCATTTACATTATCTATAAAATCAAAAACTTTGTTTTGAAGTTGTCCTTGTATTGAATCACTGCACCATTTATCAAGTGGGCAATCTTTAAATAATCCTCTTGCAATTGTTGCTGGATTGTGAGTATGTCCATTTATTAATCCAGGCAATACAATCAAATCTGAACAATCAATAATTTTAAGATTTGAAAGTGAAAGTTCAATATCTTTTTTTATGGTATCTATTATACCATTATTAATATATATATCAGCCTCTTTAAATGATAAATCTGAATCCATGTATGTTGCATTCTTTAATAAAATTTTCATATTATTTATTCCTATATTTGAATTTACAATAAAGTATATTATATAATTTTTAAATAATTTAATATAATATCTTTCTCTTTGTTTTTATTTAAATTAGGTGGTGACACAATTTGTATATTTTTGATGGTTACAACGAAGCAAAAACTGAATTAGAATCATATGGTTTAACAGT
>Ga0102926_1002702_pt1 | contig 10213 bp, 7 predicted proteins | sample SalPonR1_A_D2_MG_FD_78173 | JGI IMG/M metagenome (GOLD analysis project Ga0102926, IMG submission 78173) | Salt pond soil microbial communities from South San Francisco under conditions of wetland restoration - Salt Pond MetaG R1_A_D2_MG | ecosystem: Environmental > Aquatic > Marine > Intertidal...
ATTCAATAGGAGTTACAGAGGTTATTTTATTTACGCAAACTGTATAAATATCTGAATCAATTTCAATATCACTGAAATTGGTTCTTTTTTCTGAAGGAAGTTGATATGGTTTATTGAAATCTCTAGATCCTGGTTTTACAAATTCAAACAACTCTTTTTTGCTTTGAAAAGTGTATTTAAAATCAAAGACATTTTCAATTTCATCAGGAACATTTACATTTAAAATTGGAGCATCAAAAGGAAAGCCTTCTTTAATAACCTTTTCTACCCAATAAGAAATAACTTTTTTTGAAATAGTCCAATCTAAAGTTAAATAATTTTTATTATTTATAACATCTAAAGAAGTAGGTCTAGAAATTGCTATTGAAGGAATATCTAAATCAGAAGCTTGTAAAGCTGCTCCGATTGTACCACTATAAGACAAAGTTTTGCCTAAATTTTCTCCATAATTTATACCACTAACACATAAATCAGGTTTAATATTGCTAATTTCTTTTACAGCATAGGCAACAGCATATGCAGGAGAAGCTGTTATAGAATAACCTTCAAAATTCTTAGTTGAAGTTTGAATTAAATTTTTCTTTATTATTCCTAAATCATCTTTTTTAGGATAGGCTCTACCCATTGAAGTTTGTTGTCTATCAGGTGCTACGATTAACAAATCACCAAGTGGATCTAAAGCCTCACATAGTGCACTAAGACCTGGAGAAAAAAAACCATCATCATTCACCAATAAAATTAAAGGACGTTTTGCTTTTTGTGTTTTCATAATTCTATTATTTAAATCGTTTATTATAATTTTGTAAATATGATAATATACTTTTTATTATTTTCTTATAATCATTTACAATATTAGTATTTGATAGGGATATTATTGGAGCATCTTCATCATTATTAATAGATAAAATATATTCACTATTTTCAATTCCAACGTAAAAAGCAGCAGAGCCTGAAACTCCAATTGTTATACATATTTTTGGAGAAAAAATATTTCCCGAAACACCAATTATTTCACCAAGCGAGGCCCATCCCCTCATTGCTATAGGTCTTGTTACTCCAAAAGAAAAACCATTTGATAAGGCGTAATTTCTTATATCATTAATTTCTTGTTTTGAATTTATACCCATACCAACTGCTATTAATATATCGGAGTCAAATATGTCATTTGCCTTTTGTATGATTTTATTACTAATTATATATTCACAATCATTAATAGTTTTTAAATTAATAAAATCTAAATCTTCAGTATATAAATCTATTTTTTTTGATTTAAATCCTCTTAAACTTATTACTGAATTTTCCTTAATTTTATAATCTATTAATAAATTATTATTATAAGAGAATCTAGTATAAACATTATAATCATCTAATAATTTTATATCTTGAACATTTGTTATACATTTATAATTTAATTTTGCAGCAAGTAGAACTGCAATATCGTTGCAAAAATCATCTTCTGCCAAAATGATTTGCTCATAATTTTGTATTTCTTTTAATGAAAGAATTTCATTAGAGATAGCTAATGGAGATAAAAATTTGAAACTTTGAAAAAAAACTTTTCCGCTAAAAAACTTATTCTCTAAATCATTTTCTAAATCACTAGAATATAAGTATATATCACTTTTTGAATTACAATTTTTACAAAATGACTTTAATTCATTTTGTTGTTTTAAAATTTTATCAATATTATTCTTTCCACCAATATGTAAGACAATCAACTTTTTCATTATTCATTAATCCTTTGTGATAATTCATATTCTAAAAATTTTTCTATATCTTCATCTCCATTAAATTTATAAATTAAACCTTGACGATTTCGATTTGGTTTATATATTTGATAAGGTTGTTCAAAAATTCTATTTTCAAAATGATTGAAATCAAAGTCTTCAATTTGACGACTCTTATTTTTCATTCTTTCTCTCAAAGTTGGCATTCTTAATCTAGTGATAACAGCATTTCCCATCGATAATACACAAGGTAATTTAACTTCTTGCTCATAAATAGAATTATTATTTTCTACTTGAACATAAATACTTTTATCATCTTTTAATTTAATATCAATCACTGAAGAAATTAATGGACAATTAAGTTTATTAGATACTAGTTGAGCTGTTGCAGCATTATTAGACAAAGGAGATTCTTTTCCAATTAAAATAATATCTTGATGATTGAGTGTTATATAATTAACAATATTATTTGCTACATTTTCAGGATTAAAACGTAAGTTCTCTTCTTCAGCTTTAATTCTAACAACATCTTCATACCCTAGTGCTAATAAAGAATTGAGAGTTGGATTTGCGGCCTCTTTGCAAATAGTTAGTGCTGATTTTTTAATACTAGAATTCTTTTCGCTTAACCTTATTGCAAATTCCAAACTACTCTCGTCAAAGCAATTTATTGTATTTGGTAGGAAATGGGTATCAACACCCATTTCCTTTGATATTTCTAAATCATCTAATTTAATTTTTGTTAAATCAGAATAAATTTTGAAACAAACTAATAAATTCATTATTTTTTCCCATTATAAGGAAGTATAGTACCAATATTCATAATTCCATTAGGATCAAAAGCTTCTTTTAATTTTTTAATCATATATAAAGCAGAACCATGTTCTTTATCAATCCAATGAACTCTGTGTTTACCAACACCATGATGGTGACACATAGATCCACCTGCTGCAATTGTTTCTTCACAAATAATTTTCTTAATTGGAAGATGGTATTTATCAATTTCTTCTTCTGGTTTATCAACATTTACTTTATACCAATATACAAAGTATAAGTTAATACCATTTGAATAACAGTGTGAAGCATGGCCCCCAAAAATTGTTAAATCAGGAATTTCAGTAGTAACTCTTTCTACACATGTTTGATAAATAGATTCAACAGAACTCCATGGAGCTGAAATTTCTGTTGTACAACAAACAATATCTGTTTCTAATACATCTTTTCTTTCTTCTTCAATTCGAGAAGCATCCCAGTTTAAATTTGCAAACCAATTTTCTACTAATTTAGTTTCAACAGGAGTACATTCTGGATGATTTTGCATTATTTCTCTAATACCTTCTGCAGTTGCATGAGAAATTAATTTTGGACCTTCTGAAACAAAAACTAATACACATTTTCCAGCTGCAAAATGGGAAAAGTGTTCTTTACCATCTTCTGCATCATATAAACGAGCTACTGATGGTCTATAACCTTCAACCATAACTTCTCGCATGATTTTTAAGCCATCTTCCATTTTATCTAATGTAAAACCTAAACATTCTTGGAATTCTGGATAATATTTCCATAACTTAACAGTTACTTTTGTGATAAAGTTTGTAGTTCCTTCATTACCTAAAACAATATGACGGATATCAGGACCTGCACTTCTTCTTGGTACAGCTTTTATATCACTAATAGTACCATCTGGAAATACAGTTTCAACACCAGCTAGCATATCTTCCATTCCACCATATAAAGTAGAAAATTGTCCAATAGATCTAGTTGCAACTAATCCACCCATCATTGCAATTGGTTTAGATTGAGGAGAGTGTCCTGTTGTAAAACCTAATTTTCTACAAGCATCTTCTAAATCTTCAAGAACAACACCACACTCAGCGGTAGCTTGCATATTAACAGGGTCAATATCAATAATCTTATTCATATTAGAACCATCTAATACAATTGAATTTCTAACTATAGTTTCAAGTCCACCTTCTGTTGCAGAGTGTCCTGTTCTTGGAACTACATTTATTTTTTTTGCATTACAAAAACGTAATATTTGAGAAACTTGTTCAGCATTATCAACAAAAACTACAGCTGCAGGTAAAGGATTTGTAAATACTTTATGATAACCTTCATATTTTCTAAATCTATCATGAGTCGCATCTTCTAATACTTCTTTATCAACTACAACATTATCATTACCTACAAAATTTTGCATTTGTAGAATTATTTCTTCTTTAGTAATTTCCATTAAGAAACTCCTTATCTTCTATTATTTATTTAAAAATTTTATATATTTCTTTATTTATTGGATCAGAATATTCTTTAATATTTCGATAAATATTATTTTCTACCTTATTATAAAGTTCTGTATTTTCTTTTTTTGGATCAAATTTATTTTTTATTCTAACCATACTTTTTACAGCAGTTTCATAATCAGGATATTCACCTACTCCTACCGCAGCACATATAGCAGCACCAATTCCAGCAGCATTATTTACTTCATTTCGTTGAGCTGGCATACCAAATACATCTGCAAAAATTTCCATAAACAATGCTGAATTTGAGCCTCCTCCTGAAATAATTAAATGATCAGGCTTATAACCCATTTCTTCAAACATATCTGCCATGCTCATATGAATTGTCATTGCAATTGATTCTAATATAGAACGGTACATATGAACTCTTTTATGTCTTCCATCAAATCCAATCATAAAGGCTTTTCGATAGTGCATACCAACAGGAGCCATAAATTCAGGAACAGTTATTAAACCTTCACAACCAGGAGAAACACTTTCAGCTTCTTTATCTAATATTGCTTCTACTATTGTATTCTCTTGATTTGCAAATTCTTCCCAAGGAATTCCTAAAATATCTTTAAACCAAGAGACACTCCACATACCTCTTCTAATGCCTTGCATTCCTTCGTATAAATATTTATGAGGGATTGCAGATAAATTAGACCAATAATGTTTAGCACTATCATTAAACTCATGACCATTTATCATTCCTCCAATGTAGGTACCCAATGAAACTAAACATGAAGTATCATCTATGATTCCAGCTCCTAAACCTTCAGTAGCTTTATCATTTGCTGTTGCAATTACAGGACAACCAATTGGAAAACCTGTTTCTTTTGAAGCTTCTTCTGTAATTTCACCTAGCTTTTCACCCGGCATTACTAAATCAAATAAATTTTCTCTGCTAATATTATAAGGTTTATAATCTTCTTCATTTTCACTCCAAGACCAAGTTTCTTTATCAAAAGGACCGTATACACCTTCATAGTTTGCAGCAGTATCTTTAAACTCATTTGTTAATCTATGTGTCAAATAAGCTGTTGTTGTTGCAATATATTGAAAATCAGGAATGTTTCCAGGATAAGGTTTTTCTAATCTTTTATCCATCCAATTTATAATTGGAGCAACTAACATTCCGTTTTTATCTAGATATGAACGACAACATCTAATACTACCTAAACCAATACCAATGATATCATTTGGATTACCTTCAAATTTATTAATTAATCTTCTACAAGTCCTTTTTAAAGAAACCCATAAATCATCACCTGGATGTTCTGCAGTATCTGCATCTGGTGAATATAGCGGGCTGAGGAGAGTTTTCTCCTCACAAATTATATTACCCTTAACATCAAAAATACTAACTTTTGTGCTTTGTGTTCCACCATCAATACCCACTAAATATCTCATTTAATTCTGACTCCTAAATTTTTTAAATATTTTATGCCTCTTCAGCATTGGCAGCTTTTGTTGCTGCAATTTTTTCTTTGTTTCTCTTATTGTGTATCATTAATAAAATAACAAAGACAAGGCCTACAAGCATTGTAAATAACATATATGTAAATACCATTTTATAACCTTGTGCTCCAGGATATTTATCTAACCAACTACCAATTAAAGTTGGGTTAAAGAAATCTGGAGAGAATCCAATAAACATTGCTAAACCAGCAACTGTACCATATATTGATTTTGGAGTTCCTGCTTCACCTATAATTGCATAATACATACCAAGCATACCATAAATAGCAAATGAAGAAGTAACTAAAATAATAACAATAACTGCTGCAGCTGTGCCAGCTGGAACTATTAAAAGAGCTGCTAAACAAAGAGCAAATAAAGTTCCAAAAATTCCAATAAGGGCTGCACATCTACCACCCCAATGTTGTGAAATAAATCCACTTAAAGGAGCTGCGAATAATCTTGCAACGTCTTTTCTAATAATACCAACATAACCTGCTAATACTGCACTAAAGCCTAATACTTGTTGTGTATATGGTTGCATGTATGAAGATGCAGAATAAACAGAATATACACAGAAAATTGTTCCAGCGCATAACCAAGTTGTAGGATATTTTGCAGCTTTTCCCATATCTTTTAAAATACCAACACTACTTGTAGCTTCAGCCTCTCTATTATCTGGCATAAAGAACCAAGAAATAATACCACAAATAATTGAAAGAACAGACATTACTACTATAACAGCACCAATTCCACCCATTGCTTTAAATACTTGCATTAATCCTAGCCACATAACAATAACAAATACACCTCTAATCCCTTCAAAATAACCAAAAACTTTACCTTGACCATCTTTCTTTTCTAATAAAGAAATAGCTTTAGTCATTGTTGGCCAGAACATACCAATGTTAGTAATTGCCCATATTGCATGAATTATCATAACAACTACAAAAGAAGGTGATGTTGATAACCATAGACCTAAAATACCACAACCTGTTGCAGAAATTGTAAATAATTTCTTATGTGATACTCTATCAGCTATCCAGCCTCCTGGGATATATAAGAACATTGATAATAATCCAAACAAACTTGCTGACATACCAAATTGAGTATTATTTTGATTCAAGAACTCTCTTAGAGGTTCATATAAAGCCCATCTTAAATAAGGCAATTCAGTGATAACACCTGTTGTTAAACAAATAACAGCAAAAGTAATCCATTTTGTTAATTTCTCGTTTTTTTCCATCTTTCTTTCCTTTTGTTTTTTTTTATTTATTTAATAAGATTGTTATCTTACTAAATACCCTCCATCAACAGTTAATACTGTGCCATTTACATAATTAGAAGCATCACTTGCTAAGAATACACAAGGTCCCATTAAATCATAAACATCACCCCATCTATTTGCAGGGACATGATTTAATATAGTTCTACTTGCTTTTTCATCTGCTCTTGTATCTGCAGTTAATTTAGTTGCAAAATATCCAGGAGCTATTGTATTTACTTGAATGTTAAATTGAGCTACTTCATCACACATTGCTTTAGCTAATCCTGAAATACCATGTTTTGTTGCAGCATATGCTGGATCCCATTGACCACCTAAGAAAGTAAATAATGATCCAATATTAATAATTTTTCCTTTATTTTGAGGAATCATATATTGAATAGCTTCATGAGACATTTCAAAAGCTGCAGATAAATTCAATGCAACAACTTTATCCCAGCTATCTTTATCGAATTTTCTAACATCTTGTATATTAATTCCTCTACCAGCACAGTTAACTAAAATATCTATACTACCAAAAGTTTCTACACAATCTTCAACAACTCTTTTACATTCCCCTTTAGCTGTTATATCAGCTAAAACCAATTTATATTTTACACCACATTCTTCAATAATTTTTTGAGTTTCACCCTCATCATCGACTAATGATACAGCTAAAACATTTGCTCCTGCCTTTGCTAGTGCAGTTGCAAATCCTTGACCAAGGCCTGAATTTCCCCCAGTAACTAAAGCATTTTTGCCTTTTAGTGAAAAAAGCCCCAATTCAAAATCCTTAATGTCATTCATATAAATCCTCCAATTATAAAATTAAAAAATCAAATTATTTAATATATTTTAAAATAAAAAAAACGAGAAAAATGAGCTTATAAAAAAACACAACTTGTGCTTTTTAAACAAACTTACTTTCCTCGTTTTTCTATTCTAACGATTAAAAATTATTTTTTATAACTTTACCGTACCAAACAAAATTTGAGTTGTCAAGAAATTTTTTTTAAATATTTTTTCAGTAAAAATAGGTTAAAAAGTATTAATTATAAATTAAATTTTATATTAACAATTATTTCATAATTACATATATCTATTTTACAAAAAAACTAATTTTATTATTTATGATAATAATTCTAAATCACACTAGAAAAGTGATTGAGACCAATAAAATATCAATTTTACAAGTAATATACTTTTATTTAAATTAACATATTTATCTACTTCATCTTTAATAATTATTCTTTAGTAAAATAAGAAAACTAATTGTACACAAATATTAACAATAACAAGTATATTTATTTAATATATTTTGACTCTATTTATTATTTAATTTATTAACATAAAAAAAAATAATGAAGATATAATATAGTTTCAAAAGAGAAATACAGCAATCAAAAATAAAATGGGGCAATAAAAAGAGACTATATATTATTAATCTAATACAAAAGGATGGGGTAATAAATCTTGAAATAAGTATTTTACATGAGTACCATTTTTATCATTTTTTGCATAATTTACATCTACTAAATGAATTTCAGTATCATTTTTACAAAATTCACTTAAAACTTGTAAACATAAAGCACAAGGAGGAGCTGGTGGATTATCTTCACTAACCACTACTACCATTTTTATTCCGGTTTCTCCTTCTTTAGATAATAAATTCATTATAGCACCACGCTCTGCACAAATAGTAGCACCGTAACTAGCATTTTCAACATTACAGCCAGGGTATATGTTATTAGTAGAAGCACTAACTACACTAGCTCCTACTTTATAATGTGAATAAGGAGTATATGCATTCTCTCTTGCTTTATAAGCTATTTTTATAGCATTTTCTAATAATTTTTCTCTAGAGAAAAGATATTCTTTTTCAAAACATTTAACTGCACCATATTTAACTCTATCATCTTTAATGCATTCATCAATAAATGAAATCAAATCTTCTTTTGACTTAAAATCTTCAATAAAATTAAAATCATCGAAAACAAACATTGCTCCTTTTTTTTCAAGAGCAGAAGCTTCAAAGTTTGTAGACAGTGCAATAACATTACATTTTGCATTTTTTGCAGCACTAACACCTGCTAAACTATCTTCGAATACTAAACAATTTTCATAAGGGACTTTTAAATTCAAAGCAGCATAATGATATATATCAGGATTCGGTTTATTTCTTATTATATTATCACCAGTGACAACTAAATCAAAAAAATCCTCATCAAAGCCAATTGAATTTAAATTTTTCAAAACTTTCTTTTTTCTAGCACTAGAGACAATTGCAATTTTAAAATTTGCTGCTTTTGCTTTTTTTACAAAGGCTACAGCTCCTTTTACACTTGGTATATCACTTAAATAATATCTTTTATAAATTTCATCTATTGTTGTTTTAAAATCAATTTTTTTATTTCTTAATTTAGAAACATTTTCTACAAAAAATTGATCCCCACCTCCCATGTAGTCAACAATCTCATCAAATGTAATATCAATTCCTAATTCATTAAAAACATCAACTGCGATTTGACCAATAACTTTCTCTGAATCTACTAAAACTCCATCTAAATCAAATAAAATTGCTTCAATATTCATATAATTGTGCCTCTATCGATAATTTAAGCCAAGGCTATAATACCTTGGCTATAATTTTAATTTATATATGAAAATATTATTTCCAATATGTTTTTTGTTGATGAATTTCATTTTGTTTAACAAATAAACCATCACCAGGTATACCTAAGTATACATCTTCACTCATTAATAATCGACCCCTCAAATATGTAGCTTTTACTTTACCAGTTACTTCAAAACCATCATAAACTGAATATTTTGCAGCTGTGTGCATATTCTCATTCGATATTTTCCAAGTTTCATCAGGATCGAATAATACAATATCAGCATCTGCACCTGCTCTTAAATTCCCTTTTTGAGGATATAAACCAAAAGCCTTTGCAGGACCTGTTGAGAGTAAATTTACTAATTGTGATAAACCAATAGCTCCATGATTAAAGGCAAAGGTATTCAACAATACTAACAATTCCTCAGTTCCTGGAATTCCTGGGAAAATTGATCTACAATCATCACTTTCTAGTTTTTGATCATAAGTAAAAGTACAATGATCAGTTGCTACTACTTGAATTTCTCCATGCATTAGAGCTTCTTGTAATGCAAGATTATCCTCATGAGTTCTCAAAGGAGGAGTCATAACATATAAAGGACCTTTATCTCCTTCTAATTTAGACCTATCTAAGAATAGATAATGAGGAGTGGTTTCAACTAAAACATCCAAACCCTTATCTCTATACTCTCTTATAACTTCTAAACCTTTTTTTGATGAAAGATGAACTACATATAAGCCCATATCCAAATCTAATGCTATTTTAGCAACAGTTTCAATTCCTCTTGCTTCTACTTCACTAGGTCTTAAATCAGCATGATCTTTTGCTGAAAAAGTACCCTCCCACTCATCACTAATTTTTGTA
>Ga0102926_1002706_pt1 | contig 10207 bp, 9 predicted proteins | sample SalPonR1_A_D2_MG_FD_78173 | JGI IMG/M metagenome (GOLD analysis project Ga0102926, IMG submission 78173) | Salt pond soil microbial communities from South San Francisco under conditions of wetland restoration - Salt Pond MetaG R1_A_D2_MG | ecosystem: Environmental > Aquatic > Marine > Intertidal...
AACCTTCTATTGATATAAACAAAATCGAAGAGGATATTATTGAAAATGCAAAAAAAGAAGCTGAGAGAATTATTAATGATGGAAAAAAAGAAGCTGAGAGAATTTATGAAGAAAAAAAAGAGTTAGGTTATAACCATGGTTATAAAGAAGGACAAGAAAAAGGCTTAGAAGAAGCTAATAGAGAGAACGATAGTATTCTAAAAGATGCCAAACTAATTAAGGAAAGGGCTCAAAAAGAATATGAAGAAATTTTAAAATCTTCTGAAAAAGAAATGGTTGATATGGTTATTGCTATTTCTAATAAATTAATATACGATAAATTGAATAATGATAAGGATGCAGTTATTAATATAATAAAAGAAACTATAGAAAAAACTGCCCACAAAAAAAATATTTCTCTTTACGTATCATCAGCTGATTTTAATACTGTAACAAATAAAAGAGGGAAATTAATGACTAAAATAGATGGAATTGAAACTCTTGAAATTTTTCACGACGAAACATTATCTATGGGAAGTTGCCGTATTGAAACAAGCTGTGGAGTTATAGACTCAGATCTTGAAAAAAGACTTGAAGGTATGAAAAATGCTTTTTATGAATTATTAGAAGGCGAGGATAGAGGATAATGTTGAATTGGGATAGTTACTATAATATTTTGGAAAACAAATCTTTTATTGAATATAAAGGAAAAGTAAAAAAAGTTGTTGGGTTATCTATAGAATCTTCAGGCCCGGAGGTAAATGTAGGCGACCTTTGTAAAATAAAGACTACTAAAGGTTTTATAAATTCTGAAGTAGTAGGATTTAATGAAAATAATTTAGTTTTAATGCCCCTGGATGATATGGCTGGAATAGGTACGGGAAATACCGTTATATCCACTAAAGAAGTTGTAAGGGTTCCAGTTGGTGATGATTTGTTAGGTAGAATCTTAGACGGTCTTGGAAATCCAATAGATGGAGGTTACCAAATCTCTTCTAAAAAATATTATCCTGTTCATAATGATTCTCCACCTCCGATGGATAGAGCTGATATAGAAGATGTTTTGCCTTTAGGTATAAAATCTATTGACGGACTTCTAACAGTAGGTAAAGGTCAAAGAATAGGCATTTTTGCAGGTAGTGGAGTAGGAAAAAGTACTTTAATAGGTATGATAGCAAGAAATACTAAAGCAGAAGTAAATGTTGTTGCATTAATAGGTGAAAGAGGCAGAGAAATAAAGGACTTTATAAAAAAAGACTTAGGAGAAGAAGGTCTTAAAAACTCTGTTATAATAGCTGCTACATCAGATCAACCGGCTTTATTAAGATTAAAGGCGGCTTTTACAGCTACTGCCATTGCAGAATATTTTAGGGACCAGGGCAAAGATGTGCTTTTTATGATGGACTCTCTTACTAGGTTTGCTATGGCACAAAGAGAAATAGGTTTAGCTGTTGGTGAACCTCCGGTTACAAGAGGATATACTCCTTCTGTTTTTGGTATTATGCCTAAACTTTTAGAAAGATCTGGAAATACAAAAAAAGGTTCTATAACAGGTATATATACTGTTCTTGTAGATGGGGATGATATGAACGAACCTATTACTGATGCAGCTAGAGGTATTTTAGATGGTCATATTTTACTTTCAAGAAGTTTAGCTAATAAAGGGCATTATCCAGCTATAGATGTCTTAGGTAGTATAAGCCGTGTAATGAATGATATTATAAACAAAGAGCATATGAAATCAGCTGTTAAATTTAGAGAAACCTTAGCCACCTATAGAGAATCTGAAAATTTAATTAACATCGGTGCTTATGTTAAGGGTAGTAATGAAAAAATTGATTATTCTATTAAGTGTATTGATAATATAAATAATTTTTTAACTCAGGAAGTTGAAGAAAGTTATTCTTTTAAAAATACTCTTGATAAGTTAAGGAAGGTCTTGATATAGTATGAATAAATATACATTTGAATTTGAGGATTTACTGAAAATAAAAGTTCAAAAAGAAGATAATATTAAAAACCAATTATCTAAAGAAAATAAACTTTTAAAAAATAAAAAAATAGAGTTATCTAAGTTGATGGATTTAAAAAATCAGGAATTAAAAAATTTTAGTAACAAAGGAAACTTTCTTAAAATTTCAGATATAGAAATATTTTATGACTATATATATAGCTTAGAAGAAAAAATAAAATCGAAAAAATCTAATATTAAGCTTTTAGAAATTAAAATCGAAAAAATTAGAGAAAAATTAGTTGAAATTTCTAAAGAAAAACAAATTTTTGAAAAAATAAAAGAAAATGAATATGTGGAATATAAAAAAGAGTTAGTTCAGGAAGAACTCAAGACTAATGATGAAATAGTAAATTATAAATATTTTGCTAATAATAGTTAAAAGGCTACTGGGGGTGAAGTAATGAGCGATGTTCTATCACAAAGTGAAATAGATGCTCTCCTTAATGAATTAAATTCTGGAGAAATCGATATTGATGAAATTGAAAATGAAAAGGATAAGGTCAAAAAATATGACTTTAAGCGCCCGAGCAAATTTGCAAAAGATCATATAAGGACTTTAAATATAATTCATGATAATTACGGTAAAGCTTTGTCAAATCTTTTAACACGGTATTTAAGAACTCCATTTAATATGGAACTTATAACTATAGAAGTTTTAACATATAGAGATTTTAATAATTCAATATCTAATCCTTCTGTTCTATCAATTGTAGATATGAAACCCCTTAATGGTTCTGTTGTTTTGGAGATACCACCTACTATTGCCTATGCAATGATAGATAGAGTATTAGGAGGATATACGGATTCTAATGAAAAAATCAAGGATTTTACTGAAATAGAAACTTCTATAATGGAAAACATAATTGTTGATATGTTAGAAGCTATGAAAGAACCTTGGGAAAATATAATAAAATTAGAACCTTTTTTAGATAGGATAGAGACAAATCCTCAAATTGCACAAATTACTTCTCAGACGGATATGGTTATACTTATAACATATAAAGCCGAAATAGATGATATGGATAATTTTATAAATATATGTATCCCAGACCTAGTTATAGATCCTATTGTTCCAAAGTTAAGCACTAAACTTTGGTTTTCAAAAGATGATTCTAAACATTATGAAGAACAGGATTCTGCAGATATTAAAAACAAGATAATGGATACTCAAGTCCCTATCAAAACTGTATTAGGTAAAACAAAAATACCATTTGATGACATTGCTAATCTACAAGTAGGAGATATAATCACCTTAGATAAAAACTTAAAGGATAAAATGCAGGTTTTCATAGATAAAGACCTTAAATATTTAGGTAATCCGGGTATAAGTAATAAAAAATATTCTATAAAAATAACAGATGTTGTAAGTAAGGAGAATAAATAATGAGTGGACACTTAAGCCAAGAAGAAATTGATAAGTTAATGCAGGAATCAAATGATAATAGTTCATCTGAAGAAACAGAAAGTATGGAAGAAGTAGAAGAAGTGGCTGATAATACTGTGGATACATATGAAAATATGGAAAGGCCTGTTCTTACTGATTTTGAAGAAGACGGATTAGGAGAAATAGGAAATATAAGTATGGGTACAGCTTCTACTACACTAAATATACTTTTGAATCAAGAGGTCAGTATAACTACTCCTGAAGTTACAGTAGTAGACTGGGAAGAAGCAGTTAATCCCAGTGATGAGGATTTTATTATTATAGAAGTGAACTACACTGAGGGTTTTGAAGGGAGCAGCATTCTTTTAATAAAAAAATCCGATGCTAAAATAATAGCTGATTTAATGATGGGTGGCGATGGGACTAATGTAGATGATGATCTAAATGATTTTCATATAAGTGCAATTAGTGAAGCTATGAATCAAATGGTAGGTACTTCTGCTACTTCAATGTCACAAATTTTTGATATTACTGTAGATATAGCTCCTCCTAATGTGATTGTAGAAAAACCTAAAAATTATAATTACAAGGAAATATTTGAAAATAGCCCTACTCCTTATTTTGTTAAAACATCTTTTAGACTAGTAGTCGGAGATTTAATTGATAGTAGAATAATGCAACTTTTAGGTTTACCTTTTGCTTTAGATATGTTTAATACCTTAATCAATAATGATGAAGATTCACAAACATCTGAAGAGGTAGTTGATGAAAAAGAATTAGATAAATCACCTGTTGAAAATCCTGTATCAGAAAATGAAGTTGAAGAAGAACAATCTATAGAAACTGAAAAAACTGATGAAGATGAAGAAATAGAAGAATCTAAGCCTAGTATTTTATTTAAGGAAGGCAAAAATATTGATTTACTTCTAAATGTTCCTATGGATGTAACTGTAGAATTAGGAAGAACTCACAGAATGATAAAGGATGTTCTCAGTTTAGGTCCTGGTTCAGTGATAGAGCTTGATGACTTTTCTGGTGAAAAAGTTGATATTCTTGTAAATGGAAAAAAAATAGCTCTAGGGGAAGTTGTTGTAGTTGATGAATCTTACGGAGTTAGAGTGACTGACATTATTAAAGCTAGAAATCGATTTTAGTAAATTCTAAAGGGGAATATATATGTACAATAAAATAATTATTGGTATAGGAGAATACGCTGTAGCTAAATCTCCTAATATTTTATATACAAGCTCTCTTGGATCTTGTTTAGCTTTAGTGTTATATGATCCTGTTCAAAAAATTGCAGGAATGTCTCATATTCTTTTACCATACTCTGTTATGTACAGTAACAAATCTATGTATTCTAAATTTGCAGATACAGCAGTAGAACATTTAATAAAAGAAATGAAAAAATCCGGTGCATATTCTAGTAATTTAATTGCTAAACTTGCTGGTGGATCAAAATTAGGTAATCTTATGCCTAAAGATGATGTTTTTAGAGTAGGGGAAAAAAATGTTGTTTCAGCTACAGCTCAATTAAAAAAACATAAAATACCTATAGAATCTAAAGATGTAGGTGGGGATTATTATAGAACTGTTGAATTTATTACCTTAGAAAATAAATTAAAGATAAAAAGAAATGGAAACGAAATAATATATATATAAAATTTATATAAAAATACACTGAAAATTCCTTGACAAAAGGAATTTTTTAGTGTATTTTTAGGTTAGTGAGTACTAACTAACCTATATTCGAAGGAGGTTTCAGCTTGATTGAAAATTATTTGACCCGAAAAGAAAAGATAACTATAACATCTATCCAAATATTAGATGAGAGGGGTATTAAAGGATTAACTACTAAAGAAATAGCTAAGAGGCAAAATATAACTGAACCAGCAATATATAGACACTTTTCCAGTAAGAAAAATATAATTTTATCTATTATTGAAAAATTCAAAATATTTGATGAGCTTATTAGCAGCACTATTGAAGAAAACGAAATGGAAGCTGTAGATTCTTTAAAATACTATATAGAATCTTTTTCTAAATATTATCAAAATTATCCCGAAATAACTACTATAATGTTTTCTTTAGATGTTTATGGGTATGATGAGGATTTAAGAGAGGAAATGTTTGATACTTTTAAGAGAAGAGATGAGTTAATCAAGAATATAATCAAAAAAGGTCAAAACAATAATATATTTAATAAAAATATATCGGCTAAATATTTTTCTGATATTGTAATAGACACTTTATGGGGAACGATAAAACGTTGGAAATTCAATAAATGCCAAAGTAATTTAACTGAAGAAGTTATGAGAAAAATTAATTGGCTTATAGACAAGGAGGTTTAAAAAAATGAAAAAGGTTTTAATAGTTGATGACGCAGCTTTTATGCGTCACACAATAAAGGCAATGCTGGAAAAAAATGGTTTTGAAATTATTGGAGAAGCAGAAAATGGAGCTTTAGGTGTGGAAAGGTATAAAGAATTATCTCCAGACATAGTAACAATGGATATTACTATGCCTGAAAAAGACGGAATTGAAGCTTTAAAAGATATAAAAAAAATAGACTCAAATGCCAGTGTACTTATGGTTTCAGCTATGGGCCAAGAGAAATTGGTTAAGAATTCCATTATAGCAGGAGCAAAAGGTTTCATAGTTAAACCTTTTAAAGAAGATAAATTAGTAGAAGCATTGAGTAAATTATAATTGAAAAACTACGAAGGAGGTGTAGTAAATGTCAGATGATTTTAATAACTATTCTGAACCTATGTTAGAAATGTTTATATTTGAAACAAACCAATCTATGGAACAATTGGAAGAAATTCTACTAAATATAGAAGGTAATTCAAAAATTACTGATGATGATATAAATGAAATTTTTAGAATTATGCATACAATAAAAGGTTCTTCTTCTATGATGATGTTTAACAATATTTCAAAACTAACCCATAGTCTTGAAGACTTGTTCTATTTTATAAGAGAAAAAGAAATATATGACATTGATTTAACAAAATTAAGCGACTTGGTTTTCTCAACAATAGATTTTATAACTCTTGAAATTTCAAAAATCGAGCAAGGAAATGAACCTGACGGTGACGCTGGTGAATTAACTGATGAAATAAAAGACTTTTTAAATTCTTTAAAAAAAGAATTACCAGAAGGTGAAGTTGTTTCTTTAGAAAACAAAGAAGAACCTGAAAATTTCATTTCTAAAGAGTATACTTCAGAAAATTATAATAAATATATTGGAAAAATCTTTTTTGAGGAAGATTGCAAAATGGAAAACATGAGAGCTTTTTCTTTGCTAAGAGACCTGGAAGATTTAATAAGTGATGTTAGTTATAAGCCCGAAGATTTATTTGAGGATGAAGATGCTGCTGAAAAGATTATAAAAGATGGATTTAACATATTGTTTAAGTCCGAAAAAGATTATGAAGATATATTCAATATACTAAATAATGGTATGTTCGTAAAATTGGTAGAACTTGAAGAAATTGACAGCTCTGAAGTAATAGATGATAAAATGAATGAAAAAGAAAAAGATGATAAGGATAAAATTGCAAAAAATATTAAAAACCCTTTTTCTTTAAACAAAAGCAAAAATATAATAAGTGTAAATGTAGAAAAAATGGATGTGTTGATGGATTTAGTTGGAGAAATAGTTATAACAGAATCTATGGTTACGAAAAATCCAGAAATACAAGATCTAGAATTAGAAAACTTTGATAAAGCAGCTAGACAGTTGAGAAAGTTAAATAATGAACTTCAAGATATAGTTATGTCAATCAGAATGATACAAATAGGTCCAACTTTTCACAAAATGCATCGAATAGTCAGAGACATGAATAAACAGTTGGACAAAGATACACGCTTGGAAATTTCTGGTGAAGAAACCGAGGTAGACAAAAATATCATCGACACCTTAGGTGAACCACTTATGCATCTAATAAGAAACTCTTTAGACCACGGTATCGAATCAGCAGAGGAAAGAATTGAAAAGGGAAAGCCCGAAAGAGGATTGATAGCTTTAGATGCAGTAAATACAGGTGGAGATGTAATTATAAGCATAAAAGATGATGGTAAAGGTTTAGATAAAGATATGATACTTGAAAAAGCATCTAAAAATAATCTTCTTTCCAAATCGCCCGAAGAAATGAGTGATAAAGAAATATTCTCTCTTATACTTCTACCTGGTTTTTCCACTAAAGATGATGTCAGTGAATACTCCGGTAGAGGAGTAGGTATGGATGTAGTTAAAAAAAGTATCGACAAAGTTGGAGGAAATATCCAAATTGAAAGTCAGAAAGATGTAGGTACAACTATAAATATAAAAATACCTCTAACCCTTGCAATAATAGACGGTATGAAAATTTCTGTAGGTGATTCTATATTTACAGTACCTACTACAACAATTAAAGAATCTTTTAAAGCAAAAGATGAAGATCTTGTAAAAGATACTTCCGGAAAGGAAATGATACTAATAAGAGGAGAAGTTTATCCAGTTGTAAGGTTGCATGAAATCTTTAATCTAGATGCAAATGAGATGAATCTAAAAGATGGAATTCTTGTAATGGTTGAAACTGAAGAAAGCAGCTACTGTCTTTTTGCCGATGAAATTTTAGGTGAACAGCAGGTTGTAGTTAAACCAATTCCTTTTTATCTAAGACAATATAAAGTTAAAGATAGCGGTGTAGCTGGATGTGCAATTCTTGGAAATGCTGATATAAGTCTTATTTTAGATATCTCTGGAATATCAAACAAATATATTTAAGGAGGTTAATTATGAATCAAAACAAAGAAGAAAGAATGGAAATTCAAGAAGAAGATACTCAAAAAGGTAGATTTTTAACATTCAAATTAGGTGAAGAGGTGTTTGGATTAGAAATCAAGTATGTTACTGAAATTGTAGGAATACAACCAATCACAAACATTCCCGAGGTTCCAGAGTATGTTAAAGGAATAATAAATCTTAGGGGTAAAATAATTCCTGTAATTGATGTTAGAATAAAGTTTAAAAAAGAACCAATAGAATACGATGAAAGAACCTGCATTATAGTAATAGATATAGATGATATGTCTGTAGGTTTAATCGTTGATAATGTATCAGAAGTTGTAACTATTAAAGATGAAGATATAGTACCCCCTCCAAGTTATAAAACCGGTTTTCAAAACAAATATATTAAAGGTGTAGGAAAGTCGAAAGACGGTGTAAAACTGCTGTTAGACTCTAATAAACTACTAACTAATGAGGAAAAGCAGGGTATAAGCGATATAGAGCTTTAGGAGGAAGAAAATGAATTTTATTAATAATATGAAATTAAAGAAACGGTTAATACTAAGCTTCGTACTAGTTGCTTTATTAGCAGCTGCTGTAGGTGGTGTAGGTTACTGGGGCATAAACAGTGTTGAAAAAACACAAGATGAGATTGCTTTAGTAAGACTACCAAGTGTTCAATCTTTACTTGTAATTAGCGAAGCCCAGACTGCTGTAATGACAGGTGAACGAGGCTTGATGATAAAACAAATGAATACCCAGGAGCTTAGAGATGCACAGTATAATTATATTGATAATGCATTTGATAGAGCTCAAGAAGCTTGGGATATTTATGCACCTCTTCCACAAACTGATGAAGAGTCAGTATTATGGGATGAGTTTGTACCCCTTTGGGATAAATGGGTTTCCGATCATGAAGAAGTAGTTGCTTTAAGCAAAGAAAAAGACCAGTTAATCAATTCGGGAACTAATCCAACATCAAGCGCAATATTAAATTTAGAAGATGATATTTATGAAGCTTCTTTAATTGCTAGACAAAGTTTTCTTAATGCTGAAGAAGTTTTAAATCAAATAGTAACAATAAATGAAGAAGAAGCAGTTCGTCAATATGAGATGGCTGAAACCTCTGTTCAAAGATCTATATTACTTCTTATAGTGTTTATAGTAGTAGCTGTTATTTTAGCAGTATTGTTGGGATTCTTTATAAGTGGCTCTATCTCAAAAGGAGTTAACAAAGTAAAAGACATGCTAGGTGAAATGAGCAAAGGACATCTTCAGGAAAGACTTAATATAAAAACTGAGGATGAAGTAGGACAGATGGCACAGGAAATGGATTCCTTTATGGACAATCTTCAGGAGAATATGATTGGAAACTTAGATAAGCTGTCTAATGGAGATTTAGATACAGATATAAATATAGTAGATGAAAAAGATGAAATAGGACCGGCTCTTAAAAAGACAAGAGATTCCCTTAAGTCATTAACAGAAGAAACTAAGATGTTAATAAATGCAGCAGTAGAAGGAAAGTTAAGCACAAGAGGAGACGACTCTAAATTTAACGGAGCATATCAAGACATAGTAAAAGGAATCAATGAAACCCTAGATGCAGTAGTAGGACCATTAAATGTAACATCAGAATACGTAGAAAGAATAAGTAATGGAGACATACCAAAAAAGATAACAGATAACTACAACGGAGACTTTAATACAATCAAAAACAACCTAAACAAATGTGTAGATGCAGTTAATCTGTTAGTAAAAGATACAAACGCATTAGTAGAAGCAGCAGTAGAAGGAAAACTTGATACAAGAGCAGATGCAGACAAACACAGAGGAGACTTTGCTAAGGTAGTAGCAGGAGTAAATCAAACACTAGATGCAGTAATCGAACCTGTAAACGAAGCTTCCGATGTATTAAGTGAAATGCAGCAAGGTAACCTAAAGACAAGAGTAAAAGGAAACTACAAGGGAGACCATGCAAAGATAAAGAATGCATTAAACGATACCCTAAAAACTGTACTAGGCTACGTAGAAGAAATATCAGACATAACAG
>Ga0102926_1002711_pt1 | contig 10200 bp, 8 predicted proteins | sample SalPonR1_A_D2_MG_FD_78173 | JGI IMG/M metagenome (GOLD analysis project Ga0102926, IMG submission 78173) | Salt pond soil microbial communities from South San Francisco under conditions of wetland restoration - Salt Pond MetaG R1_A_D2_MG | ecosystem: Environmental > Aquatic > Marine > Intertidal...
CGGCACTAAGGCCATCGTATATTTCGCTTGACGGGAAAATATATCCATACTCTTTTGCATGTGCGATCAGTTTCTTAAATAAATCGTCTTGAGCCATATTGTTGTTTTATTAATGATTTTATCTGTTTTAAATTTTTAGTTTTCTAAAAATAAAGAAACTAAAAATTTCTTCACATTCAGGAACTCACATGAATTTATTTTAATCATAATCGTGTGTGTATTCTTTGATTAAAAAAATTTATGTTCGTTTCATAATAATTTGGACAAAAATAGTCGAAAATGTTTTGATATCATAACATTCGATTACAACATTTTTCTATCATTCTCTCTGCCGTTGGGAGTGGCTCGGAAGATTAATAAGTATAAAACGAGTGTAATTGAATCAAAGATTTTTTATGTTAGGACAAACATAATAGTATTGTTATCTTTGCTTTGTTTTTAAGAATTTTTACAAATATGGTTAGAAAAACCGATTTTTTGGTTATAGGAACTGGTATTGCCGGATTAAGCTATGCACTAAAAGTTGCCGAATATGGTAAAGTAATTTTAATTAGCAAAGCCGATGTAATAGAAACCAACACCAAATATGCTCAGGGAGGAATTGCAGCCGTAACTTACCATCCCGACAATTACGAAAAGCATGTTCAGGATACCTTGATTGCAGGCGACGGGTTATGTAATAAAGAGGTGGTAGAAATGGTTGTCCGTGAAGCACCTGACCAAATTAAACAATTAATCGACTGGGGGGTAAATTTTGACCGTAATGAAAAAGGAAAATACGATTTAGGCCGCGAAGGCGGCCATTCTGAATACAGAGTGCTGCACCACAAAGACAATACAGGCGAAGAAATACAAAACTCACTGGTAAGACAAGTCAAAGCGAATCAAAACATTAAAATATTAGAATATCATTATGCGGTTGATATCATTACACAACACCATTTAGGCAAATTGGTTAAACGAAGCCATAATGATACCGAATGTTACGGAGCTTATGTGCTGGATTTAAAAACAGATAAAGTTCATACGTTTTTATCCAAAACCACTTTAATTGCAACGGGCGGAACAGGAAATTTATATGCAACAACAACCAATCCGATTATTGCCACTGGTGATGGGATAGCTATGGTTTACCGGGGCAAAGGCGTCATTGAAAACATGGAGTTTATCCAATTCCATCCAACGTCTTTATATAATCCCGGTGAAAGACCTTCATTTTTAATTACCGAAGCATTACGAGGGTTTGGAGCCATTTTAAAAACTACCGATGGGAAAGAATTTATGTCCAAATACGACCAACGAGGCTGTCTGGCTCCACGGGATATTGTAGCCCGGGCTATTGACCACGAAATGAAAATCCGTGGAGATGATTATGTCCATCTGGTTTGTTCGCATCTGGATGAAAAAAAGTTAAAAGAACATTTTCCCAACATTTATCAAAAATGTTTATCGTTAAATATTGATATTACGAAAGATCCGATACCTGTAGTTCCTGCAGCCCATTATATGTGCGGAGGGATTAAAGTAGACAGGAATAGTCGAAGCTCCATCAAAAGACTCTATGCTGCCGGTGAAGTATCATCAACCGGGTTGCATGGAGCCAACCGACTAGCCAGCAACTCGTTATCTGAAGCTGTGGTTTATGCCGACAGAGCAGCCAGAGACTCTATACAGGTTGCAATAAAGACAACCCTGAAAGAAAACATTCCTGAGTGGAATGCCCATGGCACCACCTATCCTGAAGAGATGGTAATGATTACTCAAAATTACAAAGAAGTCCAACAGATTATGAGTAATTACGTAGGGATTGTGCGTTCTAACCTACGTTTAGAAAGGGCTTTACGCCGACTGGAAATTATTTTTAAAGAAACCGAGGAGCTATATGAAAAATCGGTACTCTCCCAAAAATTATGCGAACTAAGAAATCTAATTAATGTGGGTTATCTCATTATAAAAATGGCAAAGAGCCTTCATGAAAGCCGGGGATTACATTACACTATCGATTATCCGAAAAAAGGTTCTGTAAGTGAATTTTAGGTTATAAATATTGTAGTCGGCATACGCAAAATACATAAAAATTAGTATTTTAGCGGTCTGCAATTTCAAATGTAAGATACTTTAAATTATGCCAAATAATACCCGAAAAATACTAAGTCCAATTTTACTCCCATTTAGCTTAATTTACGGATTGATAATTTATATCCGGAATCGTTTTTATGATTATGGCATTTTTAAATCTACATCTTTTAATGTACCCATCATTTCTATTGGGAATATTACGGTGGGGGGAACAGGGAAAACACCACATGTTGAATATCTGGCAAATTTACTCAAATCTGAATTCAGGGTGGCCACCTTAAGCCGTGGATACAAAAGAAAATCCAAAGGATTTATCCTGGCCGACAATCAATCAACAGCTCAAGAAATTGGAGATGAGCCACGACAAATAAAGCAGAAATTTCCCGACATAGAGGTTGCCGTTGACAGTAAAAGGGTGCGTGGAATACAAAAACTTATAGCTAATGACAATGATTTAGATATTGTTTTATTGGATGACGCTTTTCAGCACAGGAAGGTACAAACGAACCTATCCATTTTACTTGTTGATTATAACCGCCCTATCGATAAAGACTTTATGCTTCCACTGGGAGACCTTCGCGAACAAGCCTTTGAAAAAAAACGAGCCAGCATAATCATTATTACCAAAGCTCCCAAAGATATTAAACCTATCGAACGCAGAGTCTTATTCAACGAACTACATCCCTACCCATTCCAGGATGTATATTTCACTACATTGGATTATGGTGAGATAGCTCCTGTTTTTAATGAAACGAATGTTATAAACATTAATCATGAGAAGCCAACCATATTATTAGTTACCGGAATTGCCAATCCTATGCCATTAGAACAACACATTAAAGAAAACCTGTCGATTAAAATAGAAAAATTAAAATTCCCGGATCATCACCATTTCAAAAAATCAGACCTCCGAAAAATTGAATCCAGGTTTAATGCCATCCCTTCCTCAAACAAAATAATTATTACCTCAGAAAAAGATGCTATGCGCTTGCATAAATTTACTAATATTGCAGAAAATTTAAAAAATTCATTTTTTTACATTCCGATTAAAGTTCGGTTTTTGAACAATAAAACAGATAATTTTAATCAGCAAATAATAGATTATGTTAGAAACAATAAAAAGCACAGTTTCCTTTATCCAAAATAAAATCAACGTTGAACCCGAAGTGGGTATTATTTTGGGCACCGGATTAGGAGGGTTAACCAAAGAAATTGAGATTGAACAAACCCTGGATTATGAAGACATACCAAATTTCCCTGTATCAACGGTTGAAGGTCATCATGGCCGACTAATTTTTGGGAAACTTGGGGGTAAAAAGATTGTTGCCATGCAAGGAAGATTTCACTATTATGAAGGATATTCAATGCAGGAGGTAACATTCCCTGTTCGGATAATGAAAATGCTGGGCATCAACACATTATTAGTTTCCAATGCCAGCGGAGGTGTAAACCCGGACTATGAAATCGGTGATTTAATGATTCTGGAAGATCATATCAACTTAATCCCAAATCCTTTAATTGGAAAAAACATCGACAAATTAGGCCCGCGTTTTCCTGATATGAGTGAACCATACGACCATATTTTAATAGAGAAGGCAAAGCGTATTGCCAAAAAAAATAGTTTAAAAGTACAGATTGGTTGTTATGTAGCCACTACAGGGCCTACTTTTGAAACACCAAAAGAATATCAGTACTTTAGAATTATTGGCGGCGACACCGTGGGAATGTCTACTGTTCCTGAAGTTATCGTTGCACGCCATATGGGAATTCCCTGCTTTGCCATTTCAATTATTACCGACCTGGGTGTTCCGGGAAAAATTGTACAGGTAACTCATGAAGAAGTTCAAAAAGTCGCTGCCAAAGCAGAAACCAAAATGACTCTTATCATGAAAGAGCTTATGGCTCAGATTTAAATTTTTGCCGGAAGTCCCCGGCTTTTTTATTTTATGGAGAAACAACACAAAACATTTCAGCTTAAGAATGTTATCAGTGTATCATTTGCGCATTTTATGCACGATGTATATTCTGCATTTCTTGCGCCGATTGTTCCTCTGTTAAAAGAAAAGCTTAAGATAAACAACACACTGGTAAGCTTACTTTTTGTTGCCCAACAAATACCTTCATTGTTTAATCCCTTTATAGGAATTATTGCCGATAATTTCAAAGTCAGGTACATGGTCATTCTGGCTCCCGCCATTACAACAATAATCATGAGTCTGGTTGGGCTTGCCCCACATTATATTATTTTGATTATCATGCTTTTTGTTATGGGCATCAGCAATGCCATGTTTCATGTTCCCTCCCCGGTTTTAATAAAAAAAATTGCCGGAAACCGGGTAGGTAAAGGGATGAGCTTTTACATGCTTGGGGGCGAGGCTGCCAGAACAGTAGGCCCGTTAGTAATTGTTGCTGCTGTAAATTACTGGACACTCGAAGGAACTTACCGGTTAATTCCGTTTGGACTCTTTGCTTCTTTACTTCTTTATTTCAGGCTCAGAAATATCAATGTTTCTGAAAGCATTGACCATTCCCGGCCCATGAAAGGAATAAAAGCTACCTTTAAAGAACATCTGCCCTTCTTTTTACTCATTGCCGGAGTAATGTTTTTTCGGGGTTTTATGAAAACCTCATTAACCAATTTTTTACCTACCTATTTAGATGAAAAAGGAGGCAGTTTATGGCTGGGAGGTATCTCCCTGTCCGTTTTTGAGTTTGCCGGTGCTGCAGGAGCTTATCTTTCAGGCACCTTCTCGGATAAAATCGGACGGTTAAAAATGTTAACAATCATTATTCTTGCTTCGCCATTTCTTATGCTGGCCTTTGTTTATGCTGAGGGTGGAATGATATTTCCTGTATTATTACTGCTGGGATTTTTTCTTATTTCCTCTACCCCCGTTATATTAGCCCTGGTAATGGATATTGACTCTGAACATCAGGCTTTCCTTAGCGGAATTTTCATGTTTATCTCTTTTGTTTCCACTTCAGTTACGGCTTTCTTTATTGGTGTTTTAAGTGATTTTATCGGTTTGGTTGACACTTACAAGGTGGCTTCACTACTGGCATTTTTAGCCATTCCTTTTGTTTTGATTTTACGAAAACGATTTAAATAAGAAAATGTTACCTTTGATAAAAAAACAGGGAATAATACATGCAATCTTTTTTCGGAAAAATCAATTTAAGCGGCGACAAAGTGCTAAATGAAGATATAAGTAAAGCACTTCATGAGCTTACCTTAGAAAAAGAACAAAAACAATCCATCCATTGCCACGATGATTCCGGATTTGGAGTTGTTCATTTTTTTGAAAAAAAACACCTGAAATTTGAACATTCCTTTTTTCAGAAATATCCTTTTTTAATTATTGGTGATTGCCGGATTGATAACAGAGAATTGCTCATCGAACAATTAAATATAAAAAATAAAACGATCTCAGAACACGAATTAATACTCTGGTGTTATGAACAATGGAAAACCAATTGTCCCCAACATATAACCGGCGATTTTTCTTTTGCTATCTGGGATATCGAGAAAAAAGAACTATTCTGTGCAAGAGACCATTTTGGGGTAAAGCCTTTCAATTATTATATTGATGATAAACAACTTATCTTTTCAACAGAAATACGAGGTATTCTGAGTCAAAAAAATTTAAATCTAACCATCGACCAGCGTTTTATTGCCGATACTCTTTCTATCATTAAATCAGAACACTTTAGATCAACTTATAAAGAAATTAAAAAGCTTCCCCCGGCACATTCCCTGCATATAAAAAATGGCACGTTAACTGTAGCAAGATATTGGGAATTAAAGCCCGCAGAAACAATATTCAAAGATGAAGATGATTATTTATCCCGGTTTAAAAGCTTACTGTTTCAAGCGGTTCAAAGAAGATTGAAAGACCCTGTAAACTATGGTGCCGAGTTAAGCGGCGGAATAGATTCATCAAGCATTACATCCATTGCTGCACAAAATGTTTCCATAAAAACTTTTTCGCATGTAATGCCTGAAGAGCAGATTGGGAAAATACATCCTTTTAAAGATGAGAAAAAATATATCCACTTACTGACTGATTTCTGTAATTTAAAAGATCCTTACTTTGTTACTTCTGAAAAAAAAGGCATAACCGATGCTCTAAAAAACAGCCTTTCGTTAAACAGGGGTATTGTTCAGCAAAACTTTAGTGTTTTCTCCGACCAACTATATCAAACAGCCGGAGAACAAAACACCCGGGTATTATTATCCGGATTTGGCGGAGATGAAGTAGTAACATCCAAATCAGGAAGCTATTTAAACGAAATTACAAACAAAAAAACATTTACGAAAGACCTTAAAGAACAAGGTTATCCTGCATTTTCTATCCTCTTAACAAAACTAAAAATAGGTTTAAAAAATACATTCCCTCAATTAACCGGGATATTGACAGGATTACTAAAAGGCAAAAAATGGTGGGTTGCAAAATATGAAAACTTAGCGGTCAATCCAGCTTTTAATCGCAAACAACATATCAAAACCCGCTATTTACATTATTACAAAGCCATCCGAAAAGACCATTTAATTGATCAATCGATTGAAAGAATTACTCACCCCCATGTTGCCCAGCGTTTAGAATACAGCTCGCTGGGGGCAAAACAACACGGAGTAGAATACAGGTACCCTTTACTCGATAAAGATTTAATTGAGTTTTATCTTTCGATGCCGCCACGCCTTAAAGCACAGAACGGGGTTTTACGATATGCTGTACGCCAGGCAATGGAAGGTTACTTACCCGACGAAATCAGATGGAGAAGCGATAAAAGCGGAGCAACCATTCCTACCGTGTTTTTGCGTGCACTAAAAGATAAAGATAAAATTACGGAAATCATTGTGCGGGCAAAATCAAATCCTAAAATCACCCGATATATTGATATGGACAAATTTGGAAAATGGAGTGCTGCTTTTTTTCAGCGTTCACAAAAGGATAAATTTATCAATCCGGGTGCATTTTTTAATTATCTTAAGTTGATTTTATTTATTGAAGATAATCCATCGTTATTTGAATGATAAACCAACACCAACATATTATCCGGCAATTTTCGAATGAATTACAATTACTGATTTTGCTTTCGCAGCAACATGTAAACAAGGCAGAACTTGAAAAAATAGAAACACTTGAAAAATTAGTTGATTGGAAGTTGTTTTTTGAGTTATCCCGGAAACACCGATTACTTTCACATGTTGTAAAACAAATAAATAAACACCCGGATATTATAGAATCGGAAATTAAAAAGCAACTAAAAGACAAACAAAAAGCCCTCTCTAAAAAAGCATTACTTTATAGCCAATACTTGACAAAAATACACCAGGCACTAAAAGAAAAAAGCATTCCACACGTTTTTTTTAAAGGCCCGTTATTGTCATTAGAGCTATATAATGACATCGGATTTAGAGATTATCGCGATATAGATTTATTGGTTCCGTTAAACCATATTGAAAAAGCAAGAATTACTATTCAGGATTTAGGCTTTGGTATGCATGCGCCTAATAAACAGTTGAGCAACAAACAGAAGAAAATAAATTACACTATCAGCCATCATTATCACCTTAAAAAACAAGGCTTGCCCATAGAAATTGAGTTGCATTGGAATTTAACCAATCCTAAAACCTATTTCCCACTGGAAACCAAAAAAATAATAGAGGAACCAGCGTATATTGAAATAGGGAATCTTAAATTACCCTATATCCCCAAGATAGCAAACATTTCTTTTCTGGCAGCGCATGGATCTATTCATCAATGGTATCGACTTTTTTGGTTAAAAGATTTTTCAGAAATAATCCGTCAAAGTAAGGACGAAAAGATACAAGATGCCTGGCTGTTATCACAGAAATATAAACTCGAGAAAACATTTATTCAGGCTTGTATGCTTTCAAGTTTACTATACAAAAGCCCTGTCCCGGCGTTCTTAAGAAAAAGAAGCTTTCCTGATTCGCTTATTCAATACGGACTTAATGCAATAGGAAGCAAAGACTTAAGACAGCACGGAATAGTCGGAAAAATTAACTTTATAGGCTATCGGTTAAAATTGAAACCCGATTTAAACTATCACGCAAGCCTTATTGTCAGGTTAAGAACCCATTATACAGACTGGGAAATATTACCATTACCCGGGTATCTGTTTTTTCTCTATTATTTTTTACGACCCTTTTTTCTAATCTACAAATTCATATCCAAAAAGTAAAAAACAACATTATAAATTTCGGTTGCTTTTAATTTATTCGCCAAAAAAATTAGCGGTTGTCATAAATTTTATGTTATTTTATTATTTGAAAAGGACTACCAACCTTTTGCCTATGGATATCAATACAACATTTTGGTTTTTCGAACGCATTCAAGAAGACAACTTATGTATGTTGTATAGTGGTAATTTTAGTGATGAAATTACCAACAAGCTTATTGAATTAAGCGAGTATAACATCAACAATATCGATGCCCTTTCAAAAATGAAGAAAAAAGCATCGTTCTTAATGGCCGAATGTTTCCAAAACATTGTACGCCACGGTGAAAAATATAAAGAAGTTCCAAGCGACGGCTTTTTTCTTACCAAAAATTGGGGAGGCGTTTATTATATCACTTCGGGGAATCTAATTGAAAAACAAAAAATCAAGAATTTAAAAAACCAGCTCGAAAAAGTTAACAGCCTGAGTAAAGAGGAGCTGAAAATATTATACCGCGAGGTACTTGAAAACAGCGAAATATCTGAAAAAGGAGGTGCCGGACTGGGATTAATAGAGATGGCCCGGAAATCAGGCCAAAAACTCGATTACCTTTTCGAAAACAAAAATGATAATTTCTCCTATTTCTACAATCAAATCCTGCTTAAATCAGATATTGATGAGTTGAATAAAATTGTCAGCGATTTTCCGCTTACTGATTCAATAAGCTATCACAAGAAAATGGTTGAAGAAAATATCATGCTAATCCATAAAGGTGATTTTTCTCAAGATTCAATTTTTCCTGTTCTGAAAATTATTGAAGAAAACCTGCATAAAGAATTTAAGGATTCTTCTCAAAAGAAGAAGATATTTCATATACTGGTTGAGCTATTACAAAATATCAGCAGACACTGCTATAAAATTGGAGATAAAAAGGAAGGAATCTTTCTAATCGGGAATAGTGATACTAATTTTGTAATCAATACAGGAAACCTTATAGAGAATAAAAACATAAAAAAATTCAAAGTGCTGCTGGATGAAATCAATAGTTTAAATCAAAAAGAAAAAAGAAATTTATATCTTAGCAAGCTCAGAGATCGAAATCTACCTGCCAATGGTGGTGCAGGGATTGGATTAATTGATATTGCCAGGAGAATTATTTCTCCGTTAAATTATCATTTTCATCCAATAGATAATCAAAAATCTTTTTTCACAATTAATGTAATTGCTTAATTATGCTTCAAACTTTTGAAACAGCAGAAACCCGTGATAAACCATATATTATTTTTGATCCAAAAAACAACCGTTTTGAAATAAAAGGGAACTCATTACCCGAAGACACAACCTTATTTTACAAACCGGTAATTGAATGGATTGTAGAATATAGTAAAAACCCCAACGAATTTACTCATCTGATATGCAGCCTGGATTATTTTAATTCTTCATCCGCTAAAATGTTGTATGAACTTTTTATCGAACTCGAAAAAATTAAAGATACAGGAAATGAAGTAAAGGTAAGCTGGTATTATGATCCGGATGACAACCTGATTGAAGAGAAAGGGTTAGAGTTTCAGTCCATTATGGAAATACCTTTTAATGTGTTGGAGAAAAAAAGTTAAGCAAAAAATTATTTGTAGGATACAAAAAATCGTTTACGAATAAAACAAGCTATTGCAGCAGGTATTGCACATAAAATTGTGCTTACAGGGGTAAACGTACAATGCGCCTTATACCCAAGCATACATGTTTTGCTTGCCTGCTCTGTAGGAATTAATGTTGACAGGGTACAGAGGGTAAAAAAAATAGTTATCCCCATGAACAGGCCATAGCCTTTTTTGCGAACTTTTGTTGACTTCATAAACCTATATTTTTGCTAAAATATAATTTTTCATCTAAAAGAGCTATAATTACAACTCATTTTTGGGTTGTTTAACAAG
>Ga0102926_1002712_pt1 | contig 10196 bp, 11 predicted proteins | sample SalPonR1_A_D2_MG_FD_78173 | JGI IMG/M metagenome (GOLD analysis project Ga0102926, IMG submission 78173) | Salt pond soil microbial communities from South San Francisco under conditions of wetland restoration - Salt Pond MetaG R1_A_D2_MG | ecosystem: Environmental > Aquatic > Marine > Intertidal...
CTTTCTACAGCCGCATTATTATAATCCTCTCTAATAATTCCAGCAAGAATTCCTATTAGGTATTGAACTCCAGCACCAATTACTATCTGTTCAGGTACAGAATTAGCACCTCTTGCCAAATTTGTAAACTCTGAAATTTCTCTTCTAAGTTCATATTCTCCTTGATAATCAGAAGAGCTATAGATATTTTTTTCTCTATTGAATAAAACCCTATTATATATCTTTTTCCAATCTTTAACTTCAAAAGTAGAATGATCCACATCTTCATTTTTGAAATGTTTTTCTTTCATATTAATACTAATATTTTTAACATTTGTTGAATTGTCCTTCTTTTCTGATCTTATCTGAAAACTAGATAAATGTATTACGTAGTAACCTTTTCTAGGCTTATTTTCAATATACCCTTCAGTTAAAAGTTGGAAATAGGCATTTTCAATAGTTGTTTTACTTAATTTTAACATCTTTGAAGCTTCCCTGATAGATGGAAGTTTTTCACCATCTTTAATATTGTTTTTTATTATTTCTTCTTTCAAGTATTCATAAAGCTGCATATAAATAGCAGCCTTCTTATCTTTATCAGCATAAAAAGTTAAAAGCATAACTACCTCCCATCTGTACTGGTCAAAAAGTTAAAAACTGTATCTTTTAAAAGGTACAATAATATTATATCCTATAACTAGAAAAAAGAAAAGGAGAAATGATATGGCAAATTATAATACAAAACAACTTACAACTACAGCACTAATGGCAGCAGTAGTATTTGTAGCTACAATGGTGGTAAAGATTCCAGTAGGGCAAGGCTATTTAAACTTTGGTGACGGAGCGGTTTTTTTATCAGGATTATTATTAGGTCCAGGGTATGCTTTTGCAGCAGCAGCTATTGGTTCTAGTTTAGCAGATATGATTGGATACCCTATATATATACCAGCCACCTTCTTACTAAAAGGATCAATGGCATTACTAATTTCGAGAGCAAAAGATAAAGGTATTAAAGTAAGAATAACATATATGGTATTAGGAGGATTGATAATGGTGTTAGGGTATTACATGTATGAAGCATTTATCCTTTACGGTAATGTGGTTTCTCCTCTTTACTATATACCCTTTAACATTCTTCAGTTTTCTGTAGGGATAGTTATAGCAATATTATTAATAAATCCTTTAAAAAATAAATTAGACCTATAAAAAAGAGAATATATGATATAATAAGTGTTGAGAGATCAGCACTTTTTTTATAGGAGTAAAAATGAAAATAATAATAGATGGAGATGCAACGCCAAGAGAAGTTAGAAATATATGCGAAAGAGAAGGCGAAAAAAATAGTATAGATATTTTAGTAGTTTGTAGCTACGACCACGATATTGAAGGAGATTTTAAGGTGGTGAGAGTATCCAAAGGTAGAGATGCAGCGGATTTTAAAATAATAGAGTTATTAAAAAAAGGAGACATATTAGTTACCCAAGATTATGGGCTGGCTAGTCTTGTTCTAAATAAAGCTAAAGCTATAATTAACCCTTCTGGATTTTTGTATACTCAGAAAAACATAGATAACCTTCTTCATAGTAGATATATGGGACAAAAGATAAGACGAGGTGGTGGAAAAACAAAGGGACCTTCAAAAAGAAAAGATGAAGATAATATAAAATTTCAAAATATATTAATTGATGTTCTATAAGTATAATAGTTGAATAATTATAATGTAATTGTATTAGAAATGAAAATATTATATAATAAAGAAAATAGTCAAAAGGAGGGAATGAAATGAGCGATTTTTTTGACAAACTAAAGAAGAACATAGATAAAGGGGTAAGTAAGGCTAGTAAGAAGTCTGCTGAAATAGCTGAAAAAACAAAACTTCAAACTCAAATAATGTCTTTGAAAAATGACAAAAAGAATGAAATCAATGATTTAGGTAAAGTAACCTATGAAATGCTAAGAGAAGATAATTTAGATGAAGAAATACTAAATCTCAAATTTGAATCCATTATGGAAATTGAAAAACAAATCAAGGACAAAGAAGAACAAAAAGAAAATATCGAAAAAGAAGAAATAGCTGAAAAAACAGAAGAAGCCCAAGAGTTTGAAGAAACAGGAGAAGTAGAGTCAGATCAAATATTTTGTCCAAACTGTGGAGAGAAAAATTCTTCAGATGCAAAATTTTGTAAAAATTGTGGAACAAAACTCAACGATTAATATATTCACTACATATAAAACACCACAGCAGGGGCTGTGGTGTTTTATATGTTCTAATATTACTTAAATTCACCGTTAGCATAAATATAATCTTCTTCAACAACATTACATAATAAAATAATGTCACTTTCAGGAATTCGATATATTTCACCTAGTATATTTGCTATTGACTTAATAATTTTTTGAATTAGTTCTTTTCCATTTTTTTTAGAAATTCTTAAAGTAACGATTGGATTTTTGTCTTCTTTTCCTTTGAAAAATTTATCGTCATCAATAATATCTTTGATGATAATAATTCTTTCGATTTCTAACCCAGTATCCTGAGATAGTTCTTTCGCTACATGATCTAAATCTAAAGTCATATTATTGTCATAGGTTTTAATATTAATAAATGGCATTGTACCACCTCCTAAAAAACCATTATAATGTATTTTTGCATTTATTACAATAACCATATAATTCAATTTTATCATCAGTAAAGATGAAATCATTTTTTTCTGCTATATGACAAAAAGTATCTGTAGGACAAAAATCGAAGGCTACGGACTTGCCGCAATTTTTGCATATTAGATGATGGTGGTGTTTTTTTGTTGTTCTAATTTTATATAAATGTGAATTATAATTTTGTATTTTGCAAACTAAATTACATTTTTCAAGAAGGTTAATATTTCTATATATGGTGGATAAATCCAAACTGGTTCCGCTTTTATTTGTTTCTTCCTGTATTTCTTCAACAGATAAAAAAGAATCTAAATTTCTGAAAAAGGCTTCTAAAATCACCTTTCGCTGTTTAGTTAATTTATAATTCTTTTTTGACAATTCGAAGTAAATATCTTCTAAACTCATAAAACCCTCCAAAAATTTGGTTGAAATAATATTACAAATAACTTATAATTAAATTATAATATAAATGCAAATAATTTGCAATAAGAGGTGTAATATGAAAAAATTAATAATACTAATTATAATAATCATTACAATTGCTACTGGATGCAGTAGTAATACAGATAATTTACAAGAAAGCAATAATAGTTTAAATGTTATAGTTTCAATAGAACCTCAAAGAACTTTCGTAAAAAAAGTTACTGGAGAGTTAGCCAATATTAATGTTGTTATTCCAGAAGGATACAGTCCTGCAAATTATCAACCAAGCCCTAAAGAGATCCAGGATATAAGCAGTGGAGAAGTTTATTTTTCCATAGGGGTAGAAAGCGAAAAATCTTTTATACTTCCAAAACTAGAAGACTTAAATAAAGAAATTGAACTTATAGATTTACAGAAAAAAGTAATGGAAAAGCATGCAGTACTTCATATAGATGACCAAGACCAAGCCGAAGACCATGGTCACGGTCATGAAGAAGGAGAGATAGACCCTCATATTTGGTTATCTCCTAAAAGAGTAATTACAGTTGTAGAAATCGTAAGAGATTATATGATAGAAAATGATGAAGCTAATAAGAAAGAATATAATGAAAATGCAAGTGAATATATAAAAGAACTCAATAATCTCAATGAGGATTTAGTAGATACTTTTAAAGGATTGGAAAACAAGGCATTCATCATTTACCATCCAGCCTTTAGCTACTTTGCTTCAGATTACGGACTTGAGATGATTACTATTGAAGAAGATGGGAAAGAAGCAACAGCTAAAAGAATTCAAAAAGTAGTAGATTTTGCTTTAGAAAATGATATTAAAGTAATTTTTTATCAAAATGAATTTGATAGTAGCCAAGCTAATATTATAGCCAATGAAATAGACGGTGAAGTAGTAGAAGTAGCTCCTCTTTCAGGTAATTATATTGAGAATATGTACAAAATCAGAGATAAGTTTGCAGAAGTATTGAAGTAGGTGGTAAAAATGTATGATATAGAAATAAGTAATTTAAAGGTAAACTATGGTGATGTAGTTGCCCTAAATAATATAAATCTCAAAGTGAGAAATAAATCTTTTTTGGGAATTATTGGTCCTAATGGTGGAGGTAAAACTACTTTATTTAAGGTTATACTAGGATTAATTAATCCTGAAAGTGGGAATATTAAAATCAGAAAAAATATTAAAATTGGATATGTGCCCCAAAGTACAAATTTTGATAATAATTTTCCTATTTTAGTAAAAGATGTGGTTCTTATGGGTAAATTGGATAAAAAATTTAAAGCCTTTAAAAAATATTCAAGAACAGACAAAGAAGAAGCTTCAGAAGTAATGAACAAGCTGAATATATATCATTTAAAAGACAGACAGATAGGTGAATTATCCGGAGGACAACTTCAAAGAGTCTTGATAGGTAGAACTCTTGTAAATAATCCAGATGTACTTTTGCTGGATGAACCTACATCTAGTTTAGATAGTGAATCAAAAAAAGATATTTTTAATTTATTAAAAAATTTGAATAAAGAGAAAACCATATTAGTCATAACCCATGATATGGAATATGTATTTAAATACATAGATAGTATTGCCTGTGTAAATCAAAGTATACATTATCACGATGAAGATGAAAGCATTACTGAAGATAGCCTTAAAGATATTTATAACTGTCCTATAAACCTACTGCTTCAAAGCGGGGCAGTACAAAAGAGAATGGGCAATGAAGGAGGGGAATAAATGATTGAAGCTTTATTTCAATATACATTTTTAAGAAATGCTGTGATTTCTTCAATTATAGCAAGTGTAGTATGTGGAATTATAGGAACAATAATAGTCGAAAAAAAATTGGTTAGTATGAGTGGAGGTATTGCTCATACTTCTTTTGGTGGAATTGGATTAGGTTATTTGCTTGGAATTGAGCCTATTTTCGGGGGTTTGATATTTGCTGTAGTAGCAGCTTTAAGCATATCTAAGATAAGAAGAGAAACTAAAACAAAATCTGATACCTTAATAGGTATGTTTTGGGCAGTGGGAATGGCTTTAGGTATTTTGTTCATATCTATGTCTCCAGGATATCAACCGGATATGACTTCTTATTTATTTGGAGATATACTTACAGTATCTACTGAATACATAAAGATAATGTCGGTTTTAGGCTTATTTATAGTTGTAATTATATCTTCGGCATTTAACTATTGGAAGGCGTATCTTTTTGACGAAGAGTATTTAAAGGTTATGGGTATTAATATAGTAAGATTAGAATATTTGCTTTTCATATTAATATCTTTGAGTATAGTTATTTTAATTAAAGTTGTAGGTATTATATTAGCTATAGCCTTGCTTACTATACCTCCAGCTATATCTAAATTATTTACTAAAGATTTAAAAAAAATAATGGGTTTGTCCATTATTTTTGGTATTATTTTAAGTTTTTCAGGTCTTTACATTTCATATACCTTTGATATTCCATCTGGATCAACCATCATACTATTAGCCGTAACATTCTTTTTATTAACTTCTTTGGCAAAGGGGAAGTTTAATTAAAATGATTTTTTATTTAGATAGAATTTAATTTTTTTTACAGCTTTAGCATCTACCTTATCAATATTTTCTAAGTAATAATCAATATTTTTGAATTTAAAAGTTTTACCAAATAAAATTGTTTCTAAATTATTTCTTGTTTTATTGAGAACATAGAGTTCATCTTCGGTGTACTGAGGATGGTCTTTTAGGAAACCTACAATAATACTTAAGCTGGCATAGACTCTTTCTTTATTAAAATTTTTTTTCAAGCTTGAATACAATTCTTTTTTTTCTTTTTCCTTTATATCCCTATCATAAATTATATCTTGTATGATTTCTTTGGTGTAACCTATTATGCAGTTTTCTTTCATACAGTCAACGCAAGTCTCAGAACCGAGACATATTTCATCGATATAATTACTCAGTTTATTATAATACTGGTATAGTTCATTAGAGGATTTTTTTAGAGAATTATTTTCATACCTTGTATGTTTGTAAAATTTCATAGAAAAAAATATGTATACAACTAGTAATAAAAATAGTATTATCATATAAATCCAGCTGTTTTTTATAAAGGCAGGCAGTCCATAGGTTAAATTAACTATTCCTATAATGATAAATACAAATGAAGAAGCTATTTTAATATTTTTTTCTGGAATTTTAGACCCTAATTTTCTACTCATTAGAATAAAAACAACACTTACAGATAAAAGAGCAGCGACACCTCCCGTAAGGTTAGACAATGGATAAATCGATTTAGATGCTATAGCTAATGCAGAAAGTTGAGTTTTATCCCCTAGTTCTACTACAAAAAATGTAAAACCTATTATTAAGATACTGTATTTGAATTTATAGTTTTTTTCCTTTGGCTCTTCGCTATACTTTATAATATTTAAAAAACCAAAAAATAAAAAGATAAAAGCAGAAAAATAATAAAGATATACAGATGGTATATAGATAATTAAAATCTGTCCTAATAGAACAGCTAAGCCTTGACTTATTATAGAACCTAATAAAAACCCATAAAATATTTCCTTAAGACTATAGGACATAGAAAAAGAAAGAGCTAGTATTTGAGTTTTATCACCTATTTCTGCTGTGAAAATTAATAAAAATGATTTTAAGAATTCAATTAACATAAGTGCCTCCAGTCCCCATCTATTAAATATATCACAGGTATTATTAATAATCAATTTAAAAAAAAGTTGAGACTATGCTCAACTTTTAATGATTTTAATTTAAGATTCGTATTATATTTTCTATGCCTATTACAGATTTAAAGTCTTCAATATTTTCGGCTGCTTTCATCAAGTCTTCTTTAGAAGTTTCGTGAGTTAAAAAAATTAAGGGAACAGTTTTACCGTAGGAACTTTTTTGAACAACAGACTCTATACTAATATTTTGATCCCCGAAATATCCAGCTATTTGTCCTAAAACTCCGGAGGTATCTACCACTTCTAACCTTATATAGTACCTATGCTTTAAACTTGATGAAGAAGATATTTCTCCAATGGTATTTGATAATAAATTTTCTGTAGAATTACACTTGTATATATTGATTAAATCAGTTAATACAGCACTTCCAGTAGGCATACCCCCTGCTCCTTTACCGTACATCATTACTTCGCCTAGAGAATTTCCTTCCACAAAGATACTGTTAAATTCGTTTTTAACGGAAGCTAGGGGGTGGTTTTCACTAATAAAAGTAGGCTCAACAGAAAGTTCCAAATTTTCTTTTGAGTTATCTCCTATAGCTAATAGCTTAATTACATAGCCTAACTCTTCAGCATATTTAATATCTTCCTGATTTATATTCTTTATACCATTGCAAGGAATATCTTTTGGGTTAACCCTTTTGCCGAAAGCTATATTTGATATTATAGATAACTTGTAAACGGCATCCTCTCCTTCTAGATCTGAAGTTGGATCTGCTTCCGCATATCCTTTTTCTTGGGCTAATTTTACTGCTTCTTGGAAATCCATTTCATTTTCTTTCATTTGAGTTAATATGAAATTTGTAGTTCCATTAATTATGCCCATTACCTTATCAATTTTATTAGATGCTAAATTATCATTGATAGTATTAATGATAGGTATTCCACCGCCTACGCTTGCTTCAAATTTTAAAGCAGAATTTACCTTACTACAGGTTTCATAAAGTTCCTTACTATATGTAGCTACTACTGCCTTATTAGCAGTGACTACATTTTTGCCTTTTAAAATTGATTTTTTAATATAATCGAAAGCTGGTGATAAGCCTCCTAAAAGTTCAACAACAACATCTATATCGTCGTCGTTTAATATATCTTCAAATTTATTTGTCAATTGAAAATTTGAAACATCTATACTTCTTTGTTTGTTTAGATTTCCCACTAAAACCTTTTTTATTATAAGTTCTTTTCCTAGGGTTTTGGATATTTTTTCTTTATTTAAATTTAACGTTTTAATAAAACCTGAACCTACAGTTCCTAAGCCTAAAAGACCTATATGAATTTTTTCCATTCTATCCTCCTATGTATCCGAATTAAACACAAATGTATCTTTAACAAAAACTACCATTAAATATTAACATAAAAATATAAGTAATACAATAATCTATTTATGAAATAACACAGCAATACTTATTTCTTTAAAATTATTCTAACATATTAGTTTTATCAAAGGAAATATTTTTTAAACTAGAATAAATAACTATAAATTCACCAAAAAATGTTTTAAATCTAAAAAATTGGATATAAATATAAAAGAAGGAAATTTAATTTGGGGGTGATTTGTTGACTACAGAAATATTAATAGCTTATGGTATACTAGCATTAGCTATATTTTTATTTGTATCAGAACTAGTTAGACCGGATATTACAGCTATAATAATAATGGTTGTTTTAGCTTGGTCGGGCCTTATAGAAGTTACAGAAGCCTTTTCTGGATTTTCTAGTAATGCAGTTGTATCCATTATGGCTGTAATGATAATGGGTTATGGCATCGATAGATCTGGTATTATGAATATAGTATCTGAAAAAATTACTAAAGCGGCAGGAACTTCCCAGAAAAAAATCTTGGTATTTATTTCTGGAACAGTTGGTATTATATCTTCTTTTATGCAAAATATAGGTGCAACAGCCTTGTTTTTGCCGGCTTTGATGAAAATATCTAAAAAAACTAAAATAAGTCCTTCTAAATTAATTATGCCTATGGGATTTGCAGCCATATTAGGAGGAACTCTGACAATGGTGGCTTCAGGCCCGCTGATTATTCTTAACGACATGGTTACAGGGGCAGGTTATGAAAGATTCAGTATATTTGGACCTACACCTATAGGAGCGGCATTATTGGTTGCAGGAATAGGATACTTTTACATATTTGGTGATAAAGTTCTTCCTAAGGGAGGAGATGATTCTAAAGATGATAATCAAAAAAAGCTTATAGAATTATTTGATCTTCCGGATTCGGTATTTGAAATAAGAATAGAAGACAATAGTCCTATATTAGGAAAAACTATAGAAGAAGTAGACTTATGGAATAGGTACAATATACACGTAATAGCTATTCAAGAAGGAGATAGCGTAACGTATGCTCCTTGGAGAAAAACAAAGTTTACTCCTGATCAAACAATAGCTGCCCTTGGAAAAAAAGAGAATATACAAAGATTTACTGATGAATGCGAATTAAAACTATATGCTTCACTAGGAAAATTTTCCAATATAGAAGAGGAAAACTTCGCAGGATTTGCTGAAATTATAATCCCACCGGGATCCAAATTAAAAGACAAGAGTATAAGTGAAATAGCTGTAAGAAAAAATTTCAATGTAGAACCTGTTGTAATGATGAACAGACAGGGAGAAATAGTTGATTATTACAAAAAACCATTAAAGCCTGGACAAGTACTCATAATATATGGAAGATGGTCTGATATAAGAAAACTAAAAAACATGCAAGACTTTATTGTAGTTTCTCCAGTACCTGGTGAAAGATCAGGAGAGCAGATTAAAAATTCATATTTTGCTATTGCAGCACTAGGAATAGCTATATTATTAGTACTTTTAGGTTTTAGACTATCATTAGGATTCCTAACAGGAGCATTAATAATGATATTGGCAGGTGTAATACCTATAGATGAAATATATAAGGGAATAGATTGGAAGACAGTTTTTCTTCTAAGTGGTTTAATTCCTTTAGGAATAGCATTCGAACAATCGGGAGCAGCTCAATATACGGCAGACTTTGTAATAAAAGTTATAGAATCTTGGGGGACTATACCTATTATGTTTGTAATAGGATTACTAGCTACATTATTTTCTTTATTTATGTCAAATGTAGCAGCAACAGTACTACTGGTACCCTTGGTATTAATAATGGGAGAAAACTTTGGTATAAGCCCTAGAGCACTAGCGATTTTAGTAGCGATATCAGCATCAAATTCATTTATACTACCCACTCATCAAGTTAATGCATTTTTGATGGGACCGGGAGGATACAGCAACAAAGACTATATTAAGTCTGGAAGTATTATGACTGTATTGTTCCTAATAGTAGCTGTATTTGGTGTTTATATAATATATACATAAAACATACAAAATGATAGGAGGAAATTTATGTTATTAAAACATTATTA
>Ga0102926_1002715_pt1 | contig 10184 bp, 8 predicted proteins | sample SalPonR1_A_D2_MG_FD_78173 | JGI IMG/M metagenome (GOLD analysis project Ga0102926, IMG submission 78173) | Salt pond soil microbial communities from South San Francisco under conditions of wetland restoration - Salt Pond MetaG R1_A_D2_MG | ecosystem: Environmental > Aquatic > Marine > Intertidal...
AAAGACAAGATTGGTAATATCAGGATTCCTTCTGATAGTGTGCAGAAAATGATTTCCCCCCTCACCATACATATCCCCGTCTCCTCCAATTGCTATTACATTGAGCCCGGGATTAGATACTTTTATAGCTGTTGCATTTGAAAGGGCTCTTCCATGCAGTCCATTAAAAAAGTGGGATTTCATAAAATGAGGAGTTTTGCCAGCCTGTCCTATTCCAGATACCAGAACTACATTTTCGGGACCAATAGCAAGTTCAGCAAGGGCACTTTTAAGTGAATCCATGATCTTGAAATCTCCACATCCCGGACACCACTGAATGTCAACATCTTTCAGGTCAAAAACAGAAGGATCCATGATCATTCCTCCTTACCTTCAAAAACTGCTTCGAGTCTATCGCAGATCTCTTCAACTGAAAATTGCAATCCCCTGTAACCTGTTATGCAGGTATCTACGCTAAACCCTGTAGTCTGCTTAATAAGCATTGCGAGCTGTCCAGTAGCGTTACCCTCTATAGTGATGGTTTTCTTCGCCCGTTTTATATGTTCACCCAGGAGGTTTTCAAGTGGGTAGATCTGTCGTAAATGTATATGGGCGACATCATCATGATCTAATAATTCCAGGGCCTCTTCGATCACAGGATAAGTGGAACCCCAGGATATAACAAGATATTTAAAATCTTCTGCTCCACTAAAATATGACGGTATTGTTTCATTCTTTAGATCTTCCAGTTTTTTTAATCGTTTTTCTACCATGTTTTTTCTAAGAACAAAATCTTCCTGTACATGTCCCCACGGATCATGCTCATGACTGTCCGCACCCACGAGACCCGGACCATATCCGGGTACAGATCTTGGCGATATCCCATTTTCGGTAATTTCATATCTTCTGTATCCATTATCTGCCTTAATAATGTGATATCTGTTATTTTCACTTTTCACATCAAAAACAGGGACATCATAAAACGTGTTCAGGTAATACTGATCTGTCAGTAATATCACAGGTACCTGATAACTGTCCGCAAGATTAAAGGCTTTTTTCATCAAGTAGAAACCATCCTCAATGGTAGCCGGAGCAAGAACTATTCTCGGAAATTCTCCATGTCCTGAGTATACAGCAAGGTTAAGGTCTCCCTGTTCTGTACGGGTAGCCATACCCGTTGCAGGGCCTGGCCTCTGGGCAAGATGAACAACTACCGGAGTTTCCATTACTCCAGCAAGGCTCAATCCCTCACTCATGAGGGCAAATCCTCCCCCGGAAGTAGAAACCATGGAACGCGCACCTGCATAACTTGCCCCTACAGCACTGTTTATGGCAGCGATCTCATCTTCGATCTGTTCAGCAACTATGTCAAAATCACGGGCATGTGATGCAAGATAGGTAAGAACTCCAGTAGCAGGTGACATGGGATATGAGGCAATAAAATTGCAGCCCCCGGCTATAGCTCCCAGAGATACAGCTTCACTGCCATCAAGGGCTATCCTTTCCTCCCTGGATGATAGTGAAGTCATCTCAAGATATAAACCCTGGCTTGACCTGATCTGCTCGCCTTTCAGGATCCCTGCATCTGCTGCATCCATATTCTTCTCAACCACAGATCCTCCCTTCGATGAAAAGATCTGATCGAACATTCCTTTAACTACATCTCTGCGTACATTCAGAATCCCGAATATAACTCCGGCAGCAATTGAATTCGCATATACTCTCCCGCCCAACTCCCTGGCTTCCTTGAGAAATGATGCGTCATAAAACGAAAGATCTTCTGAAAACTCATTGCCCACATTGTCTTTATCACCAATGATTAAAGTTTCTTTAGAAACTCTTTCCATAATATTTGGCCTGATGCCCGGGCTCAGGGCGATCAGGATGTCCACCCTGTCAACAAAAGCACTAACTTCATCCCGGCATACCCGTATTTCGGTAGAATTGTTACCTCCTCTGACGCGAGACATATACTCCCTGCTTGCAAATACATGATAACCAGAGGATTTAAGCGCATGTACAAGAAGTTTTTCTATAGTCTTGATACCCTGTCCTGCTGCTCCACAAAGAACTATCGAAATCCCTTTTGTTTTTTTGAAATCTGAACTCAATTTTTAACCTCCTTTAATACGATCAGGTAAAAGATAAAATTAGTTAAATGATCAGACGCCATTAAAGAGATTTTTACCACATCTTTTATCACTCTACCTAACTATACTAAAGAAATCAAGAATTTGCATTTATTACAGATCGATCCAGTACTGAAAAGATTTCCGGAATTTGAATAGATTTCTGCAATTGCGTGGAGTATAAGAAAAAACAGAAGGTCTCACTTATAAGGATAGGAGGAGAAAGATAAGATATTTAAAAAAAGCTGCCCTCAAAAAAAGGGCAGCTTTAAGGTTACGAAAAATACAGAATAACTAAGCTGTTTCTTTAGGCGGTTTCATTGCTTTCAGAGCCTGGACAACCAGCAGTACACCAAGCACCATCAGGATAACGGCAACTCCGGCAAGCAGGAAGTTGGGATGTTCACCCGCAAGGGAATTCTTGATAAGCAGTACAAGAGCTGCACCTGTTGTAACGATCATGAACCAGAAAGGGATCATCAGGAACTTGTTATCCTTTTTGAGGGCCTTGAATACCCATACGCCAACACCAAGAAGTGCAAGAGCGGCAACCATCTGGTTGGATGCGCCGAAGATCGGCCAGATAGCTTTCCATGCCGGGATGGCATTACCTGCAGGATCATGGGCAGGAGTGAACATGAGAGCTAAAGCACCTGCCACTGTGATAATGGTGGCAACATACTTGTTTATCTTCATGTTGGAAAGTTCCTGGATCTGGTAACGGGTAAGACGGGTTGCTGTATCCAGAGATGTAAGAAGGAAAGAGTTTATGGCTATAGCACCAAGACGCATGCCAAGTTTAGGATCCATTCCAAGGATCGTGGCAAACTGTCCCATACCCTGAGAGAAGGTTACGACCGGTCCACCTTTAACGATAGAACCAGTTACCATTACAGTACCTATGGCTATGGTCGCGACTACACCTTCAAGAAGCATGGAACCATAACCAACTATAACAGCATCGCTCTCTTTTGCTATCTGCTTCGCTGTTGTGCCGGAACCTACAAGAGAATGGAATCCGGAGATCGCTCCGCATGCAACGATGACAAAGAGCATTGGCCATATGGGTGTACCGTCGACAACAAAACCACCCCAGGTTATGATCTCACCGGAGTTAAACTTACTGCCGAAGATCATACCAACAGCACCAATGATCACTGCAAGGTAAAGAAAATAGGAGGCAAGATAATCACGGGGCTGGAGAAGAAGCCATACAGGAAGAATGGAGGCAAGAAGGATATATCCTGCAAGGATCCAGTTCCAGGTGGTATTTGGAAGACTGAAGGTAGTCATTATCCACTCCGAGTTTACACCCTGGACCGTTGCAAAACCAATTATTGCAAGCATAACAACGGTTACCAGCCAGAGAGGAGTATGATACTTGTAAATAAGGATACCGGAAATAACAGCCATACCTATGTAAAGGCAACCCACAAACGCAACTATTGGATCAGCCGCAAAAGTATTGGCTGAAAGGACCAGGAAAACTGCAACCACAAGAACAAGAGCAAGTATGGTGAAACAAAGGAAAAGAACCTTACCTGTTCTCCCTATCCAGCGGTCGATCACCTCTCCTATTGATTTGCCATCATGTCTCATGGATGACACAAGTGCACCCATATCATGAGGACCACCAAGGAAAGCTGAGCCGACGAGACACCATATGTAAGCCGGGAGCCATCCGAACATGGATGCAGCAGCGATTGGCCCGACAATCGGTCCCGCTCCTGCAATGGAAGCAAAATGATGACCTACAAGCACTGCTGGATGAGCAGGACAGTAGTCAATACCGTCGAACATCGTTTCTGCAGGGGTTTTATTGGCATCGTCAAGACCGTATACTTTGGCCATGTATGTACCATGAAATTTGAAAGCTACTAAAAAGACAACTACAGCTATAATAAACATTGCAGCAAACATACTTACACCTCCAAGATGCATAAAAGATAAATATGTACATAGATGAAACTGACCGTAAAACAATTAAAAAAGAAAATCAGGAACTTTCCTCTTCTCTGGCATCATCCTCCTTTTTGCTGAGATATTCAGGATCTTCAAGCAATTGCCAGGCCTTGTCCACAAGCGGAGCAAGATCCTTGAACTTTTTATCATAAGTTCCATTTATGCTATAATGATACACTTCAAGATAACCTTTAAAACCGAGAAGGAAAGATCTTATCCGTTTTTTGTCGGAGGCATTATCTTCCACAAAAATAAATCTGTGCATCATTGTTTCTTTTTCAGGTTTCCAGTCTTTATACACATGATCAGCATCTATCTGTCCCTGATGCAACCATACAATATAATCATAAGCATAATATTTTGCTACTACACCCATAAGACTGTCCTTGACAAAGGTAACCTTCCTTGAAACACCCTTCATTCCATCATATTCCCAGGGTTCAAAACCCCAGTATGACCAAAAATCCATTGCATTACCAAGAACTGAATAATCCGTCACTTTAACACCTCTCTCACGCACACATTATACAACATGCATAAAAAGAATTCATTATCTGAAAACTATTTAAATAGTTATGGTTTTTAAAACTTCAGAACTGGTAGTGCTTGCAAATAATTTTTCTGGACTATATAATACCCGACGTCGACGGGTGACTAGCTCAGGGGAAGAGCGCTTCCTTCACACGGAAGAGGTCACAGGTTCGAACCCTGTGTCGCCCACCAAAAAGTCAGGCAGCATCATAAAGATGCTGCCTTTTTATTGTTATTCCCTGATTATAGTCTCTTTTCTTCCAGGTCCAACACCTATTAACCCTGCTTTGACACCAGAGTATTCTTCTATAAATTCAACGTAATTTTTAGCAGCTGAGGGGAGATCCTCAAAAGACCTGCAGGATGATATGTTCTCCTGCCATCCTTTCAAAACCTTATATGAGGGTTTAACTTTTTCAAGAACCTTGATATTACTGCTGAAAAGATCCGTTGTTTTCCCGTCTATCTCATAACCGGTACATACTTTTATCTCGTCAAGTCCTGTAAGGATATCAAGCTTTGTCAGGGCAAGCATGGACAATCCGTTGATCCTGACTGAATAATTGAGGGCCACAAGATCAAGCCATCCGCATCTTCGGGGTCTGCCTGTAGTAGCACCATATTCTCCACCCCTTTCTCTGAGATAATCCCCTGTCTCTCCACTATCCTCTGTAGGGAATGGGCCAGCACCAACCCGTGTGCAATAGGCCTTTACGACTCCAGCCACATCGGTAATACATGTTGGAGAAATTCCAAGTCCTATGGTCGATCCACCGGAGATCGGATTTGAACTTGTAACAAAAGGATATGTCCCGTGGTCCACATCAAGAAGAGTACCCTGAGCCCCTTCAAGAAGAACAGATTTCCCGGCGGATAACTGTTCATACATTAATGCAGAAACATCAGAGATATAGGGCTCAAGCATCTTACCCCATTCAAGAGCGGTGTTGAATATTTCATCAAAAGCAACAGGCCCCTTGTTGAATACTTTGGCCAACTCAAGGTTCTTGAGGTCAAGATTGACCGTAAGTTTTTCCCTGAGAATATCCGGATCTAAAAGATCGGACATCCTTATACCCATTCTGTTGTATTTATCCACATAACAGGGACCTATGCCTCGTCCTGTTGTACCAATTTTTTTACTATTGCCCCGGAATTCTTCTTCAGCAACATCAAGAAGTTTATGATATGGCATAACAACATGAGCCGCTTCGCTTATAACAAGTCTGGCCCGGTCCATACCCTGCTGCTGCAGAAGATCGAACTCTGCGATCAATTGTTCCGGATCTATAACTACACCGTTTCCTATGACACAGATCCTTGAGGGATAAAGCATTCCTGAGGGAAGCAGATGAAAGACATATTTTTTGTTCTCAACGATAACAGTATGCCCCGCGTTGGCCCCTCCCTGGTATCTCGCAAAAACATCGACATTTTCACCGAGATAATCGACTACTCTGCCCTTGCCTTCATCGCCCCACTGGGCTCCCACTATAACCTGTACTGAACCTTTCAAGGCAGAAACCTCCTTATTTACCCTCACGGGCTTTCAACAACTCTGGAACAGTGACAAATTCTACTCCTTCTACACGTTTTGTGCAAAGGTCCGCAAGAAACTCCACGGTCACAGGCCTTACGTGACATATAGCGATCACCTGCCCGTTTCTTTCTGCCATTCTGACAATTTTTTCAAAAACAGAACTTATCTCCCTTATATCGGAACTATTGTCGAGAAATATATTATTATAAAAAGCCGGGATATTTCTATCCAGAGCAGTTTCATACGCCACTGAACTGCTTGAAGTCCTGCTGTCCAGAAAGAAAAGATCTGTCATGGAAAGCTCTTCCATGACAGCGTTCATTATTTTTTTGTTTGATGTTGCTTTAGACCCACGATGGTTATTCATACCCACAGCGCCCGGATAGGTATCTGTTACTTTTTTTATCTCCTCCCGGACCACATGACTTTCCATATCCACACCGATAATATAGGGACCTCCAACCTCATCAATAAATGCCTGCATGGGCATGTGGATCAGATAAGGTATATCCTTTTCTGATGCAATTTCAATTGCCCTGTCTGTACCGTCAAGATATGGAATAATTGTCCATGTCTGAGGAATGTCGAGACTTGCAAGATCTTCAGCCATGGAAGAAGAATAACCAAAATCGTCAATTACAATGGCTATCTCCGGCAGTGAACCCGATTCATCACCAGACAAAAACCTGTCTGATGAAACCATCTCAAGATCCGAAGAATATTCGAAAACCCCGTCACCTGACATTACCATGGTTAAAACACACAGATCCGAACTAATTGTTGTAAACAAACTATCAGAAAGGGGATACATATCTTTAGAAAGGACCTTGAATACCACTTTTTTTTGATCCTTCCCAGAAAAAAGGCCATCCGGCCTTCCATGTTTTTCACTCTGGTCATTGAAAAATACAGAAAGGCCGGAAAAGATACCAAGCAAAATGATCGACACTAACAGCAAAAATACTATTTTTTTCCTCATCTTAATCCCTGGACAAATCTAAAATAGCCCCGCCTTCCGGCTTCTGTTAACTGGCTTTCTCATAAAATTCCACATCATTCTTATCCGACGTGGACATTTTTGTCTTTAAGGCTTCCACAGCTTTTTTAAGCTGCTCATCCTTTTCATGTTCCTTGGTCATTTCGCCTTCCACCATGATGTCCGGTTCGAGCCCAACGTGGTCGATAATGGTCCCGGAAGGAGTGTGATACCGGGCTATGGTAACATAAACACCCGAACCATCCGGGAGATTGAAAAGAGTCTGAACTGAACCTTTACCAAAACTCTTTACCCCAACTATGGTAGCCCTGTCCCTGTCCTTTAGAGCCCCTGACACTATCTCTGAAGCACTGGCACTTCCCTCGTTGATCAAAACGACCATAGGAAGAGTGCAAAGCCTTCCAGCATCGGCAAAGAGTTTGTCATTCGCTCTTTCTACCCGGCCTTTCATCCCCACGACAAGACCTCCGTCAAGGAATATATCTGCAACATCCACGGCAGAACCAAGAAGGCCTCCTCCATTATTTCTTAGATCAAGGATCATTCCAACAGCCCCTTCAGCCTTGAGATCTTTGACCGCGGTCTTAACATCTCTTGCAGTTTCCTGCTTGAACTGTGTTATCCTTATGTAGCCGATCTTTTCGGGGAGCATTTCAAATCGAACGGACCTTAGTTTTATTATCTCCCGGACCAGATGAAACTCAAGAAGCTTCTCTTCACCTTCTCTTCTTACCCATATAGTTATCCCTGTTCCCGGTTTACCTCTCAGCCTTTTAACTACATCATGGGTATTCCATCCCATGATAACTTCGTCCTCAACCTTGACTATCTGATCCTGAGGTTTAATGCCGGCCCTGTCTGCAGGTGTATCCTCAATAGGACTTATGATAACGGTCATACCATCTCTCTGCCCTATATACATTCCCAAACCTCCGTATTCGCCCCTCATATCTATCTCTTCATCTTTAAGGGTATCCGGATCGACAAAGCGGGTATATGGATCATTCCAGGCAGCAACCATACCTTCAAGGGCACCATAAACAAGTTCCTTTTCTGATATATCTGAAATATCCCCATCCACGTGATATGTTTCAATTATCGCTTTGGCCTGTTTCATAAGCCACAACGACTTTGGTTCGAAAGGAGTGATCCTTGATATATCTGAAAAATCACCTGCATTGGCCGCAAGCATTGAACCCGCTGCCACTACTATCATTAAAGTTATTAAAAGCTTAAATAGATTTTTCTTCGCAAATAAACGCACGATCTATTCCTCCAGTAAATTTATTTATAGTTTAAAGGTATTTCATTGGATCTCTTGCATCTCCGTTGACTCTGACTTCAAAATGAAGATGTGGACCCGTTGCTACACCTGTACTTCCAACCCTGCCTATAACCTGACCAAGCTTAACTCCCTGCCCTTCCTGTACTCCGGTCGAACTTAAATGCGCATAAACAGTAGTGAGATTCCGCCCATGGTCCATAATAATTATCTGTCCATAGCCTCTAAGCCATCCTGAAAAGAGTATATTACCATCCTGGGCAGCCCTTACCGGAGTTCCTTTTCCTGCACTTATATCTATACCAGTATGCTGGCTCCTGGTTTTAAAGATCGGATGGACCCTCGTGCCGAATCCACTTGTGATCCTGCCTTTGACAGGCCATGCAAGTTTGGCACCAGCTTTCATATATGTTACAGGCATTGAATTATTAATTGACGTATTACTTTTTCGCCTGTTCTCCAGTTCTTTTTTCTTTTTTGCCAGAACCGAGATCTTGTTCTTTATCTCTCTCTGGGATCTCTCCAGTTCTTTTGCTGCCTTAAGATGAAGTGACTTCTCTCTTTTCAATCTGGAAAGAAGATCGTTCCTGTTTGAACTTTCCCTGCTGTAGTTTTTCTTTGCTGATCTAAGTTCTGCAGCCTGGCTATCGAGAAGAGATCTTTTTTCCTCAAGTAACATGCAGGCCTCCTGCAGATCATTCTTTCTTTTTTTGACGGATTGAATAATATCCCTGTCCTGCCTGGCTATTTTGGAAAGGAGAAAAGATGTCGTCATAGCTTCGTGAGCAGAAGGCGCTGACAGTAAAAGCTCCAATCCTGCAGTACCGCCATATTTATATATTGATACAAGCCTGTCCTGAAAAGCTTCAGTCATGGAAGAAAGGTCACTGTCAGCCTGTTTTATCTGCTTCTGATAAACCATTATACTTTTTTTGACCTTCTCCTGTTTAAGTTCGAGGACCCTTATCTTCTGTTCCGCAAGCTTTATCTTCTGGTCATAATTGGATAATTCCTGAAGTACACCCTTTTCTTTTCTTTTAACGCTGGATATGGCTTCCCTGTGCTGCTTAACCTGCTTCTGGAGTGTTGTCATTGTTCGTTCTTCTCTTGCTATCTTATTTTCAAGTTCGGTCGTAGAACCTGCATGGGCAACACTGGAAATAAGAAGTACCAGAAGAAATGCAATCAATATCGGAACTGATAGTCTTTGCAGCTTCGATCTTTTCCAGTAACAAAAGTTTGACATATTGTTCAGCCCCCCTCTACTTCCTACTCAGGACAGCAGGCACGTACAATATATTTATGGACAGCGAACCAGCTGCATAACCATCCAAGCGTCATACCTGTACCGGTAATTACAAGATAAAAGCGCATAAGCAGTACCGGATCGTTAACTATATGCATAAAAGGAAGTGTTGAAAGGACTATGCCTGTAATGGAGGAATACGAACCGGCTATCATCATAACAGCAATAAGTGAACCCATAGTACTTAGTATCATACCTTGAAGGACAAATGGCAAGGCAATATAAGTATGAGTTGCACCGACAAGCAACATAACTTCTATTTCTTTCTGCTTTGAGTAAAGAGCAATTTTTACTGTATTGTAAAGCACAAGAGCTGTAATTGTGATGGCAAGGAGAAGGACAGCCAATGATACTCTGTTCATCATGGAAGAAACTTTTGAGAGCTTTTCTGCAAGATGCCCCGCATACACTACCTCCTCGACATCAGGAAAAGCCATAAGATCTCTTACAAGGGGAGT
>Ga0102926_1002721_pt1 | contig 10172 bp, 5 predicted proteins | sample SalPonR1_A_D2_MG_FD_78173 | JGI IMG/M metagenome (GOLD analysis project Ga0102926, IMG submission 78173) | Salt pond soil microbial communities from South San Francisco under conditions of wetland restoration - Salt Pond MetaG R1_A_D2_MG | ecosystem: Environmental > Aquatic > Marine > Intertidal...
GGCACAGCCCGACCCCGGCGGGCAGGTGCGGCTGACCGCGCAGAACCCGCGCCGCCGCGAGATGATCAGCATCATCGACTGGCGCATGGCGCAATGCGCCGCGCGCGATGTGACCTTCCATTTCAACACATGGGCCGAGGCGGAGGATATAACCGCACTCGCGCCTGATGTGGTGATCGTGGCAACAGGCGGCCTGCCCAATGTCGAACTCTACGAAAGCGGCAGGGAACAGGACCTTGTCACCACAACATGGGACATTATCGCTGGCGATGTGAAGCCCGGGCAAAATGTGCTGATCTATGACGAAAGCGGCGATCACCCCGGCCTGATGGCCGCCGAGGTGGCCGCCAATGCCGGTGCATGCGTCGAGGTGATGACCCCCGACCGCACCTTTGCCCCCGATATCATGGGGATGAACGTGGTACCCTATATGCGCGCATTGCAGGACAAGGACGTGACCTTCACCGTAACCCGCCGCCTCTTGGACGTGACGCGCGACGGCAACCGCCTCGAGGCCAAGATCGGCACCGATTACAGCGATTTCACCTCCAGCAAGACCTACGATCAGGTGGTGGTGAACTACGGAACGATGCCGATGGACGAACTGTATTTCGATTTGAAGCCGCTGTCCTCCAACGGCGGCGAGGTGAATTACGATGCGCTGATCGCCGGTCAGCCGCAAATCGTCACGCGCAACCCGGACGGTGCATTCCAGCTATTCCGGATCGGCGACGCTGTCAGCGCACGCAACACCCATGCCGCGATTTATGACGCGTTGCGACTGGTCAAGGACATCTGATCCGGGCTGTCAACACCGGCGCACGCGGTGCTCACCCCGTCGCGACGCCGTTCAGGAAAACGCGAACGGCCAGCCGCGTTCGGGCTGCGAACTCTTCAGGCGAGGCCAGTCGCGCGGGATCGAGCAGCGATTCCAGCGGCCATGGGCGCAGCATGTCGAGCAAAAGCGCGGCGGCCTGTCCGGTGTCGTCCAGGGCGATCTCCGCGCGTGCGACCCCGCGATCCAACTCTTCAGTCAGAATGCGCAAATCCCGCTGCATCAGCCGGTCCACCAGATCACGCCCGATCTCAGGACAGGCAGGAACCTGGGCCATGAAGGTCCGCAGGATTTCCAGTGGCAGGCCATAGCCCTGATGGCGGGCATTGCGGGACATAAGGCAAGTCAATCGTTCGGAGATCGGCATGGCGGTCTCGGTCTCGGGCAAAGGCTGAATGAATTGCTCCGCGACCTTGTCCATATAAGCGCGCAAGAGCGTGGTCCGGCTCGGAAAGACATCGTAGAGCGTGCGCTTCGACATTCCCGCATGGCGCGCGATGGCCTGCATCGTCGCTCCGTCTAGCCCGGCCTCCGAATGCAGTTCTTCGAGCGCAGCAAAGATCACCTCGCGCCGCGCCTCGGGTGAGAGCGTCACCGGACGCCCGCGCCGGGCCGGATCACATTGCCCGATTTGCGGGCGCTTTGCCGGTATCGACCCCATTCATCCCCGCACAGTCAGTGTGCGCCCCCAATTGCGCGCTTGCCATTTCCAAACGCGCCATATTTATAAAACCTACGAGTTTTATAAATCAACGGACGCATACTCGCCAATCCTTTATGCGTGAAAGGGCTTGTGATGGCTTATCTCCCCCGTTTCCTGTCTGCACTCGTGACCTGTGCCTGCCTTGTGCCCGGCACCCTTACAGCGCAGCAGGGCCAAGGTCCGGTGCCGGTAACCGTGGTCTCGGTTCAGCCACAGGACGTGACATTGACCTCACTCTTGCCCGGACGCGTAGCCGCCTCCGCCGAGGCCGAAGTGCGCCCGCAGGTCAACGGCATCATCACCGAACGACTGTTCGAGGAAGGCGCGGACGTGTCCGAGAGCGATCCACTCTATCAAATCGACCGGGCGACCTATGAGGCCACTGTCCGACAGGCACGCGCCAGCGTCGCACAGGCCGAGGCACAGCTGCGCGCCGCCAAACGCGAGGCGAACCGCCTGGTGGAACTGCAATCGCGCAACGTGGCCAGCGAGCAGGCACTCGACGAGGCCGTATCGGCGCGTGACAGCGCCGAGGCCGGGTTGGAGCTCGCGCGCGCGCAACTCAACTCCGCCGAGATCGAGCTGTCGCGCACCACCATCCGCGCGCGGCTTTCTGGCCGGATCGGCCTGTCGCAGACCTCGCAGGGCGCGCTCGTGACCGCAAGCCAGGCGCAGCCCCTGGCCGTGATCCGCAATATCAACCCGGTCTATGTGGACGTCACCCAATCCGCCGCCGACCTGCTCCGCTGGCGGCGCGGCGAGACCGAAGAGGAGTTGCGCGGCGCGGATGCGACGGTGCGGCTGATTCTCGCCGACGGCTCGGACTACTCCGAAACCGGCCAGCTCAAGGCCGCCGAGCCGAATGTCGACCCGCAGACCGGCGTGGTGACCTTGCGCATGCAGTTCGAAAACCCCGATCTTCTGCTTTTGCCCGGCATGTACGTCCAGGTCGACATGCCCGTCGAGGTGGCCGAATCCGTCTACCTTGTCCCGCAGGAAGGCGTCGTGCGCGACCGGCGCGGGCGGCCCAACGCATGGGTGGTGAACGCAGAGAACGTGATCGAGGAGCGCACGATCAGCATCGTGCAGGACCGTGGCAATCAATGGGTCGTGGACGATGGGCTGAACCCGGGGGATCGCATCGTCGTCTCGGGCTTTCAGAAAACCTCTCCGGGGGCGACGGTCGCCCCTGAAGAACGCGCAGAGTAACCGGGTAAAGGACGCGAGGATATGGCACGTTTCTTCATCGACCGCCCGGTCTTTGCCTGGGTCATCTCGATCCTGATCATGGGCATCGGGGTTCTGGCGATCCGGCTCTTGCCGGTGGCGCAATATCCCGAAATCGCCCCGCCCTCGGTCACGGTGGCCGCCAACTATCCCGGTGCCTCGGCCGAAACGGTGGCCAATACCGTGACGCAGGTGATCGAACAGCAGATGACCGGCCTTGATGGGCTGCGCTATTTCTCGTCACGCTCCACCTCGCAGGGCAATGCAGAGATCACGCTGACCTTCGAAACCGGCACCGATGCCGATATCGCGCAGGTACAGGTGCAGAACAAGCTGGGGCAGGCCACGCCGCTCCTCCCCGAGATCGTCCAGCGGCAGGGCATCACGGTCGAGAAATCCTCGGCCGGGTTCCTGATGGTCGTGGGCATGATCTCGACCGATGGCGCGCTCGAACAGGTGGATCTGTCGGATTACATGTCGACCAACCTCGTGGACGAGCTGAGCCGGGTCGAAGGCGTCGGCTCGGTGCAGGTCTTCGGCTCGGAATACGCCATGCGCATCTGGCTCGACCCGTCCAAGCTGGCGGCGTTCGGCATGTCACCCTCGGAGGTGGTCGCCGCCGTCTCGGCGCAGAACGCGCAAATCTCAGCGGGGGCGTTCGGCGCACGGCCCGCGGTTGACGGCCAGCAACTCAACGCCACAATCACCGCGCAATCGCTACTGAACACACCCGAAGATTTCCGCCAGATCGTGCTGCGCGCCGAGACCGATGGTGGCCTCGTGCTGCTCGATGATGTGGCCCGCGTCGAGATCGGCGCGCAGAACTATGCTACCACGGCCCGCTTCAACACCGATCCGGCGGCGGGCATGGCGATCACGCTCGCACCGGGGGCCAACGCACTCGACACCGCGCGCGCGATTAAGGAACGGATGGCGGAATTCGCCCGCTTCTTCCCCGAGGGCGTCGATTACGTGATCCCCTACGACACCACGCCTTTCGTCGAAATCTCAATCAAGGAGGTGGTCAAGACCCTGTTCGAGGCAATCGGACTGGTGTTCCTCGTGATGCTGCTGTTCCTGCAGAACCTGCGCGCCACACTCATTCCAACACTTGCGGTGCCTGTGGTTCTTCTGGGCACCTTCGGGGTGCTGGCCGCCGCCGGTTTCTCGATCAACACGCTGACCATGCTGGCGATGGTGCTGGCCATCGGCCTTCTGGTCGATGACGCCATCGTGGTGGTCGAGAACGTCGAGCGGATCATGGAGGAAGAGGGCCTGCCGCCGCGCGAGGCGACGCATAAATCCATGGGCCAGATCACCGGCGCGCTTGTCGGCATTGCCATGGTGCTCTCGGCGGTCTTCGTGCCGATGGCGTTCTTTCCCGGTTCCACCGGCGTGATCTACCAGCAATTCGCGATCACCATCGTCTCGGCCATGGCGCTCTCGGTCGTGGTGGCAATCACGCTGACACCGGCGCTCTGCGCCTCGCTGCTCAAGCCCAAGGGGCACGAACCGAAGCGCGGCCCCTTCGCATGGTTCAACACCGGCTTCACCAAGCTGACCTCGGGCTATACCGGCACGGTCAACTGGTCTGTGCGCCGCCCGGTGCGGGTCTTCGTGGTCTACCTGGCGCTCGCCCTCGGCATGGCGCTGATGTTCCTGCGCACGCCCACCGGGTTTTTGCCCGAAGAGGATCAGGGCATTCTCTTCACTCTCATCCAGACCCCGACAGGCTCGACCGCCGAGCGCACGCTCGACGTGGTGAAACAGGTCGAGAATTACTACCTCGAGCAAGAAACCGAAGTGGTCGACTCTATGTTCGGCGTCGTCGGCTTCAGCTTCTCGGGCAACGGTCAGAACATGGGCCTCGCCTTCGTGCAACTCAAGGACTGGGACGAGCGCCCGCGACCCGATCAAAGCGTGCAGGCCCTCGCCGGTCGCGCCTTTGGTGCGTTCAGCCAGATCCGCGATGCGCAGGTTTTCCCAGTCGTGCCCCCCTCGGTGATCGAGCTGGGCAACGTCTCGGGCTTCGATTTCTACCTGCAGGCGCGGGGCGGGCAGAGCCATGCCGACCTGATGGCGGCGCGCAATCAGCTTCTGGGGATGGCCGCGCAAAGCGATCTCATCGCCTCGGCGCGACCCAATGGGCTGGAGGACGCGGCACAGTTCAACCTCGATATCGACTGGCGCAAGGCTGGGGCGATGGGGCTGACCCCGACCGATGTCGGGGAATTACTGCAAATCGCCTGGGCCGGGACCTATGTGAACGATTTCCTCGATCAGGGGCGGATCAAACGCGTCTATGTGCAAGGCGAGGCTGAGGCCCGCGCCACCCCCACCGATATAGAGAAATGGCGCGTGCGCAATGCGAGCGGCGGGCTGGTCCCGTTCTCGAATTTCGCCGAGGGGAACTGGGATTACGGTGCGCAGGGGCTCTACCGCTATAACGGCATCCCCTCGGTGCAGTTGCAGGGCTCTCCCGCCCCCGGTGTCTCGACCGGTGAGGCGATGGCCGAAGTGGAGCGGCTTGCCGCCGAACTTGGCACCGAGTTCGAGCTTGCCTGGACGGGACTATCGCTGGAGGAACGCGAATCAGGCAATCAGGCACCACTGCTCTACGCGCTCTCGCTCGCGGCAGTGTTCCTGTCCCTGGCCGCGCTCTATGAAAGCTGGTCGATCCCCTTCGCCGTCATGCTCGCCATGCCCATCGGCATCGTCGGCGCACTCACCGGCGCGTGGCTGGGCGGGTTCGAGAACGGGGTATTCTTTCAGGTCGGCCTGCTGACGGTGATCGGCCTCACCGGCAAGAACGCGATCCTGATCGTGGAGTTTGCCCGCGAACGGCACGAAGCGGGTGAGCGCGTGATCGAGGCTGTGGCGACAGCGGCGCGGCAACGCTTCCGCCCGATCATCATGACCTCGATGGCCTTCTCGCTTGGCGTGCTGCCACTGGTGCTCAGCTCCGGTGCAGGCTCTGGTGGGCGCAACGCCATCGGCTCGGGCGTGCTCAGCGGCACCATCTCGGGCACGGTGCTGGGCGTGGTCTTCGTGCCGCTCTTCTTCGTGATCGTGACGCGCCTCTTCCGGCGCGCCTCGACCAGGGAATAGCGTCAGTCCACAGCGATATTGTCGATCAGCCGCACCCCCGCGAGCCACGCCGCCGCAAACAGCCGCGCCGGGCGCGTTGGGGCGGTGAGCGCGGCAAGATCGTCCTGCGCCCGCAGGTCGAGGTAATCGACCCCGGTGAACCCCGCCCGCTCCAGCCGCGCCGCAGCCTGCGCCTGCAAATCGGAAAAATCCTCTTCGGCGCGCAGCCCGTGTGTGATCTTCTCCATCTCTTCAAAGAGCACGGGTGCCGTGGTGCGCGCCCGGTCCGACAAGAGCAGGTTGCGCGACGACAACGCCAGCCCGTCGATATCACGGATCGTCGGACAGCCATGCACGGTGATCGGAATATCCAGATCCCGCGCCATGCGCCGCACCACCATGAATTGCTGGTAATCCTTCTCACCGAAAAACGCATCGGTGGCGGCGGTTTGGGTGAAAAGCTTGGTCACAACCGTAGCCACCCCATCGAAATGGCCCGGGCGATGGGCCCCCTCCATCACATCGGTCAGGCCGGACACCGAAACGGTCGTCGCGAAATGCTCCGGATACATCTGGTCGCCGTCCGGCACCCAGAGCGCATCGACGCCAAAACGCTCCAGCTTACGCGCGTCTTCCTCCTCGGTCCGGGGATAATTCTTCAGATCCTCGGGGTTGTTGAACTGCTTGGGGTTGACGAAAATTGTCACGATCACCCGGTCGCAGCGCGCCTTGGCCGCCGCCACCAGCGACAGATGCCCGTCATGCAGGGCACCCATCGTGGGCACGACACCGATCGTTTCGCCCGCGTGGATAAAGGGACGGGTGAGATCGCGCAGATCACTCAGCGCGCGCAAGATCGGCGCGGTCATGCTTTGGGGGCCTTGTCGGAAAAGACATGCTCTGGCGCGGGGAAACGGCGGCTGCGCACCTCCTCGGCATAGGCCGCGATCGCGGCTGTGCCATCCTCACCCAAATTACCGTATCGCTTGACGAATTTCGGCTTGAACGCTGTGAAGAGCCCCAGCATGTCATCGACCACTAGGATCTGCCCGTCGCAGCCCACCGAGGCCCCGATGCCAATGGTGGGAATGCTGATCCCGGCGGTGATCTCGTCGGCCAGCGTCGCTGGCACCTTTTCCAGCACGACGGAAAACGCGCCCGCCTGATCGACCGCACGCGCATCGGCCAATAGCGCCTCTGCCGCACCCCCCCGGCCCTGCACCTTGTAGCCTCCGAGCGTGTTGATGGATTGCGGCGTGAGGCCGATATGCGCCATCACCGGTACACCCCGCGCCACCAGAAAACCAATGGTATCGGCCATGTGCCGTCCGCCTTCCAGCTTGACCGCCGCCGCGCCGGTTTCCGCCATCAGCCGCGCGGCATTGCTAAACGCCTGCGCGGGACTTTCCTCGTAAGAACCGAAGGGCATGTCGACGACCATCATGGCACGGCTTAGCCCCCGCGCCACCGCCTGCCCGTGCAGGATCATCATCTCCATCGTGACGCCAAGCGTGGAGGGCAGCCCGTGCAGCACCATCCCCACGCTGTCGCCAACCAGAACGAAATCGCAATGTTCGTCCATCATTTGCGCCATCGGCGTGGTATATGCGGTCAGGCTGACGATGGGCGTGCCGCCCTTCATTGCCCGTATGTCATCGGGCAGCGGGGCGGATTTCCGGGCAGTGGCGCTCATGGCGATCTTTCGGTTGGTTCTGCATTGCGGCGCAAGCTAGCAAGGGTTGCAGGGGAAATCCACAGGTCAGTTTCAAGACCGCCGATGCCGGAGAGGTCGCTTTTGGACGGCTTTGTGTCGGCTGAATTTCGCACGGATTGGCAGGACTGGTAAACATCGCCCAAACACCGCATGCCCCAAGGGAGTCGCACGCCATGAAAACCCAAGTCAAAGCCCTCATCGTCGGTGGCGGCGCCATCGGAACCTCGATTGCCTATCATCTCGCCCGCGCGGGCTGGGACGATGTGATGCTGATCGAGCGTGACGAGCTGACCGCCGGCTCGACATGGCATTCCGCCGGGCTCTTGCCGCTGTTCAACATGTCCTACGCGGTGACCCATATCCACCAGTATTCGGTGGATTACTACAAGACGCTCGAGGCTGAGACCGGGCTCAACGCCGGCTTTTCCGTGGTCGGCAACCTGCGCATGGCGCAAACCGATGCGCGCATGGATGAATACCGGGTATATGCCAGCACCGCCGAGACCTGCGGCGTGCATTACGAATGGATGACGCCCGAACAGATCAAGGAGCGTTGGCCACTGGTCCGTACCGACGATCTGAAAGGCGCGATCTATCACCCCGAGGATGGCTATATCAACCCAGCCGACCTGACAATGGCGATGGCCAAGGGCGCGCGCCAGCGCGGCGTGATGATCGAGCGCAAATGGCAGGCCGACGGGTTCGAATGGAAGGGCGACCACTGGGACGTGACGCTCACGAAGATGGTCGAGAAGGGCGGCAATCTCATCCCCTCCGACGAGCAGATCGTGATCTCGGCCGAGCATGTCGTCACCGCCTCGGGCAACCATTCGCAGCGCATCGCGCGGATGCTCGGCATCAAGATGCCCGCCATCCCGGTGGAGCATCAGTACATCATCACCGAACCCGATCCCGCCTTGCAGGAGTTCCGCACGGCGGGCAATGTTGAGCATCCCGTGCTGCGCGATGCCGATGCCAAATGGTATGTGCGCGAAGAGCGCGGCGGCTGGATGCTGGGCCCCTATGAATTTGGCGCCCCCGCCCGGTTCGAATACGGCGTGCCTGACAGTTTCCGCGCCGACCTGTTCCCGCTCGATCTGGAACGGATCGAAGAGGAATACATGTCCATGATCCACCGGATTCCCACCTCCGAGACCGCGGGGCTCAAGGCCGATTTCAATGGCCCGATCTGCTACACACCCGACGGCAATCCGCTCGTCGGCCCCGCGCCGGGGCTGCGCAACATGTGGCTGGCCGAAGGATTCTCCTTCGGGATCACCGCCGCAGGTGGCACCGGGTACTACCTGGCGCAGCTGATGGTCGAGGGCGAGGCCGAGATCGATCTGGCGAGCCTCGACCCCAAGCGTTTTTCGTCGAACTGGATGACGACCGAGTTCGCGGCGCGCAAGAACGAGGAAGCCTACAGCCACGTCTATATCCTGCATCACCCCGACGAAGAGCGCGAGGCCTGCCGCCCGCTGCGCACCGCCCCGGCCTATGACCGGCAAAAGGCGCGCGGCGCGCAATTCGGCTGGGTCAACGGCTGGGAGCGGCCCAATTACTACGGCCCGCTCAACGCGCCCGAGACCTTCGACCATGACAGCCGCAGCTTCCGCCGCGGTGGCTGGTGGCAATACGCCGTGGACGAGGCCCGCGCGATCCGCGAGGGCGTAGGCCTGATCGACGCCTCCGCCTTTACCAAGCACGTGGTCAAAGGGCCCGGCGCCACTGCCTTTCTCGACTGGTTCACCTGCAACAAGCTGCCCAAGGTCGGTCGCATCAACCTGACCTACGCGCTCACCGATCACGGCACGACCCGCACGGAATACACCATCGTGCGCATGAAAGAGCACGAATATTACCTCGTCTCCTCTGGCGGCTGGACGGAATATGACGCCGATTACATGCGCAAGGCGGCCGAGGATATGGCGCCCGAGTTCGGCTATATCGAGATCCAGGACGTGACCACGCAATACGGCGTCTTCGCCATTGCCGGGCCGAAATCGCGCGATGTGCTGCTTGAGGTGATCAAGGATGCCGACCCGGCGACGGCGCTCTCCAACAAGCGGTTCCCCTGGCTCTCGGCGCGGCAGATCGAACTGGGCATGTGCCCGGTCAACGCCATCCGCGTCGCCTATACCGGCGAGTTGGGCTGGGAATTGCATCACCCCATCGAGATGCAGAACTACCTCTTCGACCTGCTCGAAAAGGCCGGCGAAAAGCATGGGATGAAGCTGGTGGGGGGCCGCGCGCAGAACTGGCTGCGGCAAGAAAAATCCTACCGCGCCTTCGGTAACGAGCTTGGCCGTGATGCGACGCCGCTCGAGGCCGATCTGCCCCGCTTTGTCGATCTCGACAAGGACTTTCGCGGCAAGGCCAAGCTGGTCGAGACCGGCGTGCGGGTGAAATGCTGCACGCTGCTGATCGACGGGCCCGAGGATGCCGACCCCTGGGGTGTCGAGGCGCTCTATACCGAGGATGGTACCCGCGTCGGTCGCCTGACCTCGGGCGGCTATTCTGTGGCCTTCGAAAAATCCATCGGCATGGGCTATGTCACGCCCGATCTCGCGGTCGAGGGCACGCGACTCAAGGTCAAGATGCTCGAC
>Ga0102926_1002725_pt1 | contig 10160 bp, 7 predicted proteins | sample SalPonR1_A_D2_MG_FD_78173 | JGI IMG/M metagenome (GOLD analysis project Ga0102926, IMG submission 78173) | Salt pond soil microbial communities from South San Francisco under conditions of wetland restoration - Salt Pond MetaG R1_A_D2_MG | ecosystem: Environmental > Aquatic > Marine > Intertidal...
CTCGGTGTCGGGGCAGGAGGTGCTCGACCTGCTCCGCTCCGGCGTGGACGATCGCGGCTGGACGGTCGCCATGGTCACGCACGACCCCAACGCCGCGATGATCGCGGACCGGATCGTGTTCCTCCGCGACGGACGCGTCGCGGGCGAGGTCGACACCCGATCGGACGACGCCCGCGAGCGGATCGCGTCGTTCGCCGGGGTCTGAGCGCGCGGTCCGAGCGTCGGCCCGGACCGCGCGCTCGGAGACCAGTGCTCAGGCCGGTGCTCGGACCGGTGCTCGGACCGGTGCTCAGGACAGCCGGATGCGTGGATCCAGCGCGGCGTAGAGCAGGTCGGCGACCAGGTTGGCCAGCGCGAACGCCAGCACGGCGACCAGCGTGATCGATTGCATCAGCGGCAGGTCGCGCCGGTCGATCGCGAACGTCATCAGCCGGCCCAGGCCCGGGTAGTTGAATACGTTCTCGACGACGATCAGGCCGCTGATCAGCCAGCCGAAGCTGATCGCGACGACGGTGATGGCCGGCAGGAGCGCGTTCCTGAGCACGTGCCGGAAGAGCACGCTTCGTCCGCGGACGCCTTTGAGCCGCGCGGTGCGGACGTACGGTCGCTGGAGCTCCTCGAGCACGCTGGCGCGCGTGAGCCGCGCGACGTACGCCAGCATCACCAGGGTGGCCGTGAGCGCGGGCAGGATCAGCTGCGGCAGGGCGGCCAGGAAGCCGGTCCCGGCGGGGATCGAGGCGTTGGCCGGCAGCCAGCCCAGCTGGAACGAGAACAGCTGAATCAGGACCAGGCCGGTGACGAACTCGGGCAGTCCGACGACCGCCAGGCTGCCGACGCTGACGAGCGTGTCCGGCCACCGCTCGGCGTTCACCGCGGCGACGACGCCCAGCAGCAGCGCCAGGGGGACGGCGACCGCCAGGGTGAGGCCCGCCAGCCGCAGGCTGTTGCCCAGCCGCTCGGTCACCAGCGGGCGGATCTCCTGACCGGTGCCGTAGCTGTCGCCCCAGTCGCCGGTCACGAAGCCGCGCAGCCAATCGAGGTACTGCACCGGCACGGGACGGTCCAGGCCCAGCTCGCTACGGAGCTCGGCCAGGGCGGCCGGGCCCGCCTCACGGCCCAGGATGATCCGGGCCGGGTCGCCGGGCAGCAGCTGGGTGACCGCGAAGACCAGCATCGAGGTGAGCAGCACGGTGAGCGCCAGGAAGCCGATGCGGCGGAGCAGGTAGCGCGTCACGACGCGACCTCCTCGACCAGCGGCTCTTGCAGCTCCACGAGCTCGTCGCGAGGGATGTGGCAGCGGATCCGGTGGCGTCCGTCCTCGCTGACGGTGACCGGCGGCGGCTCGTCGTGGCAGACGGCGCCCAGGACGCGCGGGCAGCGGGTCGCGAACGGGCAGCCCACCGGCACGTCGCGGGGGCTGGGCACCTCGCCCTCGAGGGGCGGCCGCGCAGCGGCGACGTGCGGATCGATGCGCGGCACGGCGGCCAGCAGCGCCTCGGTGTACGGGTGGTAGGGCGGCGCCAGAACCGTCTCCGCGGGCCCGGCCTCCATCACCTGACCCAGGTAGAGCACCGCCACGTCGTCCGCGAGGTGGGCGACGACGGCGAGGTCATGGCTGATGAACAGGTAGCTCGCGTGGCGCTCGCGCTGCAGCTCGTCGAGGAGGTTCAGCAGCGACGCCTGCACGCTCACGTCCAGGCCTGACACCGACTCGTCGAACAGGATCAGCTCCGGGTCGGACGCGAACGCGCGGGCGACGGTCACGCGCTGCTTCTCGCCGCCGGAGAGCTCGTCCGGCCGCCGGGTGGCGTACTCGGCGGTCAGGTTCACCGACTCGAGCAGCCGCGCGACGCGGCGGTCCGCCTCGTCGCGGTCCAGCCCGGCCAGGCGCATGAACGGCCGCCGCAGCGTGGCGCCCACGCTGCGGTGCGGGTTGAGCGCCTCGTCGCTCGACTGGAACACCATCTGCAGGAGGCGGATCACCTCGCGGTCCCGGCGCTCCAGGCGGCGGGTGAGGGGCTCGCCCAGCAGCTCGAAGGTGCCGTCGCTGGCGGGCTCCAGACCGATCACGGCGCGGGCGAGGGTGCTCTTGCCGCTGCCGCTCTCGCCGACGAGGCCCAGCGTGCGTCCCGTGCGGACCTCGAGGTCCACGCCGCGTAGCGCCTTGACCGCGCCTGCCTCGCGTCCGCGCAGCCGGTCCAGCAGGCCGCGCCGCGTCTCGAACCGCTTCTCGATCCCGACCGCGCGGAGCGCCGGACCGTCGCTGGGCGCGGCCTCCTCGGCGCCGTCGGGGGCGGGCTGGCGGGCGGACACGTCACCGTCCGCGATCTCGCGCCAGCGGCGGCACGCCACCAGGCGGTCCTTCCCGGCGGGCTCCAGCGCCGGGCGCTCGGCCCTGCACGCCTCCTCGGCGGCGGGGCAGCGGGGAGCGAACACGCAGCCCGGCGGGAGGTCGGCCAGGTCGGGGATGCGTCCCGGGATCGGCCGCAGCGGTGCGTCGCGCTTGGTGCGTCCCAGCAGCGGCACGCTGTCCAGCAGCCCGACGGTGTAGGGGTGGCGCGGCGCGTCGTACAGCGCGTCGACCGGGGCGCACTCGACCAGCTCGCCGGCGTAGAGCACCTCGACCCGGTCGCACAGCTGCGACACCACGCCGAGGCTGTGGCTGACGTACAGCACGGCGGTGTCGGAGCCGCGGACCAGCTCGCGGACCAGCTCCAGGATGGCGGCTTCGGTCGTCACGTCGAGGTTCGTGGTGGGCTCGTCCATCACCAGCAGCTCGGGCTTGCCCAGCAGCGCCATGGCGATCATGACGCGCTGCTGCTGGCCGCCGGACAGCTCGAACGGGTACGAGCGGCGGATGCGCTCGGGATCTGCCAGGCCGACCGCGTCCAGCATGGCGTCGATCTCGGTCCGGTCTGCGCGTCCGGGCCGGTCGGGCGCCAGCGACTCGGCCAGCTGGTGCCCCACGGTGTGGGCGGGGTTCATGGAGGGCAGGGGGTTCTGCGGGACCAGCTTGATCCGGTGTCGCCACAGCTCGCGCAGCCCGCCGGGGTCCATCGCCAGCAGGTCGTCGCCGCCCAGCGTGACGCTGCCGGCGTCGACGTGTCCGGCGGCGGGCAGGGCGCGCAGCACCGCCAGCGCCAGCGTGGTCTTGCCGCTTCCCGACTCGCCCACCAGGCCCACCGTCTCGCCGGGCGCGACCTGCAGGTCCACGTCGCGGAGCGCGGCGGGGGCGTCGGGCCCGTCGCCGTACCGCACGGTGAGTCCTCGCACGTCCAGGCCGGCGCCGGGCCGGTCGGTGCGCGGCGCAGAACCCGCCGTCGCCGCGGCCGCCTTCCCCGTCCGGGCGCTCATCGCGTCTCCGTCCTGAGCGCCCGTCCCAAGCCGTCCGCGGCGAGGTTCACGGAGACGACCAACAGGCTGATCGCGGCGGCTGGAAAGATCAGCGACCAGGGGGTCAGGTAGACGTAGTCGCGCGCCTCTGCGACCATCAGCCCCCAGTCCGGGTTGGGGGGCTGCACGCCCACGCCCAGGAACCCAAGGGAGGCGACGAGGAAGATCGCGTAGCTGAACCGGAGCGCGGACTCGACCGCCAGGGCGGGCAGGACGCTGGGGAGGATCTCGCGGGTGAGGATCCAGGGCAGCGTCTCCCCTTGCATGCGGGCGGCGGCGACCCACTCGCGCGTCTTGACGCTGAGCACCACGCTGCGCACGACGCGGGCGACGATCGGCGTGTAGGCGACGGCGATGACCCAGAGCACGCTGCTGCGGGACGGGCCCAGCGTGCCCAGCAGCAGCAGCGCCAACAGCAGCGCGGGCATGGCCAGCAGCGTGTCGAACAGCCGGAAGGTGATCTCTTCCCACCAGCCGCCCAGCGTGGCGGTCACCAGGCCGGCGACGGTGCCGATCGCGACCGCGACCGCCGTGCCGCCGCCGGCCAGCAGGAAGATGTCGCGTGCGCCGGTGACGACGCGGCTGAAGACGTCACGGCCCAGGCGGTCGGTCCCGAACCAGTGCGCCGCCCCGGGCGGCTGCGATCGATCGCTCAGGATCTGCTCGGTGGGGCCGTACGGCGCCAGCCACGGACCGATCACGGCCAGCAGCACGAAGAGCGCGACCAGCGTGGTGCCGATCGCGCTCGTGGGGCGCGCGTAGAGCTCGCCCAGCAGCCGGCGAACGCCGGCCAGCGGCGCGCGTTGCGCCGGGGGGGCGGCCGCGGCCGCCCCCCCTCCTCCCGGCGTGGTCACCGAACGGTGATCGAAGCCAGGTCGGTACGGCCTGGGAAGGCCTTGAGGTCCATGCCGGTGAACGTGTCGCTCAGCGCGGCGAACTGCGGGAAGAAGTAGGGGATCACGTACGGACCCTCGCTCGCGAGGATGCGCTGCAGCTCGGCGTACGCCTCGACGCGCTCCTCCTCGTCCAGCGCGCTTCCCGCGGTCTCGATCAGCGCGTCGACCTCGGGGTCGCAGTAGTGCGCCTCGTTCCAGACGGCGCCGCAGGCGATCATCGTCTCGAAGTAGAACTGCGGCACGGGCCGCGAGCCCCAGCCGGTGATGCCGAAGTCCACCTCGAGCCAGCCGCCGTCGCCGTAGTACACGCTCTCGGGCTGCAAGCGGACCTCGATGTCGAAGCCGGCCTCGTCGAGCTGCTCCTTGAGCACCACGGCCAGGTCGGGACGGTCGCCGCTGTCCGGCACGTTCAGCACCAGCTCCAGACCGTCCTCGTAGCCGGCCTCGGCCAGCAGCTCGCGCGCCCGCTCGACGTCGCGGGCGGGCGGCGTCACGTCGGGACGGTAGTACGCCTCGTACAGCGGGCCGATGGGCGTGTCGGAGCCTTGCACCGCGAGCCCGTCGGTGACGACCTCGACGATGGCCGAGCGGTCGACGGCCAGCTTCAGCGCCTCGACGACGCGCGGGTCGTTCCCGGGGGCCCGGTCCACGCGCAGCCGGACGAGGTCGAAGCCGTTCGTGGGCACGCTGATCCGCTCGATCCCGTTGGCGCCTTCGAGGCTCTGGTAGAGCGGGGTCGGCATGCGCAGCACCAGGTCGATCTGTCCGCCGCGCAGCGCGCTGACGGCGGCGGCCTGCTCGGCGAAGAAGATCAGGTCGACCCGCTCGACGCCGGGCGCGTCTCCGAAGTAGTCCGCGTTGGCCGCCAGGATCATCCGGTCCTCGGCGCTGTACGATTCCACCCGGAACGGGCCGGTTCCGTCGAACGTCGTGCCCAGGTCGGTGGCGTCCGCGTCCACGATCAGGGCGTGGTTGTCCGACAGGTCGTAGAGGAAGAACGGGTTCGGGTCGCTCAGGGTGAACGTCACCTGGGCGGGGCCGCTGGCCTCGACCGACTCGATGCCGGCGTACACGTCGGCGGTGGGGAGGCCGCTGTCGGGCTCGCGCAGCCGGTCGAACGTCGACACGACGTCTTCGGGGCCGAACGCCGCGCCGCTGTGGTAGGTCACGTCGTCGCGCAGCTCGAACGTCCAGGTGCGGCCGTCCTCGGAGACGCTCCACGAGGTCGCCAGGCCGGGCTGGACGTCGTTGGCGGCGTCGATCTCGACGAGGTAGTCGTACACGTTCGAAAGCACCAGGATCTCGGAGTCCGCCGAGGCGAAGGCGGGGTCGAGCTGGGCCGGGATCTCGATGCCGACCGAGAGGGTCTGGGCGGACGCTGTTCCGATGACCAGCGACAGCGCGAGCACGCTGGCGGCGATGTGCACGCCGAGGCGTGCGCAGAAGAAGGTTCGGACGAGCATGGGGGCCTCCTCGAGGTGGGGCCAGGAGCGGGGGCGGTGGGGTCCGCCGTCTGAAGCGGTCGCGTGGAGCGTACGGCGGCGCGGACGCGAAGACCGTTCGCTGGTTTGCAGACCGAATCCACGCTAGCATGCAGGTCCGTCGTACCCGAGATCGTGGACGCCCGTTGACCGCGTACGCTCGACCGCTTAGGATGCAGCATGATGTGTAACCTACACACGGTCGACCGTGGACGGTGCACGGCGCTGCGTCGACAGGCCAGGGGATCCGCGGTGGGCGGCCCTGGAAAGCTCCGCGCATGAGCGCCGCACGCCCCCGCCGCGTGCTGCTGCTGTGCGGCGGGCTGTCGGGCGAGCACGACGTGTCGCTGGCCTCCGCCGCCAGCGTGCTGGCCGCCGCCGAAGGGCGGCTGGAGCTCGTGCCGCGCGTGATCGATCGCGGCGGACGGCTCCTGAGCGAGGCCGCCAGCCGGCGCGCCCTTTCGGCCGGCGACAGCCGCGACGCCGACGACGAGGACGCCGCGCCCGACCTGCTCCGCGGCCTCGCGAGCGCGGACCTGGCGGGCGTCGACGCGGTCTTTCCCCTGCTGCACGGCCCCAACGGCGAGGACGGAACCGTCCAGGGCCTGCTGACGGTCGCGGGCGTGCCGTTCGTCGGCTCCGGCGTCCTGGGCAGCGCGGCCGCGATGGACAAGGCGACGATGAAGCGGATCTTCGCCGCGGACGGTCTGCCGCAGGTGGCCTGGGGCGAGGTCGCCCAGCACGCCTGGGCGCGCGACCCCGCCGCCGCGAGGGCGCGTCTGGCGCATCTCCCCTGGCCGCGGTTCGTGAAGCCGGCGAACCTCGGCTCGTCGGTCGGCATCGGACGCGCCGACGACGAGGCCGGCCAGGATGCCGCGCTTCGCGAGGCGTTCCGCCACGACCGCCGCGCGGTGGTCGAGGCCGGCGTGGTGGGAGGCCGCGAGCTGGAGGTCGCCGTGCTGGGCAACGACGAGCCGCAGGCCGCGCCTCCCGGAGAGATCCGCGTGACGGGCGAAGCGTTCTACGACTACGAGCACAAGTACACCGAGGGAGGCGCGGACCTGGTCGTTCCCGCCCAGGTTCCCGCCGCCACCGCGGAGACGCTTCGTTCCCTCGCGCTGCGTGCGTTCGAGCTCGTCGACGCGGCCGGCCTGGCACGCGTGGACTTCTTCCTGACCGCTGCCGGCGAGGTGCTGATCAACGAGATCAACACGATTCCGGGGTTCACGCGGCTGTCGATGTACCCGCGGCTGTGGGCGTCGGCGGGCGTCGCGTACCCGGACCTGATCGAGCGTCTGGTGGAGCTGGCCGTCGAGCGGCACCGCGACGAGGCACGTTTCTGAAGGGAGGCCCGCCACCCCGGGCCTCGGATAGAATCGGGCCCGGAGGGAGGTGGCGGCCGCCCCGCACGCCGACGATCGTCGACATCACGTCCTGATCGATGCCCCGTCCGAGTCCGTGAGCGAAGGCCCCGCGGAGTCGGTGGAGGATCTCGCCGCCGAGAAGCGCCTGGCCGAGGAGCTGGGGCTCGAGCCGCTCACCGATCCTGCCGCGGCGCGGGTGCTCATCCTGAACGCCAGCTTCGAGCCGCTGCACGTCTGCAGCGTCAAGCGCGCCATCCAGCTGATCATGACGGAGGTCGCCGTCCGGGTGGAGGACGCGGAGGCGGTGCTGCGCACCCCCTCGCGGGTGGTGCCGGTTCCCAGCGTGGTGCGGCTGGCCCGGTACGTCCGGCGCCCCCACCGGCAGAAGGTCGCGTTCAACCGCCGCAACCTCTTCCGCCGTGACGATCACCGCTGCCAGTACTGCCGCAAGCGCGGCAGCGACCTGACGCTGGACCACGTCCTGCCCCGAAGCCGGGGCGGATCGACGAGCTGGGAGAACGTCGTCGCCTGCTGCCGCGCGTGCAACGCGCGCAAGCGCGACCGCACGCCCGACGAGGCCGGAATGGCCCTCGACCGTCCGCCCAAGGCGCCCCGGTTCGTGTTCAGCAGCGCGTACGGGCTGATCCAGGACGTCGATCCGATCTGGCGGCGCTACCTGCCCGAGAGCTAGCGCGAGGCGCGGACGAACCGCGTGCGCTCGGCCGCGAGCCGCTGCGACCCGCTATCGCACGCTGGCCAGGAACGCTTCGAGCGCGCCGGCGATCTCGGCCTCCGCGACGGACCGTGGCACGGTCGGCAAGCCGTCGCCCCGCTGCGGGCCGTAGCGACCGAAGAACGCGTGCACCGCCCCGCCCACGATCTCGATCCCGGCGCGTCCCGGCAGCCGCTCCATCCCTTCGCGCACCTCGCCCAGCGTCGCGAGGCCGTCGTGCTCCGCCGCGAGCACCAGGGTCGCCAGGTCGTGGCCCGCCAGGTCGTCGCCGGGCGCCGGGTAGGCGCCCATCAGGACCAGACCGTCCGCGGATCCCTCGTGCCGCGCCGCCCACGACGCGGCCATCGCGCCGCCCAGCGAGTGGCCGGCGATCACCACCGTCGCCTCGCCGTCGCGGCGGTCGCGGATCAGCGCGCCGGCGCGGTCGCGCGCCAGCACCGCCAGGTCCAGCGGCATCGCGGGCACGATCGTCCGAACGCCGACCGGCGCCAGCGCGACGCCGATCCAGGTATAGGCGTGCGGACGCACCAGCCCGCCCGGGTAGACGATCAGCAGCACGTCGGCTCCGCCGTCGACCGGGGCGACCTCGACCCCGCCGCCGTTCCCTCGGTACGCGCCGATCCGGACCAGGGTCTGCGGCACGCCCGGGAACGCGGCGTCCGCGGACGGCCGCAACGGACCGGGAACCAAGACGGAGCCCAGCCAGCCGGCGGCGACGGCCAGCGCCAGCGCCAGCGTCCAGCGCAGCGTCCGGCGAAGGCGCGACCCGGACCCGCTCCGGGCGGCACCCGTCCGCGCGGGACCGCTGGCGGCGCCCGTCCGCGCGGGACGACGACCCCGCCCCGAGCCGCGTCCTGTCGGCCGCTTCGCGCTCACCGCGCCCTCCCGCGGACGGTGGAGCCGATCCGACCCGTCCCGTCGCCCGCCTGCAGGGCGTGCAGGTGGGCGTACAGGCCGCGTGCCGCAAGCAGCTCGTCGTGGGGGCCCGACTCGACCCGAGCGCCGGCGTCCAGCACGTGGATCCGGTCGGCGCCCTGAACGGTCGACAGGCGGTGCGCGATCACCAGGGTGGTGAGCTCGTCCCGGCGTCCCAGCACCCCTTCGAGCGCGTCCTGGATGAGCGCCTCGGACTCGCTGTCCAGGCTGCTGGTGGCCTCGTCCAGCACCAGGATCGAGGCGCCCTTGAGCAGCGCCCGCGCGATGGCGATGCGCTGCTTCTGACCGCCCGAGAGCTTCACGCCGCGCTCGCCGATCTCGGTATCGATGCCGGCAGGCAGCGCGGCGACGAACGCCTCCGCGTTGGCCAGTCCGATCGCTTCCTCGACCTCGGCCCGGGAAGCCTCGGGACGTCCGTAGCGGACGTTGTCCGCGACCGAGCCGGAGAACAGGGTCGGCTCCTGCGGCACGATCGCGACGGCGCGCCGAAGCGAGGAAAGCGTCATGTCGGCGACCGGCCTTCCCCCGATCCGGATCGTGCCCGCGTCCGGCTCGTACAGGCGGCCCAGCAGCCTCGTGACGGTGCTCTTCCCCGCTCCCGACGGCCCGACCAGCGCCGCGGTGGTGCCCGCCGGAATCGCGAGGTCCAGTCCGCGCAGCGCCTCGGCCTCCGCCTCTGGGTAGCCGAAGCGGACCCCCTCGAAACGGATCTCGCCCGGCTCGAACGTCCGGCCCCGCTCGTACGGCTCGGGCGACTCGGCCAGCAGCGCGTCGATCCGCTCCAGCGCCGCGACGCCGGACTGGAGCACGTTGTTGAAGTTCAGCACGAACCGGACCGGGTTGATCAGGTTGTTCAGGTACAGAACGAACGCGGTCAGGGTTCCGACCGTCAGCCCCCCGACGTCGCCGCCGCCCTGGACCAGCAGCCAGCCGCCGCCCAGCACCAGCACCGCGACGCCCCATTCGCTGGTCAGGCCGATCGCGGCCTGCATCTTGCCGACCTCCTTGCGGCGCGCCAGGTTCAGGTCGCGGTAGGCGTCCGACTCGGACCGGAACCGCTCCCACTCGGCGTCCTCGGCCGAGAACGCCTTGACGACCGCGACGTTCTGGACCGCCTCGCTGGCGACGGCGGTCATCTCGCCCACCCGGCCGCGGATCCGCCGGGCCAGCCGCCGCAGCGGCTCCTGGAAGCGCACGGTGAAGAACCCCATCGTCACGACGATCGCGACGGACACCAACGCCAGCCGCACGTCCATCGCGAACAGGATGATCAGCACCACGACGATCGAGAACGCCTGACCCACCATGCGGCTCGCGCCCGCCTGGATCATCGCCTCGAGGGCGTTCACGTCCGAGA
>Ga0102926_1002727_pt1 | contig 10160 bp, 10 predicted proteins | sample SalPonR1_A_D2_MG_FD_78173 | JGI IMG/M metagenome (GOLD analysis project Ga0102926, IMG submission 78173) | Salt pond soil microbial communities from South San Francisco under conditions of wetland restoration - Salt Pond MetaG R1_A_D2_MG | ecosystem: Environmental > Aquatic > Marine > Intertidal...
AATGTCCATTGATATGTTTAATTTCTGTTCCAATAGGTTTCTTAAAGTTAAGAACCCAATCTGGTCTATCATGTTTTTTTTCCATTTGCTCCTCATTTTTATAATTTTATTATGCAACAATAAATTGTAATCGTCTAGTTTTTCTTTATTTTTGTATAAAAGCATAAAAATGATGATTTTTCATTATTTATAAATAGGAATTTATTGTTTAAATTTGTTTATAGTTTAATATTAGGAGAAACAGATGGAAAAAGAATTAAAGAGAATGCAATTATTTTATGTCGGAGCATTAATTGATGCTTTAAAACAATATGATAATAATAATATTTTGGAAAAGGTTACTTTAGAAAAAGAAGCATTACAAAAAATAAGTGCAAAAGGACAATTAAGCTATTTACAAATAAAAAGTATTAAAGAATTATATGATACTTTTTCAAATACTTTTGCTTGTGCCTATTGGACTTTATCAGAGGATGATAATCAAATTACTAGTAAAACTTCAACTTGTTTATTGTGTAGTTTAGCAAAAAAACAAGGAATAAAAATGCCATGTAAAATATATTGTATTAATCCATTTAAAGCTTTAGCAAAAGAATTAGGTTACACATTAAAAGTAAAGGAAACTTTATGGAATACAAATCAATGTGTTTTTGAACATAAAAAAATAATAACTAAATAAATGGTAAGAGAAAAGGGGGCTTCTTTTTTTCTATGTAAATAAGTAATAATAGTGTAAAATAGAGGGAAAGAGGGCTTAATGAAGATTTTATGTATTTCAGACGATAGAGATAGACTAGTATATTCCCAACATATAAAAGATCATTTCAAGGATATTGATTTAGTAATTGCAGCAGGAGATTTATCATTAAAATATTACGAGTTTATAATTTCTTCTATAAATAAACCATTATATTTTGTTTTTGGAAATCATAATCTTGAAGATTTTAATAAATATATGAATCCATCTAATGATGAATCAAGTATGAGTGTTAATAAACATATAAATAAGGTATATAGTGGAGAATGTATAGAGGGAAAAGTAATACGTGATAAGAAAACAGGTTTAATAATTGCAGGGTTAGGAGGTTCCTATAAATATAATAACGGGAAAAATCAATATACAGAGATAGAAATGAAATCAAGAATTTTCAAATTGATTCCTAAGTTAGTATTAAATAAAATTAAATATGGAAGATATTTAGATATTTTAGTTACACATGCTGCGCCTTTAGGTTATAATGATGATACTGATGCTTGTCATAGAGGTTTTGCTTGTTTTTTGACATTTATGGATATATTTAAACCAAAGTATTTATTACATGGGCATATACATTTAATTGACACAAATGCTAGAAGAAAAGTAATATATCGACAGACAAAAATAATAAATATATATAAATCGTATGTATTGAGTGATATAAAGCTTAGAGATAAAAAGCATGGAGAATAGAATAATAATATGAATGACTTTAATGTTAATACACAAACAGAAGAAAATTTTGAAAAAGCAAAGAATAGAGCTAGAATTCAAGTATTACTGTCAAAATTAAGATGGGAAAATTCAGATTTATTATCTTTATATGAAGTTACAGAATTAATAAAACCAAGAAGTCAATCATACTTAGGAATAAAGACAATTCCTATAAAAGATATTATAGGAAGTGAAGGAAGAGCAAGAGATTTTTCTAAGGCTTTTTATCCAAAAAGAGAATTATTAAAAGAAAGATGGAAAAGTATAGATAAAGCACATCTACAATATGTAGATTTACCTGCTATAAGTGTTTATAAATTAGGACAGTGGTATTTTGTTAGAGATGGAAATCATAGAGTTTCTGTTGCTAAAAGCCAAGGCGCTGCATTTATTGATGCAGAAATAGTTGAAATAGATTCGCAAATACCTTTGAAGCAAGGTATGACTATGCGAGAATTGAGAAAAAAAGTTGTTGATTTTGAAAGGCATGAATTTTTAGAACAATATCATTTTAATAATATTATACCCATAGATGAAATAATTTTTTCAGCATCAGGAATGTATCCTGAAGTCTTAAACCATATAAATGTTCATAAATATTATATTAATGAAGATTCAAATAAAGAAATTTCTTATGAGGATGCTGTAAAAAGTTGGTATAATAATGTTTATTTTCCTATTGTTAATGAAATACGAAAATTAAATCTATTAGCTTCTTTTCCAGGAAATACTGAGGGAGATTTATATATTTGGATTGTAAGACATTGGGATGAACTTAAATCAATTAGTAATTCTCAAAAGGTTTCAATTGAAAGTGCAACTATGGATTATAAAATAAGATATGGGAAAGGATCTTTTCAACGATGTTTAATGAGATTTATTGATTTTTTTAAAAGAAAATAATAAAACAAAGCCAGTTTCTTAAACTGACTTTGTTAGTTGTCCCAAAAGGGACAATAAAAATAGTTGATTAGACTAAATAATTTTGTAAAAAATTATCCTACTCTCATACAATATAAATTATTATTCTTGAATATATGCTGCTAAAATATCAGAATAGGCTTCCATAACTTTTCCAAGTTTTTGGCTTGGTCTGATTAAATTTTCCTTACCTGCAAGATGAACAAGTCCTGCTACAGGTTGGTTGTTTGAGTCAAAATCAGTATGAACTCCAAATGGAATATGTAACATTCCCATATTTTGAGCCCAAAGTAGCATAGAATCAATAGCGTGTGCACCTTCACAAGTAGAATGTGAACAACTAGTTAAACAAGCAAAAAATTTAGATTCAAGTTCTCTAGATTCAGATAAATAGAAAGTAGAGTCTAAAAAAGCTTTCATCTCGGCGCTTACATTTCCGAATAGAGTTGGACAAGCTAATATAACCATTTCACTTTTTAATAAAGTTGAAGTATTAGCTATCGGTAATGCTAATATATCTTCTAAAAAATCATTTGCTGTTTCTAATTTGTTTGCCCAAATGTGTAAATCGTCGTCATTAACTCTATAAAGTCTAGCATCACAATTTCTTTCAATAAGTAATTCTTGTAGATATTGTCCCATTATATAGCAATTTCCATTTACACTATGTATTATGATAGAACATCTTTTCATATGCAAACCTCCAATAAAATTTTAATTATTATAGCATATATCTGTATAATATTGTTAAAATAATTATTAAAATTAATATATTAAAATAAAGAAAAGGAAAAAATGACTATATACGAAATAATATTAATATCATTAGGGTTAGCAATGGATGCTTTTGCTGCATCAATAAGTAAAGGAATTTGTATAAGGAAAATAAAAATTAAGGAAAGTTTAATTATTGCTTTCTTCTTTGGTTTTTTTCAGTTTTTTATGCCAATATTAGGTAGTTTTTTAGGAAAACGTTTTTTAGATATAATTAGTAACTTTGATTATATATTAAGTTTGATTTTATTAGGTGGTGTTGGCTTAAAAATGATTGTTGAAACACTTACTAAATCTGATTTTGAATGTTGTAATATCATATCTTTTTCTTATACAAATATTATATTTTTGTCTATTATTACAAGTTTGGATGCTTTAGCCGTAGGTCTTGCATTTTCTTTTAATGATGAAAAAATAATTATTCTCGCAATATTTATAGGTATTATTACTTTCAGTTTATCATATATTGGTATTTATATAGGTAAAAAATTTGGAAATAAATATGAAAAAAAAGCCGAAATATTTGGCGGTATTATTCTAATTTTAATAGGATTTAAGATTTTTATTGAGCATTTTATATAAATAAAATAAAGCTTCAAAATCTAATAGAGTTTGAAGCTTTATAAAAATACTTTTTCTTTTTATAAATTTAAATCATCAAATTTATCAGAAATATTAGTTAAATTAACTAATGTTAAAGCTACAGCTAAATCAGTTTGTCCATTTTCTAAAGCTTCAACTAAGTAACGATATTCGTTTACCTTTTTTTTCTTTTCTGCTAAATTTTCTTTTATACTATCTAAAGCTGTATATAATTGAGGTGATAAGTTTTCATAAATTGATGTCAATATTATATTATCATTTGATTTAATAAGTGTTGTGTGGAACTCAAAATCATTTTGCTTAAAATTTCTAAGAGAATCAACATCTTTAGGGTTTTCTTCAAGTAAAGGAATAGTGTTTTCCATTTTTGTAACACATCTTCCTAAAGATCTTACAATTAACATTCTAGAAGCGCTTCTTGATAATTCTCTAGTAGCAGAAACTTCCATAGTTGTTCTAACTTGCATTAAATCTGTTAATAGTTTTTTATCTGGAACTTGTTTTGAAAGCATAGACATTGATAATGATTCAACAAATTGATCTAAATTGTTACTTTTTACAAGAGCTCTTTTCCCTTGACTTACTTGAATTAACCCTTTTGCTTCAAGATTTTTAAAAGCTTCTCTTACAGATCTACTTGATGCTGAAAATTGTTGAGCTAGTTCGTGTTGACTAGGTAAGGTGTCTCCTGCTTTAAATTTTTTTGAAAGAATCATTTCTTCTAATTTATTAGCTATTTGTGTTGATTTTGTTTCAGTTGTAATTGGTGGTATTAGCATATTTTTCCCTTAATAAATAATTATAACTATATTTTTACTATATCATATAACATTTGTCAAAGGTAAGGGCAAATTAGTTTATTTGTTTATTTTTCTTTAGCTTTTACAAACATGCTACATTTTTTTAATACATAATATTAATAAATTTTCTTTGAATTATTATAGTTAATTTCATATTTTTTTTGTTTGTTTACTCTATTTTAAAATAAATAATATAAGACATAAGAATATACTTATTACATTTAATAATTTTGTATTTTTATTTTATTTATATAGTTTTATATATAATTATATGTAATAGGTTTGAACAAAAAAAACTAGAGTAAGGTGCATTAGATATTTCAATTAAAAAGTGTAAAATTAACAATAAAAAAGCAAAAAAATGTTTTACATATTATTAAAGCTATGCAATAATAATATTTGTCGTTGTTCATATCTATTGCGATTGACCCAGCGCATAGGTATTTAAGATTCTTTTATTAGGATCAAATAGGAGGTTGCCGCTTTACCCTTTGGTTTAGCGGTATTTTTTTGTTTTTTTTGTTGCCGATTTAATTTTTTTTTTGTATTTTTTCCTAAGGTATTTATAAAACAAGAAAAATAAGTTCTCCTGGAGGAAAAAAGTGGAACAAAAAAAATTTAAAACCGAAGTTTCTCAGTTATTACAACTAATTATTCATTCTCTTTATTCACATAAAGAAATTTTCTTAAGGGAATTAATTTCTAATTCATCTGATGCTATTGATAAATTAAAATATTTATCATTGAGTGATGAAAACTTAAAGAATTATGATTTTGATCCAAGAATTGATATTGAATTTAGTGAAGGTGATAATCCAACTATTGTATTAAAAGACAACGGTTTAGGAATGAGTCATGATGATTTGAATGATAATTTAGGTACTATTGCATCAAGCGGTACAAAAAAATTCCTATCAGCATTAAATGATGATTTAAAAAAAGATAACAATTTAATTGGTCAATTTGGTGTTGGTTTTTATAGTGCTTTTATGGTAGCTAAAAAAGTTGAAGTTATTACTAAAAAAGCAGGTGAAGAAAAAGCTTATAAATGGGTTAGCACTGGAGAAGGTACATATTCAATCGATGAAACAACTAGAGATGAGCAAGGTACAACATTAATACTTCATTTAAATGAAGAAGGAACAAGTTTTGCTAATCGATGGGAAATTCAAAATTTAATTAAAAGATATAGTGATCATATTGCTTATCCAATTTATTTAAGTTATGACCAAGAAGATGTTGATCCTGATGGTAAAAAAGATGATGAAGGAAATCCAATTAAAACTATTGAACATAAGGTAGAGCAAATAAATACTTGTACTGCTTTATGGAGAAAAAGTAAAAGTTCATTAAAAGAAGAAGAATATAATGAATTTTATAAAAATAATTATAGTGATAATGATGATCCTTTATTTTATACTCATGTAAAAGCTGAAGGTGTAACAGAATATACAACACTGTTCTATATTCCAAAAACAGCCCCTTTTGATATGAAATATGCAGATTATAAACCGGGTGTTAAGCTTTATGTTAAAAGAGTCTATATAACAGATGATGATAAAGAATTATTACCTACATATTTAAGATTTGTTAGAGGTATTATTGATAGTGAAGATTTACCATTAAATGTTTCTAGAGAAATCTTACAACAAAATAGAGTAATGAGTACTATTAGAAATGCTAGTGTGAAAAAACTATTAAGTGAATTTAAAAAAATAGCTGATAATAATCCTGAGTTATATAATACTTTTATTGAACAATACAATTCTCCATTAAAAGAAGGTTTATATAGTGATCAAGCAAATAGAGATTCTTTATTAGAGCTTGTTAGATTTAAGTCTTCTCAAGAAGAAGGGTACGTTTCTTTTGCACAATATAAAGAAAGAATGAGTGAAAATCAAAAGAACATTTATTATTTAACTGGTGGTAAAGAACAAACTTTAAAATCAAGTCCTTTATTAGAAGCTTATAAGAAGAAAGGTTATGAAGTATTAATTATGTCTGATGAAATTGATGATTTTATCATTGGTTCTGTTGCAAATTATAAAGATATACCTTTAAAAGCTATTAATAAAAGTGGTGCAGTTGATGATTTAAAAGAGGATAATAAAGATAAGGAAGAAACTAAAGAAGAAAAAGAAATAATTAAAAAAATTAAAGATTCTTTAAAAGATAAAGTAAGCAATGTAGTAGCTTCTTCTCGTCTTGTAGATTCTCCAGCTATTGTTGTTGTTGATGAAAATGATCCAACAGCACAAATGCAACAGATGTTAAAACAAATGGGTCAAACAAATATTCCAGAAGCAAAGCCTATTTTAGAAATTAATTTAGAACATGAAATGGTAAAAAAATTATCAAACAGTTCTAATGAAGAATTTAACAATAATCTATGTGAGGTTTTATTAGGTCAAGCTATGCTAGCTCAAGGTGTAATGCCAAAAGATCCAGTAGAATTTACTAAACAATTAAATCAACTATTATCAAAATAATATATTTTAGATAGTTGTATTATAAAAAAAGATTGTTAGGGTTTTATAAACTCTTACAATCTTTTTTATTGTTTTTTATAAACTCTTACAATCTTTTTTATTGTTTTTTATAAATATTTATAATAGTCTGATACATATAATACATATAGGAGAATTAGAATAAGTTATGAAGAGTTTAATATCATTAGTATCTGATGTAGAAAGTTTTTCTTTTTTCGATATATTAAAATTTTGGGAATCTCAAGGGTTTAAAGATTTTGGTTTGAATTTAATTTCTGGAATTTTTATATTTTTGTTAACCTGGATTCTTTTTAAAATAATAATTAGGTCTGTTACAATTATAATTGATAGATCAAAAAGAATTAGTGAATTAATGGCTTCTTATATCTTAAAAATAATAAGTGTTTTTGGTTGGGTAATTATTATATTAACTTTTTTAGACCATCTAGGAATTAATATGGGGCCTTTAGTTGCAGGTTTAGGAATTACCGGAATTATATTAGGGTTAGCTTTTCAAGACTCTTTGTCTAACTTTTTTGCAGGAGCAATGGTGGTAATTAATGAACCTTTTAGAAAAGGGGATTATATCGAAATTGGTTCTTTAGCTGGTTCTGTTATAGCTATGGATTTAATGTGTGTAACATTAAATACCTTTGATGGAAAAAGAATTACTATGTCAAACAAGTTGGTTTGGGGGGAAGCCATAACTAATTATTCCTATACAAAGCTTCGTGGTGTTTCAATGAGTGTTGGAGTTCCTTATGATGCTGATTTAAAATTATGTAAAGAAATATTTATTAAAATACTTAATTCTTATGAAGAAGTAGTTGAAGATCCTAAACCTATTGTTGAAGTTCACAAATTATCTGAGTCCTCAGTTGACTTTTTAATAAGACCTTGGGTTAATCCAACTGATTATTGGAATGTTTATTGGAGATTTCATTCAGAAGTTATTTCAAAATTAAGAGAAAATGGAGTTGAAGTCCCTTATCCTCAATTAGATGTTCATTTTGATAAAGAGACTTAAATTCAACTTAAAAAGATTTTTTTTTATCTAAGCCGATTAAAAATATCTCAAAAGAGTCACTTCTGCAAGCTTTTGGTTTTGCAGTTTTGGCTTTTGAGAAAATTTTTCTCATATTTTTTAATATATCTTGTTGCCCCCCGCCTTGAAATATTTTAATAACAAGATTGCCATGAGTTTTTAAATGTTCATTAGCCAAAAATAAAACTTGTTCAGCTAAATTTTCACTTCGTGCAGTATCGACACTTCGGTTTCCCATTGTCATAGGAGCAGCATCGCTAATAATAGCATCATATGGTCCGTGTTCAATTAATTTTTCTCTAATGTCTTTATTGAAGGCATCACCTTGAAAAAAGGTAACTGTTGGAGGAATTGGGTTTAAATTAAGTGGATTTAAATCAACTGCAATAATAGAACCTTTTTGTTTTATTAAATTTTTGTGAGTGTATAAGGTCCAGGAGCCTGGAGCTGCTCCAACATCTAAGACTTTATCCCCAGGTTTAATTATTTTATTTGAAGCTTGAATTTCTTCAAGTTTATAAACAGATCTTGCAGGATACCCTTCTTTATGCGCTTTTTTTGTATAAAAATCAGCTTTATCTCTTCTTGTTTTTGCCATATTTGAATTATATCAAAATAATATTAAAATTTCGAGAGGTTTAAAGGACAAAAAAAGACGCCGAATAAAAGGAGAGAATCGGCGTCCAAAAAGGAGGTTGAAAAAAACTGTTGCTCTGTTTTTTTATATTAACTTATATGCAATAAGTGTGCCAAAACCTAAATATGTTAAATTATAACCTTTATATCGGTTTTTTTATAAAATTGGATATTGAAAAGATGTGAATTTTTTTCATTTTTGTATTAAATGAGTAATTTTTTCACACTAAAAAAAATATAGATGCTAACAATGGGGGTGGGAGAGGTATTGCTAGCATCTATAAATCACACTTAAAAAAAGGAGGTTGAAAAAATCTACTCTGTTTATATAATACAATGCAATAAGTGTGCCAAAAATAAAAATGCTTAAATTAGTGAAAATATGAGTGTTTTTTAATTAAAAAATATAACAAGTACTGTATATTTTTTTCAAACTCATCAAAATTGTGCAATTTTTTCTCACAGCTTTAGTTAGATTTATCTATAATTGATGTTTTTTTTAATTAAATGTTGACGATAGTATTAAATAATATATATCTTTCATATATGAAAACGAATTTATTAAATAAAAGATTTAAATATACTTATTCAAATGCAACTTTCATTTTGATTGCTATTAATGTAATAATATTTATTATTACTAATGTTTTATGGCCTAAAGGAATTTATTATTTATCAATGATTCCTAGTTTTGTAATAAATGGTTATGTTTATCAATTATTTACATATATGTTTGTTCATGCAGATTTTACACATATATTATTTAATATGATAGCTTTGTTTATTTTTGGTCAAGCTTTAGAAAAAAGATTAGGAACAAGAGAGTTTTTATTATATTATTTATTAGTTGGAACTCTTTCAGGTATATTTAGCTTTTTTAGTTATTTTTTTGCTAAGCAAGATGCAGTTTTATTAGGTGCTTCTGGTTCTGTTTATGGAATTTTGTTGCTTTTTGCAGTTTTTTTCCCTTTTGCAAAAGTGTATGTATTTGGGATTTTACCTATTAGAGCTCCTTTATTAATTATATTATTTTTCTTTATAGAATTATTTAGTCAATTTTCGGGAGCAAATACTGGTGTTGCACATTTGACGCATTTAGCTGGTTTGTTTTTTGGTTATATCTATTGTCTTATAAGAATGAAGATAAATCCTTTAGAGGTTTGGCGACGAACATTATAAAAGTGGATGTCTTTACAATTTATTTGTTATTAATATAATAAGTATTATAAGTTAATTTTTTAGAATAACAGGAGATAACAATGACAAATAAAATTGACAAACTAAATGAGAAATTATTAAAAGCTGCAGTAAGTGCAAAAAAAGCAAAAGAAATAAAAGATTTAATTGCAAAGGGTGGAGATGTTAATTGTGTGAATGATTGTGGTTTAACACCTATATTATTAGCAGCTCAATATAATCCT
>Ga0102926_1002729_pt1 | contig 10153 bp, 10 predicted proteins | sample SalPonR1_A_D2_MG_FD_78173 | JGI IMG/M metagenome (GOLD analysis project Ga0102926, IMG submission 78173) | Salt pond soil microbial communities from South San Francisco under conditions of wetland restoration - Salt Pond MetaG R1_A_D2_MG | ecosystem: Environmental > Aquatic > Marine > Intertidal...
GTTCCCGCTTTGATGGCAGCGATCATTTTGTTCAAAGTGTCATTATAACTACCAGTGTACTGCACTTCAACCTCAATATCCGGATTCTGTTCCATAAAGTCATTGGCCATATTCTGTAGCAATTCAATACGCCAACCACTCATGGCGTGCCAAAACTGGATCTTTGTTTTTGCCATACCCAATGTTACTAACAATGATACGATCAAAAGCATCACAAAAAATTTCTTCACGATAATCCCTCCTTGATTTTCAGAGCGCCTTATACATCCATTGAATGGGATAATAGGCGTTCTGATTTATGAAAACACTTGTAAAATTACTCAAGCATTATTAATTAATGAAAATAATTAGCGTTAGAAAACTGATTTTCTATCATTCTCTTCAGTCTGTTATTCAGTTTGCCGTATGTAAGTTCTTTATAGAAAGCTGAGGCTGAAAATAAATAGCTTTTTCACTTCCTGTATTTATAAATTATAAACACTTTACCGTTAAAAGTCAAATAGTGTTTATGTCTGTACATTAAGGACTATAAAGCTTTATTATTTATTAGAGGCGATTTACTTTATATTTCTTAACTTTTTACATCAATCAGATTTTATCGTGACTATTGACGGGTGAGATATTATCTGCTATGATCAATTATCATCTAAAAAAGGCGGGATTAGAGATGAATTATGCGATTGTTTATGCAACAACTGCTGGAGGTACTGAACAAAGTGCAAAGATCATCAAAGATAAACTTTGTTTTGAGCATCAAGTGTCAGAAGAAGAGATAGATATTATAGATTTAAGCAAAAAAAAGAGCATAGAATTTGAAAAATATGGGCGATGTATTATCGGAACGGGTATTTACGCAGGCAAACCTCATAAACTCGTTAAGGGATTTGTCAAATCCAATCTTGACCAATTATTGGAGGTTCCGGTTTCGATATTTATATGCTCATTAGCCGATGATAAAGAAAATGAAGGTTATCGACACGTATTTCCTAAAGAATTGCTGGAACATGCTTCACCTGTTTCCTTTTTTGGAGGTATGGTTATTTTTAAGAGATTAAATGTTTTGACCAGGTTTATCATGAAAATGATTACCAAATCGAAGAAGAATGTCCATCAATTAAAACACGGTGTGATTAACGAATTTGTTAAAAAAATAGCTGAAGAATGAAGAAAAAAAGGCCGTTTAAAACGGCCTTTTTTAAGTTTTAATATTGTGCATCAAAAGCAGGGAGTGCGTTTTCATGTAAGGTGTCTATTCCCAACTTCAGCCTTAAATTGTAATTATAATCGCTTGCTGTTGTATACGCATCAATGGCTTCTATGGCCATCATAGTAACAAATCCTACGGCACCTGCTGAACCTACAATAATGTTATTAAAAGAACTGTTTTGTGTATTTGGATCAGTTCTTTTTGAAAATCCATATAATGTCATGCCCGTAAAAATCGCACGAGTTCCAAGAAAGAAGAAACCGGCCGCGATCCTCCGGCTGTAAAAATGACCGGTACCCGGGAACACAATACCGAGTGAAGCTGCAAGCAGAGGGTTTTTTCTTTGATCATTGTAGGAAACCATTCTTCTCCTGGCTTCTAATTCGGGGTCCAACAATCCGCTCTGCATTGGGGCCGGGTCAAAATGAACAGCTGGATGAGGGTTGATGGGTGAAACGGGAACTGGTCCTGCTACAGCCGGCGGCTGTTGGGTATGATATGAATTTGACATTCCACTTATTTGCTCCTGTGCTTCTCTTTCTGGTTCACCTTGAGAAGAATAATCGATGGAAGCAATCATATCTTTATTGATTTCCAGGACAATCCCGTTTCCATCTTCAATCCGCACCATTTGTGAATCCATACTCAGAATTGTTCCCTCAATTCTGTCGCCATTATTCAGGGTAATCCTCTCTGCCATCAATGTTGACATAAGGAGAAAAGCAATCAGAAAGATCAAGACGATCTTTTTTTTAGTCATAAAACAATCACCACCCGTAGTTGTAATAATACGGCGAGAAGCTTCCGTATGAATAAGTGTGATAGTAAGGATAATAGGTGTATGTGGGAATGGTGTACGAATAATGATAATTCATTCGCCATCCGTAAGTCGCTGTGGTTACGGGTGCATATCTTGGGACATACCGGGTTGTATACCTTACAACAGGGGTATAAGTGCTGTAAGCTGAGGGATAGTTCAGATAACCATAGCCATAACCATAATATGGGCTTTGGTAGTTATAATGCGGATAAGCAGGCATTTTGTAATAGGGTGAACTTAATGAAGGGAGAACTTGATTTCCCAGATAGTAACTGCCGCTGAAAACACTGAAAGCAAAACAGATAAAAAGAAACACCAACAGAATCTTTTTCATAGATACTCCTCCTTGAGTTATTAAAATTTTAATACAGTTACATTATACACCATATCAGGTTGTTTAGTGTTACAGAATAAGATTTGATAACTGATGTCTTAAATTTAATAGCGTCAGAAAAACTCCCTATGATATAATTTTAGTGAAAAAAAGAATCGTTTTACCGGAAAGGGGGCTAAAGGTGAGCAACTACAATAAGATGATCCGGTTGTTTGAAAGTGTAAAAGATGAGCTTTCAAAAGATGATCTGCTATATGTTTTAGAACTGATTCAAGAATATGATACTTGCAGAGGGGCACAGGAAGCTGATGGAATAGAAATGACAATCATTGATTTTTGCAGTAAAAAGTTGAAGAAGAATACTTTAGAACATGCTTAATATAAGAAGTTGTTATTCAATCCCCATGTCAGTGATAAAGGTTGATGAATTGGCAGAAAAATGCTCCGAGTTCGGCTTATCATACTGTGCTATTTGCGATGACAATTTTTTTGGACTGCCTGAACTTTTAAAAGAGGCTCAAAAAAACGATTTGAAGCCCGTTTATGGATACAGGCATACAACAGAGGATGGCATTTTTTCTCTTTTTATCCGAACAAAAGAAGGGTATCTTAGTTTAATCCAATTTGTCAACCACAAACTGACACTGTCTCAGTTGTTGGATGAAAGTTCATTAACAGTTGTTTTCAGCGGCTTGAAAGAGACTTATGTTGAACTCTCAGAAAAATACCCTTCCATTTATTTCGCAGTAGATGAAATGGATGAAATCGAAGGTATAAAAAACCCGGTCTATTTTCGAGCGATTAACACACTCACAGATGATGATGCTGAGGCGTTGGCACTGATAAAAACAATTGGGAAAGTCGATTTGCAAGAATCGGAAGAAGTTATGTCATTGGAAACCTCATTAAGAAAATGCTCTGACAACGCTGCAGAAAAAATCTATGGAAATATGGAAAAAATCGTGGAGGGTATTCAACCCTTTGATTTAAGTGTCAATTACGTCATACCTCTATTAAAGGACAACGAAGGGGATGAAAATGACCAGCTGTACAAGCGATGTCATTCAGAGCTTGTGAAAAGAGGCTTACATACTGATTCAAAATACCAGCAGAGATTTGACTATGAATATTCAGTTTGTTCAAAAAAGGGGTTTTCCAGATATTTGCTACTTGCAGCAGATATTGTAGAAACAGCTAAAGAAATGGGAGCGTGGGTAGGTCCGGGAAGAGGATCAGCGGTTAGCTCTCTTTTGGTCTATTTACTTGGCATTACACAGGCGGATCCCATTCAAACAAAGTTGATTTTTGAACGTTTTCTTAGTCTTGATCGGGAAGACGAACCGGATATAGACATTGACGTTGAGGACGAAATGCGGCAACAACTCCTTAGTGAGCTAAGGAAAAGGTATTCTGGAGAACGGATGGTTAATGTCATCACATTCGGTACTTATGGGGAAAAACTCATAAAAAGGGAATTAACCAAACATTTTAACATCGATCAAAAGCACCTTATGGAAGAGAAATACCAAAATCTGATGACTCGGATGATCGGCCTGCCCCATCACGTTTCAACCCATGCGGCTGGCATCATCTTTTCAGAACATGATTTAAGAGACCTCATCCCTTTAAGAACATTGTCGGAGGATTCGTTGATGACACAATACGATATGAATGCGCTTAAGGAATGCGGGCTCGTTAAGATGGATATTCTCGGGTTGATTACGCTGTCCACTTTAAAAAAAATGGGAATTTCTTTTAAAAGCCTTGATAGACAAGATTCAGCGGTATACGAAGATATTAACAGGAACAACCTGTGTGGGATTTTTCAGCTGGACAGCAGAACAGGCCGAAACATTACTGAAGCTTTCATCCCGAGAAATTTTGATGAGATAAGAATGCTCATTTCACTCAATCGACCGGGTCCCGCTCAAAGTGGCTTGACAGAGGAACTGATCAACAGAAGAAATGGTAACAAGAAGGTGGAATATTATCATCCCTTAGTAAAAGAAGTGTTGTCGGATACTTGGGGCGTGCCGGTTTATCAGGAACAAATCATGGAGATGTCCATGAAACTGGCAGGTTTTACACCCAAGCAGGCCAATGAATTGAGAAAGGCCATGGCAAAGAAGGACCACGACATCATGAGGCATTTGAAGATGACCTTTATTGACGGTTCAATGGAAAATGATCTGGAAAAGGATGCAGCTGAGGAGTTATTTGATATGATGGCTGAATTTGCCGGATATGCTTTTAACAAAGCGCATGCAACTGCCTACGGTTTGATCACCTATTGGACGGCATTTGCAAAACATCATCATCCACACCAATTCTACAAGACCATGATCGATTCCAGCCATGGTAAATATGCCAAGTTAGTTCGCATCATCAATGAGGCGCGTAAAAACGGGATTCATGTATTATCACCGGACATCAATAAAAGTCATTACGAAACGATAATTGAAAACAACCGCCTGCGCTTGGGGTTCAATATTGTCAAAGATTTAAACCGGTTAACGATGAAGAAAATAATGGCAGAAAGGGAAAAGGACGCCTATCACAGTGTGGAAGACTTTATTTTAAGAACAGACAAGCGTACCCTCTCTGATTTTATTCTTAAAAGAATGCTTGAAGCCCATCTTTTTTGTAATATTTCGAGTAAAATGACATTGGATGATATGATAAGGGTGAGGGATAAAAACTCAAAAACCTTGGAAAAGATAGGGGCGAAGTTGTTCGGAGAGGTTACTAAAAATGACACTAATTCTACAGGACCTGATCAAAACTCACTGGAAAAAAGTGGTGTCTGTGAATTTCTTCGAGAAGAAATGCAAAGTTATGGCTTCCTTGTTAATGTCAAATATGTTTTCGGGTTGCAATATTCCCCCTTTTTTAACGCTGAAGTGGACATGGGATTGATAACAAGGGAGTTGAAGGCCAATCGTTATGAGGTCAACAACGGTGAAGAATATGCCATTATCAATCCAAACACTCATTTGAAAGCCGGGGACACCATTTTACTCGAGAGGCGCAGAAATGAAGCCTATTTTAGAGGGTATTTGGATTCTGAGCATCAGATCATTATAATAGATCAGAGATATTTATCTGAATTCGAAAAGCCGTTTTTAGAAAACAAAGTTTATTTGAAAGACAGCGGAATCAAGAAAATTAAAATTGTTGCAAGAAAGTACAATTTGGAGGTGCTATTGTGATTTTAAGCGGGAAAGAAGTGGCAAAGGTGATCAAGAAGAAAATCGCAGAACAGATAGATCAATGCAAAAGAACGCCACATCTCATAACAATCAGTGTTGCCCCGGACCCTTCTACCAGATCGTACATCAATTCACAAACAAAGGCTGCCAAAAAACTTGGTATCGATCATACTCACAGAGAGCTTGAGGTATCGAGCGGAATGGAAAAGCTCATAGAAGTAATAGAGGAGAGCAATCGTGATAATTCTGTCGATGGCATACTCCTGGCCTTACCTTTACCGGAGAAATATGATAAATTAAAGGCCATCAATCATATTGATCCGGAAAAAGATGTGGAAGGGATTACCCCCATTAATTTGGGATTGTTGTTCTATGAAAAGCCATTCTATTACCCCTGTACTGCACAGGCGATCCTTGAAATTTTAAATTACTACCATATCGAGGTGGCCAAAAAGGATATCACCATCATCGGGAGAAGTACAACCGTAGGTAAACCGCTTGATCTCATGCTTCTGGAAAAGTCAAATAACGGAACACCAACAGTTTGCCATACAAGAACCGCTGATTTGGATCAAAAAATTCAGGATGCAAAGATTCTAATCGTTGCAGCTGGAAAACATGGTGTGGTGGAAACCGAAATGCTTTCAGAAGACACAATAGTTGTTGATGTGGGTATTAATTTTATAGACGGAAAACTTATTGGAGATGTGAAGCGGGACAAACCGCTTGAGGAGAAGAAAAACATATCCATAACGCCAGTACCCGGTGGGGTGGGAAGCGTAACAACAAGCATACTAATGTCAAACGTCGTTAGCAGATGTTTGTCAAAAACAAAACAATAAGGGGATATAATCATGAAAATCTTATCAGTTCTTGGAAGTCCCAGAAAAGACGGAAACACTTCAAAAATACTGGAAACCTATTTACAAGGTGTAAAAGCCGCATATAGAGATGCAGACGTTACGATCGTTTATCCAAACGAAGAAGATATCAAACCCTGCATGGGATGTAATGCCTGTAAAGGGGGAAGTCCCAAGAAATGTATCATTGACGATGATATGAAGCAGTATTATCCTAAACTGAATGAAGCTGATGTCATCGTTCTTGCAACTCCGGTGTACTGGTTTAACATGACGGCCCAAATAAAAACATTCATAGACAGGATGTATGGCCTTGATTTTAAAAACTTCCCGGCGGGAAAAAAACTCGTTTTACTCATGTCATACGGAGACAATGACATGATATCCTCAGGAGCCGTTAATATATCAAATTCCTTGAAACAAATGGCAAAGTTTTTAGGCATCGATTTTTTATTGGAATATGGGATCAGTTCCAATCATTCCGATGAGGAAAAAATGATTGCTTTGAAGGATGTAAAAGAGATGGGGTTGGCGTTAGAGCTATAAACGAAAAAGGAATTTACCCAAAATAACAAAACAAAAAAGAGTACAAATAAAAATCAGAATGAAAAGCACATTTTTTTTATTTTCAGTTTCATTAGTCAGATAAAAATGCTGATGGGAATCATTTTGAAAAGGGATGGGATCCCATAGAAGTCCATATCTAATGGATAAGCCTTTCATGTATAAAAGATGTAAAATGGGTGTTTTTCTAGAGGCAAACTCAAATAAAACACCTCTTTGGTTTTTGGGCGGAATGTCTTCTATAACTTTGTTTAAACCGGGTTTTATGTTTAAAACTTCTGGACTTGTTCCAATATTTGAAATTGATCCTCCAATATTCACAAACATTTTTATGGCAGTTTTTGCAGTTTTATCGTATAGTGACATTCTTTTTTTTACATTTTCTACGAAATTTTCTTCATAAATCAATGAATAACCAGCGCTTTGGATTGATTTGGAAATAAACGCTCGGGCTTCTTCGCTTAAATCGTCTGCAATATCATTATTCCCTCCATAACTGATTGCATCCGGTTTAAAATAATCCCCAATAGTACGCTCTAAGGTTTTCAACATGTCGATTATGGTGAATTCAATTTCATTTGCGCCATATTGTGAAGCACCAAATGATACGATGGTAATTGGCTGTAAATTGAGTGCTTTACAAGCTGAGAGAGTGGCTAAAAGAAGGCCTGGAAATGAAGCGGAAGAACCTATCGCAACTGAATCACCCGCTTTAAGTCCTTCATTTGCAAAAATCAAGGCTATTAGGGCTGCTGTATCGGGGTTTACAGAAGTTCTTTTGGCATCAAGATGTCCCATTGTAGTGGTTATTATTGAATATTCATTGCCAATCAAACCGGTTTTATTGGGGTCATTCTCGAGATTTATCTCGATTCCTTGATTTTCTTTTTCGTCCTTAATGCTATCTAAAGCATCTATCATAATATCTTTGGCTTTTTTAATTCTGATGAGGTTTTCATTGGTAAAAAAGGCATTTTCTTTATCAGAGAGAAAAAAAGTGTGGAACAAAAAAAAAGAAAGGGAGAGAAAAAAGATAAGATAAATCAGTAACTTGTTTCTATTAATAACTTTCATAAATAAAAAAATACCTTAAAAAGAAAGAAAGTGATAATGGAAACTGTAAACATTGAAGCCATTGTCACAAAAAAACCCTGTCTGATTATATTATTGGCCAACAATCCAGGTATAAGGATACCAATTGACCCATAAACGGTTAATCCGGATTGGTAATCTTGAAAAAAGTAATTCGCAAGAAGAGAGAGGAACGCTGATAGAATGATGAGAAATACAAAACGTCTTCTACCGAATATGATCAACTTTCGGGAAATGAACTGAAAAATGAAGACTGAAATCAATGAAACCATTATGGTTGCGAAGAGACGAGTGGGTTGGGTTAAATAAAAAGAAAAGTATACTGGGACAATAATTCCGCCTGGATATAGATGAAAAAGCAGGATATAAAAGCACGAAACAAGTATTCCTATCAGTGATAATTCTAATATCAATCAAGCTCGCCCAACTTGTTTTTCAGTATCGTTTTTTCAACTTCTTCAATATTGTTGTATTTTTCCAAAAAAGGTTGAAACAAAGCGGATTCACCTTCAATAAAGGCAAAATCATTAACCAGTAACAAAAGATTGAATAAATAATAATCATCATTATACTTAAACCAAACCAAGGCATCATTCTCTTCATTCTTACAATAATAGACATCATCATCTTCTGAAAGGGAAAATAAGCTCTGGGCAAAGTGATTTGCTGCCTCTCGTAAACAAAATTTTGCAGTTGAGACACATTCAGTGTTAATCCCGGCTAACTTAAGTGTTGACTTATTTCCTTCCGAATCTGTTATAGTATAGAAAACAGCATCAACAATTTGGACTAATTCAGCCTTTTGAGTGCATGTAGTCGGTAAAATGGTATCGTGTAGGTTATCATTTTTGAAAGTATCAAGATAAACATTAGAAAAAGTCGTAGAAAAAATGCCGGTCAATAACAAAAGGAACAAAATATTATTTTTCATAATCTCTCCTAAAATAAAGGATTGATTTTCCATTCTTGAAAAATCAATCCTATTATATCATTCTTTGAATATTCTTTCTTCAGGCGCTTTTTCCGGGTTTTGGAAAAATGCACCTATTCCTTTTTCAACAATTTCAGCATGTTTTGGTGCTGTTAATACAATGGCCCTATCTTCGTTCTTTTTTGAGAATTGTTCGATGATTTCTTGACTAACTGAAGAATGTTGGCCCACCCTTCTCTCAATGGTCCATCCTCTTTCATCAATTGGCGCATACAAAAGGCCTTCTTTTGCTGCAACTTCAATAAATGGGTCCTTTCCTTCCATTAACAAATCATGGGTTTTTGGACCTGAAATCTGATCCAGATGAACACTTGGTGCTTCAAGTAAAAAGACTAAAGCATCTGAATTATCACTGATCTCCCTATGTGATAGACCTCTGAAATTAGGTGGAGAAGATTCCACATGGCATTCAAATTTCTCTTTGCCTTTAACAAAAAGGGCCGCACCTATTGCATATCTTTTGCTTACTTCAGGAACAACGATACAGTTGGTAACCGGGAACATCACTTCTGCTGAATGTAAATCCAAAACAACATCAATCTTTTCGTTTCTAATAAATTCCATTGCAGCATAGGTGATTTTTTCGCTTAAATAGCCATCAGGTCTTCCCGGCCATGTTCGGTTGGTGTTTCGGGCGTCGATATAAGAGAGCATTTGGCCTTCGGGATAATGGACATAAACATCAGGATCAGGCCATTGGTCAAGGGCTTGGAGACCTCTGTCACCCATTCTGAACTTCTTTTCTCCCCATTCGGTATCAAAATGATAGTACATTGGGAAACCGCCACCAGGCTGTGTGCCAAGAGAAGCACTTTTGTTAAAATGCGGAATGACATACACAGTCCCTTGTTCTACCTTCAAATTTTCAATCCAAAGCAGACCTGTTAATTGAGAACAGTGTTCACTTGGATGGGTAGCAGCTATCATGAGAACTGACCCGCCTTCTTTTTCTCCCTTAAATTCATATACACGGGTATCTGCGATACTTCCTTCAAGTTCCGGGAAATATTTACTGAGCATAAACGTATCGGTCAATGCAGGACTTGCAACAACAGTTTCTTCAAAATTCCTTTGCA
>Ga0102926_1002732_pt1 | contig 10147 bp, 1 predicted proteins | sample SalPonR1_A_D2_MG_FD_78173 | JGI IMG/M metagenome (GOLD analysis project Ga0102926, IMG submission 78173) | Salt pond soil microbial communities from South San Francisco under conditions of wetland restoration - Salt Pond MetaG R1_A_D2_MG | ecosystem: Environmental > Aquatic > Marine > Intertidal...
ATATTTTACAGATACGAATAATCAGTACGTTGCTTATGCTTATAGCTTAGGTGTTGTCAATGGTGTTGGTGAAAACAAGTTTGCTCCAAATCAAAATGTAACCAGACAAGAAATGACAGTGATGATGAAAAACATTTTAAAAGCTTTAGGCTATGCTCAAGGTAGTACTCCAAGATCAAATTTTAATGATCGAAACCAAATGGCTTCTTGGGCCATAGATGCCATTGATTATTGTAGTAGCAAAGGTATTATTAACGGCATGGGTGACGGTAGGTTTGCCCCCTTAGCTAATGCTACAAGGGAACAAGCTTTTAAATTAGTTGATAACTTATACCAACAGTTTGCATTAAAAGAAAATTTCAATAGAAGCTTACCAACAAAGAGTTTAGGTGAGTTTTTAGTTTATGGCAATGAACAAACAGATTTAGATTATTACTTAAACCAAGGGCGGTTGGTTATTATTTCAAAGGGTATATCAGATTTTGGTGAAGCTGTAAATATAAAAGAAGACCATTATCAAGTTTACCGAATCCTTGAAACCAATGAGAATGTCCCTTTTCAAGTCATTGATAAGGTTATTGGAAAAATAAATGATTTGTATGATCCAGTGGCTCAAAGATACTTAGAAGCGACCCTTTATTATGACTTAACAACGGGTCAATTGTCTGAAAATTCTTTAAAGCCGGGGATTCGCATAGAAAGTGGTAATGATTTAAAAATAACAGTGAAATTGTATTAAAAACTGTCGATAATCTAGATAGAGGTGAAAGCATATGATCAAAAGACAATTGTCTATTCTATTAATTTTAATATTAGTTACGCAGATGTTTTCTGGGATTTCTTTTTCATTAGATATTGGAGAAGATACCGTTGTTGATGATATTAGATACGTAAGAGAACACAACGGATTTTCCTTGATTTCATCCTTTATAGAAATATCTGGTAGTGGTCTTCAAGAAGAAACCATTCGATTAGAAAAACTTGGTATTGGTGGCGGCTTTGAAATGATGGGAGAACAAACCATTACTGAAGATGGTTTCATAAAAATTGTACTGGATAATGAAGACTCCAATCTTTTTAGTGGTCGTGTAAGAATTGGTAGTACCACAATTGATTTAGATTTAAGTGGTTTTCCAAATATCACCAGTGCAGACAAAAGAAATGTAAATATAGATGCAACACCCCCAGATAACAACATTACTTTTAATGGGAACTATTTAGATGCCATTGGTGTCGGTAATATTGTTGCAGAATTTGGTAAAGGGGCACAAACGAAAACATTTACTGAAAGTGGTATCTTATTTAAAGATACTGATGCTTTAACCCTAGACAGCCCAACAGCACCTGGGGACATGGGTTTTCAAAGTATAAAAATTAGTCGAGAAACGAGTGCTACAGCAGAGGCACCAGATATTTCCGTAGAAAACTTATATGCTAACAGTTTTCGAATCATTGAAAACTTAGACATAACAAATTTAAGAATGTATCCAAACACTGGCGCTCGTGGCGATCGAGTAAATGTCACTGGCGATGGGTTTAATGACACAAAGGATTATCATGTGTATTTTTTAAAGGCATTAGATGGTTCTGATGATTATTCAACTGAAAATGAAGGGGATATTATTAGTTTACAGTTAAATGTTACAGGAACTGAAGACCAATTAAGTTTTACTGTGCCAGATTCTCCTGGTTTTGAACTTAGAAATTATTATGTGGTGGTAACAGATGTTAAAAGTAATGATATTATTGCTGAACAAGTCGTGGAAAAATCAGCTGGAGAGTATGACCAGTTCACTGTAATCGATTCAAGTTATCAGCCGACGATTAGTCAAGTCTTTCCTGACAGTGGTTCAGATGCTGGTTCTAGTGTTCAAATTTCTGGTAGAAATATTTTGACTTTGAATATTCCAGATTTAGATGCTACAGGGGAGTTCTTATTAGACCCACAAGGGGAAGATTCAGACCAAACCTTACATTTAAACTATGAAAATGGGACCTATCAAGAAGAAGAAGTAACCATTGATCGTTATGTGCAAGTGCAAATTGGTAGGGTTGCAACTTTTCAAACAGATACTAACGGGGATTTTGTCATTAATAAAGGCATACCGGATCGAATCAATGTAGATACCCAAGCCATTGACGATGCAATAGATGATCCCTTTAAAGACATTGTTATAGAAATCGAAACAGTGATGGTGGGAGAAGACACTGGTCGAGAGTATATTTTTAATCAAATCGTTACAAGACCAGATGGCTACGAATATATTCCATCGACTTTAACGCCTGTGATTAATGAAATCATACCAAGTCTTATTCAAGTAAAAGACAATATAGATTTAAACATCTTTGCTAAAGATACCCTTTTATCAATAAAAGGGGATCAATTTTTAGTTGAACGTGAAGTCAATGAAGATGGAGAAATTATTACAAAATTACCAACGGTATTAATTAAAAAAGATGATACCAATACCTTTGAAAACAGATACCAAGTTGGATTTTTTCCTCAAGAAGTATGGACAGATGGCACAAATGAAGTCAGAGGGTTAATTAAGTACCAAGATGAAAATGATGTTGAGCATATTGTAATGGATGGCGGCATTCCAGTAGCATTAGACATGAAAGTAATAGCCGATGATGGTAGTATAGTGAACGGTGTTTCTGGGAATGAAATCGGACAGAAAATATTGGTGATGATACCTGACATTACTCTTATAGAAGATACTGGGATTAAGCACATTCAAGTATCCAATATTATACGTAACAGTGACCAGTATGGTGATGCAACGATTTTATCTGATTCTATTGAAATCATCAAAACAACAGAAGTACCAATTATTGAAAGTGTGAACCCTCGAATTGTTACTGTTGAAGGGGAAGACGACATTCAAGTCATTGGTTCTAACTTCCAAGAAGGGGTTTCAGTTTTCTTAGATGGTGAAGAAATCACACCAGTTGAGCGAACCATTGATAACCAAGGGGAACAGATTGTATTAACATTTGATGCACCACCTGGACGTGAAGGGACAACTCAGCTACAAGTGATGAACCCTGGTGGGGGATTAGATGTTGCTGAATTTATATATGTAAAAACATTTAATAAAGATCCAATCGTAGATAATTTTACACCACCCCAAGGCACAGCAAATACCCTTGTGGTTGTTAATGGTGATAATTATCTAAGACCAGATCCGACGGCAAGTTCAACAGTAGGTTTAGATGCTTTCCGTTTGATTGGTACCAGAATTTTCTTAGATGGAAGGGATATTAATCGTTACAATTATGATGGTTTAGGCAATATACAGTTTAATGCCTATACATCACCTGATGTAGAAGATTTAATTCAAGAAGAAGGCCAACGGGCAATTTATTCGCCTTTTAAAGAGAATACTTATGTTGAAAGAGATAGTGATAATCGCCTCTTTACCTTAGATAATGATGCAGATAATAACCCATATATTACCAATGGTATTGTTGGTTATAGTATTCGTTATGAAAGTGGTGGCTTTGAAGCTTATGATCAAGATGATAACTATGTTGGCTCCGTTACTATTACGCCAACAGCTATTGTTATTACTGATGGACCAACCTTTAATGTAGAGATGGATAATAATGTGATTAGCATTAAAGAAGATAACCAAGGGATTCCTTATGCAGATACAGCAAATTATGTTGACAGTATTATGTTACAGGATGAACCGGGTGTTTATTACTCCTTAACAAAAAATTTAGATAATGAAATCATCCTTACCAATGGTAAAGATGAAGAATATGTTATTAAAACCGACGGCAGTGGTGGCTTTGAAGCCATAGAAGGCACAAGTGCTGCAGTACCTATAGCTGTTGCTAACAACCAAATAGACTTAAATGGTAACATTATGACATTTATAACACCCTACGAGATCAACCCAACGACAAGAGAAATTGTTGGGGACAAAACAAGAATACTCAATCGACAACAAATCAGTTTTAATGTACCTGTGCTACAAACTGGTAAAGGTTTTAAAGATTTATTTGTTGTAAACCCAGATACTAAATCTGCTGGTTTTGAAGATGAAGAGGGTTTTTACTATATAGAACAGTCTTTATCTAATCCAGTCATCTCTGCTATTGAGCCAGATAAAGGGTCAGTTGCAGGTGGTTATAGAGTTCTGATCAGAGGTAGAGAATTCGAAGAAGATTCAAAGGTATATATTGATGGTCAGTTGGTATCAGCAGAAGCAACAGCAACGAGTATTGATGGTAGTGAAATTGTTGTACGTGTCCCTGCTATACAAAAAGACTTATCTGGCGACTTTGGTATCGACGAACTCAGTGTACCAGTAGTGGTTCTAAACAAAGATGGGGGAAGTGCCTTTCGAGAAAAGGGCTTCACTTATGTAATTCCTATTTCATCACCTGAGATTGAAGAAGTATTTATGACTTCTGGTTCTGCCAATGGTGGGGAAATTGTGGAACTCATTGGTTATGAGTTTAGATATTTTGAGCCGTATACAAACCTTGTTGGTGGCCCGGAATATAATATTGGAGACACTTATGAAGAACTATATAACAATGGTAGATGGGATGACTTAATTGAATGGGTGACAACGGAACCCTACGATCCAGATGATCCAGACACACCTTATGAGCAAATAGATTTTGATCATCCAGATTATGATTATTACTTTGAATCACCTATTTTGCCAAGTGTTTATTTTGGTGAGAAAAAAGGAAAAATTGTAGAATTTGCTAAGGGTTATATAAGAGTCATTTCTCCACCTTCGGAAGAAGGGGACGTAGAACTTTACTTAGTGAATAACGATTATGGTGTTTCAAATAAAATTAACTATGAATACATTGCATCAAATCCGACGATTACATCAATTGATCCAAATGTTGGGAGAAGACAAGGGCAAGAATATAAAGACATTTATGGTAGTCAATTTGATACCATGGATATTTATGGTTACCAGGATGATATAGATGATACCATTACAAAAATAGATAATGTAGATGTAAATGTGCGTTTTGGCTCCATTGACAATACAGATACGGCTTTTACAGATCCAAATTCTGGACGCATCATTGGTGGCAGATCAGAAGTCAATTTACTTGGTGGTTTAAAAGTAAGATACTATGGCGATGAAGAGCGCATCAATGTACAAATAGAAGAAAATAACGATCGTTATTCTAGAGATTTTGAAAACTATGATAATTCTGTTGTCTATATTCCAACGGAAATGTTACAAAATGATGAGAATGAATACTATGTACCCTTTGGCTTTAAGGAAAATGACGGGAGTAGTTATACAAATACACGTTATGAGTTTATAAAGGTATATATTGACAATCGACGCATGTATGTAGAGAGAGGCTATGTGCCTCAATCAAGTTATGATAACTACAACCATGTTACGGTTAGAACACCTAACTACCATACCATTGATCCAGTAACAGTTACTTATACCAATCCAGATGGTGGTCAAGCAACCACAAGTTTTACTTATACTAACCCAGCCAGTGAACCAAAGATCTTGCAAATTAATCCAAGTGGCTTGAGTATAGATGAAGACCGATGGATTGTTAATGGAACGATCAATGGTGAAAAAGAAATTGAAATTGTGGGTAAAGATTTTAGAGACAATTTAACCATTACCATTAATGGTAAAAACTTAACCATTCGAGAAATAGCTGAAATTACAATTGATGGAGAAATTTATCAATCTGTTATTGCACAGATACCTTCAGCAACGGAAGCCGTCTTAGAACAAGAGTTTCCAATTGTTTTAATTAATGAAGACAGTGGTTTAGCAAACTCTGCTTTACTTGAAAACTTATTAGATCCAGTGGATGGTTCAAGTAAACTACCTTTTTACTTTGAATATAAAAAACCATTAAGTGGTCCAGAAATAGATACTATTACACCAAGTGAAACCTCTGTTGCCGGTGGCAATAAAATAGTTGTTACAGGTAAAGATTTTAGAGAAAATGGCTATGTTATTATTGGCTCTCGTGGTGGTGTACCTGTATATGATCTAGAAGTAAATGACACAGGCAGTATTATAGAATTTATGACACCAACAGGCTTAACATTAGGTCCTAAGAACTTCCAAGTACTCAATGAAGATTACGGGATTAGTATTGTTGAAAACGGCATCACAATTATCTCTAACCCAAGTGTTGAAGATGAGGTATACACAGAAGATGGTTCCCAGGTAGTTACAAGGGTATCCGTTGAAGGTGGCGACAAAATTATGTTAAAGGGTGAAGGATTCTTAGAAAATCCAACAGTTCTCTTTGGTGGGAACTTTATAGAGCTTGTTGATGAAAACACAACTGGCACTGTAGGCCTTAATGCCAATGATGAATATTATGTCGTTGAAAATGGTATTGAAGCGCCAAGTGTAGAGTTTGTTGATAGTGAAACACTAATTGTTACCACACCAGGTATTGAAACGGAAAGAGAATATAACATTGTTGTGATTAATGATGATGGTGGTATATCTCAAGACAATGCCTCAGTAAACTACAAAGTACCTGTCCCATCTGATCCAGTGAATTTAGAAGCTGAAGTCATAGATGATCGTTACATTAGAATATTTAACTATGTAGCAGATAGTGTTGACTATTATGAAATATATTTCTATCAAGGTAAAAATAGTAAGAGTCGTTTAATTAGTAATGACTATAGAGATTTTATTTATGTTGATACAACTGAAATTGAACCCTATCGGATTACCAGCTTACCAGGGGTAGAAGATATACAGCCAGATGAAACCTTAAACTTGGTTTTAAAAGCTGTTAATCAATACGGTCCTTCTAGTTGGTCAAACATTGTTACATTAGATTATGAAGATTTAGAAGATGTAGAAGAAATTGGACCGCCAGATGCCGATGGTGACTTAGGCGTTCCAGAAGGACAAAATTATGACTATGATGCTACAACGGAACAGGCCATCGTTAATATTACTGATAAAACCATTGATCCAACGGTAGTTATTGAATTAACAGATTTAGAAAATCTTCAAAGAAAACTCATTAATGTACCAGGGGACAAGGTTAGAAGCAATACTAGTTTAATTGGTATTAATTTCGGTGATACTCAGATTCAATTTACACCTATTAGTTTAAATACTGAGGAGTTTAGGAATATTGATTTTTATAATGACAGTTACGGTAGAATAGCCAATGAATGGGTTGATAACGATTATTCCTCTATTCTTAAGAGTTATTTGCCACGGGGGAAACAACCAATTTCTAAAGTCTACAGTTTAGACTTTTATGCACTTAATAATCTAGAAGATGTAAGTATTCAAAGGCTCAATGCTGATGTAAACTTTAGTCTTCGTTATAACCCGGACTATTTAATGAGTGGTCAAAATGTAGGCCTCTTTAGATTTGATGGGTCTCGTAATTGGGTTGAAGTCGATGCAAGACATAATGAATCAAGAAATACCTTAACCACTGCAGCAAGAACTGCTGGTAAGTATATTATATTAAAATACTAAATGGAGTGATGTTTATGAAAAAATATTTAAAGTTTATAACTGTTTTTACTTTACTCATAACCAGTAGTTTTACCTTTGGTTTTGATCAACTAGATATATTTGTGCCGGAGGTTGTTCCGGCAGATCAAAACACTGCAGTTGATGAAGAACTACAAGGAGCTGCTAATGGTTATGAAGTAATATTCAATACAGTGTTTAACGATATCAGAGAAGCAACTTATGAAAAAGAAATTGTAAAAATGGCAGCAGAAGGTGTTGTTGAAAAATATGGTAGTTATGCCTTTGAACCCAGTAAGAACATTACTGGTTATGAAGCTTTAACTTTCCTTGTAAGATTTTTAGGTAATGAAGCAGCTGTACAAGGGAATGTATTAAACCAAGCCCAAGGTTTAGACCTTGAAAGTGTACAAGGGTTGTTTAATCAAGAGTACTTTAACCAAGCCCAAGGGGCAGGAATCGTAACAGCTGATGAAGTGCCTTACGTTAAAGATGAAGTGACGAAAGAACAAATAGCTAAATGGGTTTTTAGAGTTTCTAATTTAGAAGAACAATTCGAAGATTTATCTGAAGTCTTTGGTTTTAATGATTGGCTACAAGTAGATCCAGCCAATCGTGGCATTATTCAAGCCGTGGTTAATGAAGGCATTATGAACTATGATAACGATGGTAATTTCAATCCGAATCGAACAGTCACTCGGGGAGAAATGGCCGGTATTATGGACCGTTTATCTGAAAGCATGTATGAGGATCGAAACATCACTTCAAATTTTGGTTTAGTTATTGATACAGCAGAAAGATCCGAAGATGATGAGAGTATACGAGATCTTATTGTAAAAAATGCTGATGGTACCAGTACAAAAATAACCACAAGTAAAAATAATGATACCAATCAAAGAAATGACTTTGCTGCTTATAAAAATGGGATACCCTCGTCTAGTCAAACAGTAAAAGTAGGGGATGAAATTAATTATTTTGCTCGAGATGGTGAAGTTTATTTTGCTGAAGTTTTAGATGACCAATCCGTGTTGGATAAAATTAATGAGATTAATAAGAACCTAGACAATGTAGATTTACTTCTAGGAACGGTAAAAGAAATCAGTGAAGAAAAACACAACACTGGGGATACAGTCATCAATAGAAAACGCATCCGTTTTTCCACAATTGATGGCAACACTTATGATTTAATCATTGATACAGATTTACAAACAGGCATAACAGACGATGTTATTGTCTTTAAAGAGGAGAAAGCTGCTGGAACAGAGCTTCTTGAAGTTGGCGACCAAATGGAGCTTTTAATAGAAAATGATCGTTTAGTCAACTATATTAAGGTAGGAGACTTTGAAACCCAGTTAGTCAATGGTACGGTAAGATCCATTGACGAAAACAGTATTGAAGTCTTTGATTATAACAACCGAATCAATACCTATCCTTTATCTAAGTACAATGGTATTGTTGTAAACAATAGACCTGGTACAATTAATGATTTGAATTATGGTCAAAACGTTAGTTTAGAAGTTAATAACGGTTACGTTACCTCTATTCGTTCAGAGACCTTTATCAATCCAGGTTATATTCCTGAGTTTGGTAAGGCTAAGCAAGGAGAAGTGTATCGGAAGTACAATTCGGGTATTTACTTCTTACTAGACAATGGGGCACGTGAACTTTATACAGTAACAGATAACACACAGATTTTAAAAGAAGGCAGAAACATAGATCTAGTGGCCTTAAAAGAAGGGGATAAAGTAACTTTATATTTTAACGACATTTATACAAATGAGTTATCGAAAATAGAAGTTGATGGTAAAGAACGCTTGGTGAGCCAAGTCTATAAAGGCACCCTTGAATCCTTTAACGAGGGCAGTATGAATATGGTACTTTCCATGCCAAGTTATTTAAAAAATACCTACTGGGAACCAGTAGATGCCTACAATAAAAACATTGCCCTTGGAGATGGGGTATCCCTATATGATGGCGCTAAGCCTATTCAAATGAAAAACTTTATTAGAGATTATAAAGGGGAGACAGTTTACGTTGTGGTAGAGGCAGCTTATGGGAATGAACGGGGCATTCAAGTCACCGTTAAAAATGGTGGTGAGTTCATTGATAGTGATCGAATCGATACCATTGATATGGCTTTAAGTCGAATGGAATTAGATAACAATCAAAACTTTAACTACAATGATGGTACCATCGTTTTAAAAGATGGCCGATTAATTGATCACCGTCTATTGAAAGACAATGATACAGTTTTAGTGGTAAGTGATTATTACCGGGGCAGTACAACAGCAAATATTGTAAAGGTAACAACAATGTATGATAACATCTTTAACAATATTTACTTTGGAACCCTTGAAGACATTAACACAAATAACATTACCCTTAAAAACTTTACGACTTTAAATGGTAATGAGTTAAATGAAATTGATCCTTCAGAATCTAGACGCTATTACTACTTTACTGAAAGTGTTATAAAGGATTTAACAGATCCAGATGATGTTGTAACCCTTAGTCGAAATGATTTATTCCATGGGGGCTATTCAAGAAGTGAAAATGAATCTGAAGATGGCGATGGCGTACCCTATGAAAGATATTATGCAACGATGGTTACCAATGGTAACCTAGGCGTTATTGGCATGAATTTAAGACATATGGGACTCATG
>Ga0102926_1002737_pt1 | contig 10142 bp, 8 predicted proteins | sample SalPonR1_A_D2_MG_FD_78173 | JGI IMG/M metagenome (GOLD analysis project Ga0102926, IMG submission 78173) | Salt pond soil microbial communities from South San Francisco under conditions of wetland restoration - Salt Pond MetaG R1_A_D2_MG | ecosystem: Environmental > Aquatic > Marine > Intertidal...
CTGACCCCAATGCTAAACTTTTTGATATTAAAAGTGAAATAAATAAATAAATAAATTTTATGTTTGAAGAAGATAAAAACAAACAATCTAGCACAAATAATAATAAGGGCGCTGGCTTAAATAAACCAAAAGGTGAAAAAGAAGCCAGTAATAAAAATTCTGAAAATCAGTCAAATTCTAATGCTTATTCTCCAAGTCAAGACAATGATTTGCAAAAAGAGATTGAAAAAGCTCAAAATATTTTTAATAAACAATCTAAAAAAGATAAACCCTCTTCCCAGGAATCAAGTCCGGAAAAAGTTGATAAAAATCCAGAAATAGACAAAAAAGAACCTAAACAAGAAATTCCCTCAAGAGAATCTTCTGATTTACGTTCTAATAAAAATGAACCTGCTGTTGAAGTGCCTGAAATGGCAAAAAAAGATATTATTGAAAAAGCTAGAGATGCAGGGGCAGATAATAAAGAAAGGGTTTATACTATGCCGGGTAAATATAAAGACAAAAAGCCTAAAGTATCAAACCAAGGAGGAAATAAAAAAACTTTAGTTTTGGTAGCATTAATAATTTTTATACTAGCAGGCGTTGGGGCGGGATATTTTTTGTGGTTTAAGCCCAATTATCAAGCTTCTATAAACCAGCAACCACCTGCCGCAAACGAAGAAGGGGATGAGAAGGACGAGGATGAGCAAGAGCAAGAAAAAGAGCCTGAAGAGGGGGAAGAAGAAGAGGGGGAAGATAAGGATAGCCAAGAAACTGAGCTGTCTCAGGCTAAAACCTTAGATAAAACAGTTCAAGATAATGAAGATAAGGAAATATCTACAGCCACTTTTGATTTTCCTAAAGGGGCTCTTCCATTAGAAACACAAATAGAGCTTAGTGGTAAATATGTTAATGATGAGATAAGAAATAGTGAAAAGTATTCAAATACTTCCTACAAGATAATAGGAGCTCTTTATGAATTGTCTAATGCAGATATTATACTTAAGAAAACTATTACCTTAAAAATGGGTTATAGTGAGTCTCTTATACAAGAAAGTTGGGAAGATGATCTAAAACTAGCTTATTTTAAAGATGGAATGTGGACTCCTTTGCCAGGCAGACTAGATACTAATAAAAATATGATTGAGGTAGAGGTTGGTGTTTTGCCATCTGATACCTTTGCCATAGTTGTTAATAAGGATTATATTAGTTCTGGGCCAGAGGAATTTAGCGTAGTACCAGATATAGTTTCAAGTACTGATTCAGACAATGATGGTTTAACTGATGTTGAAGAAGAATTATTTGCTACTGAAAAAAATAATCCTGATAGTGACGGAGATCAAAATCCTGATGGTCAAGAAGTAATTACCTTAAAAGATCCTACGAGTGATGAATCAGGGGCTAAATTAACTACCACTGGTCTTTTGGATGTTTATACTAATCCTACTTTTTCTTATAGTTTCTTTTATCCTGCTGATTGGTTAGCTAAATCTTTACCAAATACTAATGATGAAGAGGTTTTGGTTATAACCAATACAGGAGAATTTTTTACTATCACTGTTGAGGATAATCCTGAATTATTATCTCCTGATAAATGGTATTTAAATCAATCTTCATTATCGGATGATTCTGAACTTTATAGTACCACAGTAAATAATCAACCAGCTATTTGGAATCCTAATCGTTCAACAGTCTATATTGCTCGAGATAATAAAATTTATGCCTTATCTTATAAAATAGGGACTGAGGCAAAAGCTAATTTTAAATCCACCTTTGAAATGATTATAAAGGGTTTTCAGTTTGTTACCCAACCCCAAGGAAGACCAAATGGTACTCTTATAAAATATCCTGATGAACCAGGCGTATATTTAGTTGAAAATGGTAAAAAACGTCCTTTTAAGTCAGGCGAGGTTTTTACTAATCTTGGCTTTAAATGGGAAGATGTAATAGAAATACCTATTTCTGAAGAATATCCTACTGGAGAGATAATAACGGGAAGATTAGACGGTACTCTTATAAAATATCCTGATGAACCAGGCGTATATTTAGTTGAAAATGGTAAAAAACGTCCTTTTAAGTCAGGCGAGGTATTTACTAATCTTGGCTTTAAATGGGAAGATGTAATAGAGATACCCTCTGATGAAAATTATCCTACTGGTGCAGTGATTGATAGTCATGTTACTTCTACTCCAATTACTCCTTAAATTAAAGTTTAATAATTTAAAAATGTAAATTTATTTTTATGAAAAAACTAGCAGGTTTGCTTGTTATAATAGTTTGCTTTGTTTTAATTTTTCTCTTAAATGGAGAAAAAATTTTTTTAAACATTGGACATGGTATTCAAAAATTTTTGTATTTTAATTCTTTGTCAGAAAGTCAGTCTTGTAATAATATTGGTCAAGTTAAGCTTTCTTCTTATAAAAAAGAAAACGAGCTTTTACGAAAACATCTTAATTTTTTAGAAGAATCAAAAAATAATTTTGTTATGGCTAATGTTATTGGCAAAAAACAAGAAAATAATACAACTTGGTTTATATTAGATCAGGGTAGTTCAAAGGGCATAAAAGATGGTCTAGCAGTAACAGATTCCAAAGGCGCTCTTATAGGGACAATTAGTAAAGTTGGTCAAGATATTTCCTCTTTAATGCCATTATTTAATCAAAGTTCTAGAATATCTGCTGACATACAATCAAAGAGTAGATTAGTTTCTGGAATTGTGCAGGGACAATTTGGTTCAAGTGTTAAAATGAAGTATGTGCCAGTTGATGTAATGATTTCTAAGAATGATACAATAGTTACTTCTGGTTTAGATGAAAATATTAAAAGGGGAATAGCTGTAGGTACTGTTAAGCGAATTAATAGAAAGCCAAATGATATTTTTCAAGAGTTAATAGTTAGCCCTATGTTTAATTCTAATTTTCGTATTGTATCAATACTTATCCCATAAAATTTTATGAGAATTATTAAGCTTCTTTTATTTATATTTTTTATTTTTTTCTTGGTTATAGTTAATGTTTCTTGGAATATTTTACCAAGCTCTTTAAATATTTTATTTATATTTATAATTATTAATATTTTAAAAAATAGATATAATAACAAGGCTTTATATGTTTGGCTTGGTATTATTTTCGGGGGTATTTTTTTAGATTTATACTCTGTATTGCCAGATGGCTTATATCTTGCTTCTTTTTTGCTTATGGCTCTTATTTTATACAAATTTATATTATCAGAGTTTAGTATTTCTAATCATTTTCATGTTTTTATAATTTCATCTGTGGCTTGTTTATTTTTTAAAATAATAGTTTTATTATTAAGTCGCTTGTCTTATTATCTAGGTTTATCTGACATTCTTTTAAATGTATCTTTTTTATATATTCTTAGTTTTGCGGTTTTAAATAGTTTCTTAATTTTTTTGTTATATGGCTGGAATATTCGATATAAAATTAAAAGATAAGGACATTAAAGATGGAAAAGTTCCCGGCTTTTCTCAAAAAGATAAAGAGGGAAGTTTTGTTGGGGCTGGACCATTAGGGCCAGAAGGTTCAAAAATAAATAGAAACAGAATTGGACCTCCAGTTAAAAGGCGCCGTGTATATGTTATAGCTACAATTTGTTTAATTGTAGTTTTGTTAATTTTATCTTATGTTATTTATTTGCAAGTTTTTAAAGGCAGTTATTTTCGCAATATAGCTGAGGGAAACAGGATAAGGACGGTGCCGGTTATTGCAAAAAGGGGCCTTATTTATGATAAAGAAGAAAGACCCTTAACTAAAAATAGGGCTAATTTTTCTTTAATAATAGTACCAGGGGATATTCCAGGCGAGAAAGAGTTAAGGCAAGAATTAAAAGATAAATTAATTTTAAATTTAGAGAAAATTTATTCTCAAGAAGGTGAATTAGAGGCTGATTTATATAATAAAATAAATAGTATTTTTAATAACAAAAAATTATATTCTAGTCAGCCAGAGGTTTTAATTAGCAAAATTGATTATTTGAATGCGATGAAATTAATGATTGTCACTAATGATTTAGTAGGTATTAAGCTGAGAAGCAATGCCCTAAGGGAATATATTAATCCTGAGAATTCTTTTTCTCATGTCCTGGGCTATGTTGATAATATAACAAAAGAGGAGTATAAACATCTTAAGGGTAAATATACCATAACTGACTTTATAGGAAGAACTGGAATTGAAAAATATTACGAAGGTGAATTAAAAGGTAAAAATGGGGCAAAAAGAATAGAAGTTGATTATTTGGGGAGGGAGAAAAAGGTAGAATCAATAACTCCTTCTATTCCTGGTAAGGGACTTATTTTATCCCTTGATTCTGATCTTCAAATTAAGACGATAGAGGTTTTAAAAAAATATGTTCAAGGTTATGATTTGGGTGCTGGCGCTATAGTAATTTTAAACCCTAAAAATGGAGAGATTTTATCGCTAGCTAGTTGGCCTACTTATGATAATAATTTTTTTACTGTTGGCTCTAAAGATAAATTAACTTATGAGGAAATGTCTTCTAACCCTAGTAATCCTTTTGTATTTAGGTCTATTGCTGGAGAATATCCGCCTGGATCAACTATAAAGCCAGTCTGGGCTTTAGCTGGATTAAGTGAGGGGGTTATTAATGAAAATACCACTATTTTGTCAACTGGTGGCATAGGCGTGAAGCAATGGTTTTTTGCTGATTGGAAGTCAGGTGGTCATGGTTATGTAGACCTGGTTAAGGCTTTAGCAGAGTCAGTAAATACTTTTTTTTATTATCTTGGTGGGGGTTATAAGGATTTTATTGGTCTTGGTATAGAAAGTTTAAAAAATTATGCTAATGTGTTTGGGTTAAGTCAAAAAACTGGGATTGACTTACCGAGTGAGTCAGACGGTTTTTTAGCAGATCCAGAATGGAAAAAAAGAATAAAAAATGAGTCTTGGTATATTGGTGATACTTATCATGTTGCTATAGGACAGGGTGATATTTTAGTTACTCCTTTACAAGTTGCCAATTATACTAGTGCTATCGCTAATGGTGGAAATCTTTGGCGACCTCATTTAGTTACTCATATGCTTGATGCTCAGTCTGGTGAGGTGGAAAAAATTAATTATAATGCTATTAATAAAAATATAGCAGATAAAAAAAATATAGAGCTTGTTCAAAAAGGCTTAAAAGCAGCCGTAGATTGGGGCAGTGCTAGATATCTTGATAGTCTTAGTTTTCAGGTAGCAGGTAAAACTGGTACGGCTGAAGTGGGTGGAAACAAAAATCCACATTCTTGGTTTACTGGATACGCTCCTTTTAAAAATCCCGAAATAGTTGTAACGGTAATTTTTGAAAATGGGGGAGAGGGGACTAAATTAGCTGTACCTGCTAGTTATGAAATTTTTAAATATTGGCACGATAACATAAGGTAGATTGTCCACATGTACATATTTTAATTTATTTTATATCTGTTATAATATATATAGGTCGATAAAAAATTAAATTATTAAAAATATGAGTGGAAAAAGCACAAAACTCATAATAGGTATTATTCTTTTGTTGTTAGCTGTTTATATGTATGCTTTCGGCGGATTTAAGTTTGTCGTCTCTTTAATTTTAGGGATAATAGGTTTAGGTCTTGTTGTATTAAGCTTTACTGGTAAACAGGAAATGGACATTTCTGAAATAGAGGAAGAGGAAGAGGAAGAAATTCCTTCTGCTAAGGAAACGCCCGAAGATTTATCTGACGTAACACCAGATTTTCCTGAACCTGAAACCAAAAGTGATATACCTGATGTGGGCGAAGAAGAAAAAAAAGAGTAACTATTTTTTAGTTCAAAAAAATTAATTCGGAGGGTGATTTTTTGGTATATAAAAAAGACTCTATTAAAGAGTCTTTATTTTTTTATTTTAATTTATTTTAATTTTGCCTTTTTGATTATATTATGACCATTGTATAGGTCTTTGCCTGAAACTATATTTTTGCCAGGTAATTGAATTTTTTCAAGTATTAAGGCATTTTCTTTGCAATAAACTCCAGGCCAATTATTATTAGTTAAAAATATTTTTCCGGTTGGACCTGATTTTTTAAAAATATTAGTTTTAAATATTTTTAAAATATTATTATGTAGTTTGGTTTTTGGCAAATGAATTTTAGTATAGCTTCCAGGTTTTATGCAGTAAGCCTGAATAAGCTTTTTAATTTTTTGAGCATCTTGATCCCAATTTATTTTACCATCTTTTTTGCAAAGTTTATGTGTATAGCTAGCTTTTTTATGATTTTGAGGTGTTGATTTAATATTTTTTTGTAAAATATCTTTAATAGTTTTTACTATTAGTTCTTTGCTTAAATTAAGTAATTCCATTTTTAGTTTTTTGTAGTCGTAATCAGATTTTATCTTTAACTTCTCTTGTTTATAAATAGGGCCATGATCAAGCTTTTGGTCCATTTTAATAATAGTAACGCCAGTAAGTTCATCATCATTTTTAATTGCAGCTCTAATAGGGCAAGCCCCCCTATATTTAGGAAGTAGGGAAGGGTGTATGTTTAATGGTGCAAAGTTTGGTATTTCTAATATTTTTTTAGGGATTATAAGTCCATAAGAGGCAACTACAAAAAAATCTGGATCTAATTTTAATAATTTATTTTTTAATTTTTCATTATTTTTAAGTTTTAAGGGTTGAAATATTACCAGATTTTTATTTTGTGCTAGTCTTTTAACCGGGGTTTTGATTATTTTACCATTTCTTTTTTTAGTATCTGGGGTTGTAATTACAGCTTGAATAGAAAAGTGATCGTTTAATTTATTTAAAATATCAGCCCCAAATTTAGGGGTCCCAAAAAATATTATTTTTGTTTTTTTAAAATTATTTTTAGTCATATTTTTAATCTTTTATTTTCCATTCAATGTCATTTTCCTCTCCTGCAAATTCTCTCCAATTTCCATCTTCATCTATAACATACCATTTTTTCTCAGTCTTTTTCCAAATCATGGGATTGCCTTGATAATAAGCATTTTTAACCTTCTCTTTTGGCTTAAGCTTATCTAATTCAGGCCATTTTTTAAAAACAGTTTCAATTGCGTAGTCTAGATTGCGAGATTTAGCCCATTTAGCAACTATTGTAATAGAATTTTGAGCCTTTTTTAAGGATCCAGCTAATTCTAAAAGTTGTTTAGCTGGTTTAGTAAAACGAGAATAAATAATTTTTTTCTTTTTAGCGTTTTTCCTAATTTCGTCTAAAGTGTAACCTTTTGTATAAAAATAATGGTTAACAATTTTTTGAATATTAGTTTCTTTATTTTTCTTTTTTGGTTTTGTCATATTAAATTTGGTCTTCTATTTTAAAAACCTCTCCTTGAGGATGAATATTTAAAATATTTTTAGATACATTAATAATATGGCTCCAGTCATAACCTAGAGCATTAAATGTTTGACTTGAATAAATGGGTCTAGCTTTTCCTTTTGCGATAAGATAAACAGTGCTTTTATCTTTGGTTTTTAAAAGAGTACCATCTCTAAATTTAATTGCTGATCCATTTTTAAAAGTGCTTAGTTCTTCTGGGGTTACTTTGATAATAGAATTATAAGGGTAATTATTATGAAGTATTTTAGCATCTATAATAGGATGTTTAGTGTCTTCCCTAACATAAAAAACTGCTTTATTGTTTTTGTTTTGTAAAAGACTACCACTGGGGTAGGGGGAAACAACAGGATTGCCTGGTTTATAAATTTCTAAAGCCTTTTCATCTGCCTTTAAAATTTCTCCGGGGTGAAAGCCTATTTTTTTAAACATTGATTGTGAAATAGGTCTTTTTTTGTTGTCATCTAAGAGGAACAGTTCTCCTAAAGATCCTTGTATTAAAGAATAATTTGGAAATCTTATTGGATCACCCGTTTTATAGCTTGATAGTTTTTTTGGGTCTATTTCTTGAACGTCTTTAAAATTATATCTTGATAAAAAAATACTTTTTGATATAAAGGGGCGTTTTTTATTATTTTCTATTAAATAAACACCAGCTTGGTCTTTTGCTCTGACTAGGGTGCCGTTTTCTGGTGCTGTTTCTTTTTTAAACCAATTGTTCCATATTTCAAAAAAAAGTTTATTTCCTTGTATATGAGGGGTGTAATTATAAAGGGCAGCTGTTGCAGAAGTTTCTGGAGTAACTTTGTGATAACTAATATTATAGGTTTGTCCTGCTTTATGTCTAAAATCCCAAGGGTGCTCTAGATAATATCTTAAGCGCCAGGCAGTTCTATCTACTTGTATTCCAAAACCACCAAATCTTTCTACTGGTTTTCTGTGATCATAGGCTGCAAATCCAGTAGCCCATTTTAATTGAGTTTCTTTTTGGGGCGGGGTGGTAATTAGGGTTTGTTCTTTTTGAAGTAGAGTCAAAAGAATTTGAGGGTTAATTTTATGTTTTTGACTTGCATTAAAAATTATTTCTGAGGCTTTAAGTTCTTTGCCATTAATGCTTTTAGCTTTATATGTTTTTAATACTCCATTGTGTTTATTGAGAAAATCTTGAATTTCTTTTAGGCTCATGGAGTTATAGTCAAATAGTTCTTGGTTGGAAATAATATTGTTGGGGTTAAAGTCTTCCTTAGCCAAAAGTCTTAAGGGGCTAAGCAGGATAAGGCTAATGATTATTGCGACCAGAATGCTAGTATTTTTTTTATTCATAATATTTTATTTAAAAACTATTTCTCCTTTTTTTAGGCTTACCCTAAATGTCTTTTTTTGATTTTTCCCAGATTTTACTATTTTCAAGGATAAGGGGTCTAAGATTTGTTTTTGAATAACTCTTTTTAAGGGTCTAGCTCCATATAGGGGGTCAAAACCTAACTTAGCTAGCCTTTTTTTAGCTGCATTGGTTATTGTTAAATTAATATCTTTTTTTGCTAATCTTTCTTTTACTTGTTTGAGCTGAAGTTCTATGATTTTTTTAATATTTTTTCTAGTAAGAGCTTCAAAAATAATTGTTTCATCAATTCTATTTAAAAATTCAGGCTTAAAGGTATTTTTTAATTCTTTTCGGATTTGTTTTTCAATATTTTTTCTAGAGATTGTTTTTTCGGTTGGAGAGTTAAAGCCTATTTCTTTTTTCTTAATATAATCATGTATTATACCACTGCCAAGATTGGAAGTCATTATTATAACTGCATTTTTAAAGTTAACAGAACGGCCCTTAGCATCTGTTAATCTACCTTCATCTAAAATCTGTAATAACATATTGAAAACGTCATGATGGGCTTTTTCAATTTCATCAAATAAGATAACACTATAGGGTTTTTTTCTAATTTCTTCTGTTAATTGACCGCCAGATTCAAAGCCAACATAACCAGGAGGTGATCCTATCATTTTAGATACAGCGTGTTTTTCCATATACTCTGACATATCAACTCTAATTAAAGCTTTTTCAGTATCAAACAAAAATTCAGCTAAGCTTTTAGCTAGCTCTGTTTTTCCAACCCCAGTTGGGCCTAAAAATATAAAAGAGCCAATAGGTCTATCTTCTTCAGACATGCCAGTGCGAGATCTACGAATTGCATTGGATACAGCTTTTACGGCTTTTTTCTGATTAACAAGCCTTTTATGTATTTCTTCTTCCATTTTAGCTAATTTTTTACTTTCCTCTTCTAGCATTTTAGAGACTGGAATTCCAGTCCATCTTGCTACTACTTTAGCTATTTCATCTTCACCTATTTCTTCTTTTAAAATTCTATTATTTTTTTGTATTTTTGCTAATTTCTTTTGAGAATCTTTAATATTTTGTTTTAGCTTTGGAATTTTTCCGTATTTAATTTCTGCTACTTTTTGTAAGTTCCCTTTTCTTTCGGCAATTTCTGACTTTTGCTTTAATTCATCTATTTTTTCTTTCATCTCATGGATATCAGATATATTATCTTTCTCAGTTTTCCACCTAATTTCAAAATTTTTAATCTTTTCTTTAATATTTGCGCTTCTTTTTTTTAATTTTTCTAGCTTATCTTTGTTTGATTTTTTGTCTTTTTTTAAAACCGTTATTTCAAGTTGAAGCTGTCTTTGTTTTCTTTTTAATTGATCTAATTTCTCAGGCCTACTTTCAATTTCCATTCTAAGGGCAGATGCTGCTTCATCCATTAAGTCAATTGCCTTGTCTGGTAAGAATCTTTCTGTTATGTACCTATTAGAGAGTTTAGCAGCTGAC
>Ga0102926_1002739_pt1 | contig 10140 bp, 8 predicted proteins | sample SalPonR1_A_D2_MG_FD_78173 | JGI IMG/M metagenome (GOLD analysis project Ga0102926, IMG submission 78173) | Salt pond soil microbial communities from South San Francisco under conditions of wetland restoration - Salt Pond MetaG R1_A_D2_MG | ecosystem: Environmental > Aquatic > Marine > Intertidal...
GACACGGTATTCTTTTGCAGGGGATTACGACAGACGGACAGATTCTGGGGACGTCTGCATCGCCCGGGAGTAATCTACAAACAGTTCAGTTGAATGAATTTTCAAAAAAAGAATCAAAAGGCATGTTTATTTCAAGGATTACACACCATAATGGAGGGTTGATCTGGAGGCTTAATGAAATAGAGGCACTAAATGATGGTTCAACAAGCTTCGAGAACTATATTCGAACCGAGTACCAGGCGGGCTTCAGCTACACCAGGCAAATCTGGAATCGTGTTGAAATAGCATCAGCACTGAGAATGAGCTATACATTTAATCAGCATCATATCTATAAAAATGATGTGATGAATGTTCAGCTGGAAATTGGACTCAAAAAAAGATTTAGGTAGTACATGCGAAAATCTATATGGATTCTGCTGCTTGTTTTTGTTTCCCACTTCACATTACTATTTGCTGTAACAGCGCAGCCAAACGATAGTGAAGTTAGAGTATCAGCTGCTGAAAGAAGCGATAAAAAGGGATGGGTGGTACGGTTTCATTTTGAACAGCTGCCAAAAGATTACCGAATAGATAAAATTGAAAACGGGGTTCATCTTTTCGTAGAAAACGGCGAAGAACATATTTTTGCAATAGATTCTAATCTACGTAATCGTATTCCCTTACTGGATTCGTTATCCACAACATTGCAAAGCAATAGCTCACGGTTCTCATTCTTTTTTAAGGATAGAGGTTCTTTAACTGCGGATGTTTACCCCGATATGAACGGTAAGCATCTACTGCTTGCATTTTCTTATTCGCCGGCCACGTCCGGGTCTCAGTTTCCGGACACCGGTACCGACACAGTGACTGCTGAGCAGGAATTGAATGCAGAACCTGCAGAAGGAGAAGAGGCGGAACCATCGGTTATAATGCCAAAAGTAAACAATATAGAGACGGACGGCCCCTGGCCGGATGTTCAGCATAGAAACCGCATGCAAAGCCCGTACGAGTCTGATCTCGTTTATGAATATATACGCAGCATGCACAGGGGTACGGCGAACAGCGATTATTTATCACAAGAAAAAAGCAAAAGTGACAGGGCTGTTTCAACGTCAAAGAAATTGCTTAGTACCGAATTTTATAGATTACCCGGGAAATCTCACTCTATTCGTCTGCTGCCGGTTTCAGTATTTCACTCATCAAATTCGGAGATTCCCTGGGGGTATAATGATGGCGCACTTTGGCAGGGACGTGGTATAAACAGGAGATTAACAGCGGGTGTGAATTATCGTTTCGGGCCACTCACTATTGACCTTCGACCCGAACTGGTTTACAGCGAAAACACGCCTTTTGATTTATCGCGGATACCGGTAAAAAGGGGACTTTCCAAATATGCTATGCCGCTAACCAATATAGATGCGCCAGTCCGTTTTGGTGAACACTCTTTACAAGGTTTTAATGTGGGACACTCTTCCATCGGGGTACGATTCAAATATATTGAGGCCGGACTATCCAATAAGCATCTTTGGAACGGTCCTGCACTTTATAACCCACTTCTGTTTAGTAATAATGCGCCCGGTTTCAGACATATCTATTTAAAAACACCTGACTTACAAAAAATACCTACAGGCCATATCGATGGTACATGGGTATGGGGCAGTTTATTGGAGTCTGATTATTTTGATGAAGAATCGTTTAATGACAGGCGTTATATAACCTCGATACAGTTATCGTATCTGCCTGATGCGGTAAATGGACTGGAAGTTGGTTTTTCGAGAGTGTCCTTTTCCAATTATCCGGAAAACGGGGTAAAATTTGGGCATCTGTTTCAAGCCTTAGAAAGGCCCAAGGACCGTTTGCAGAGTGAGGAAAGCAACAACGTTCACATGTTTTCAGTTTTTGGTAAATACCACCTTTACGATTCCGGTTTTGAAATATACGCAGAATGGGGAAAGAACGAGCATAAACGATATTTACGGGATATGTTTACAGAGCCGGAAGTTCACAGAGGGTATGTTTTAGGAATTCTTAAGCGTTTTATTATCCATAAAAATCATATTCTCACAGCTAGCACCGAATGGACAAATTTAGAGAGCACATACAGGAGTTCTACGTTTCGAAATAGTAACATTTGGTACACCGATTCATCCGTTAAGCAAGGGTTCACCAATCAGGGTCAATTGATGGGGGCGTCTGTAGGGCCGGGCTCCTCTATCCAAAAAATGAAGGTATCCTATTTTAACAGATACGGCGGAGTAAGCTTATCTGCGGCTCGTGTAGCCCTGCATAACGACCGGCATTTTGAAAATAGAGAGTTTTTTACATCAGCAGAATATCTTGGATTTAGCAATGGATTATTAACCTCTATACATCACATTGAAATGCGGTATCAGCTATCGATGATACTGTTTTTACCCTACCATCTGGAACTCAATGCTGATTTCTCTGTAGCAAATCAATTTAACCGACGGAATATACCTAATAACGAATTGACGAACACGTATACGTCATTGACAGTGAGATATCACATAAATCATTTATTTAAATGAAACCAGTTGCCTTTTATCTGCCGCAGTTTTATCCCACTCCAGAAAATAACCGGTGGTGGGGAGAAGGATTTACGGAATGGACCAACGTCACAAAAAGTAAACCTAAATATAAAGGCCACTACCAGCCGCAACTCCCGGCTGATCTTGGATTTTACGACCTGAGAGTTCCTGAAACAATAATGAAGCAGGTCGAAATTGCCAGAAACCACAATCTGTATGGGTTCTGTTTTTATCATTACTGGTTTAACGGGGAGCGTCCTCTCGATAAGCCCGTCGATCTGTTTATAGAGACCGAAAAGGAGTTCCCGTTCTGTGTTTGCTGGGCAAATCATGACTGGAATAAAATATGGGATGGGTTTCCCAATACCATTTTAATGAAACAGAATCACTCGATTGAAGATGATACAAAGCATATAAGATTTTTAGCAGAACACGTCTTTTCCTCACCGAATTATATAAAAGTTGATAACAAGCCTGTTTTTCTCGTCTATCGAACAGAGTTGTTTCCCGATATTAAAAAAACAAGTGATATATGGCGCCGCGAAATATTGAATTACGGCTTTGACGGTATTTACCTCATCAATATTGAAAATATTGTATACGACGTTCATCCGGATCGGCTTGGCTTCGATGCGGGTTTGGACTTCCATCCGAAGGGGAAAAACCTTCCAAAGCTGGTGGGTAGAAATAAAATAAAAAAATGGTTAAACAGATTTAGCCCGAAAAAATCAGTTTACTACGAAAATAAAATTTGGGAATACGAAGACTATATCGATAATAATATTATAGATAAAGATGTATCCTACCTTTTATACCCTGCACTGTTTCCTGCCTGGGATAATTCAGCGAGGAGAGAAAAAGAAGCCTGGATTATGCAAAACTCAACGCCGGAGAAGTTCAGGAAGTGGGCCAGCCTGATCCTCGAAAATTTTGAACCGCCAAACGAGGAGGAGAACTTTGTTTTTATCAATGCATGGAACGAATGGGCAGAGGGTTGCCATTTGGAGCCCTGCAGAAAATGGAAGAATGATTACTTAAATGTTATTAAAGAGCTTTTTTGAACATAACTTCTCCCATCTTTTTAATTATGTAGCTCATTATGAGAATAGCATTCATATCATACGAATATCCAAACAATTCTCACTCAGGAGGAATTGGAACCTATATTCATCAAACTTCAAATTTGTTGGCAGACAGAGGCCATGATATTACGGTTTTCACATGTGGTAAACGCAGCTCATATGTTACAGACAGGGGCGTTAATATTATTGAGGTAGAAGAGTTTGACAGACGGGATTTTGCTATTTCTGCTGCCCAGGCTTTCTTACCACTTCATAAAAAAAATCCTTTTGATGTAATAGAGGCCCCTGATTATAATGCTGACGGCAGAAAAATAAAAAAGATATTTCCGGAACTTCCCTATTTGCTTAGAATGCATGCACCAACCGAATTAATAACTACTAACAGTTCGAAGAGGGGCCTTTTTAAAGAGCTTACCAGAATTAAGAATGATATAATAAGTATCATTAATTATAAAATCTTTAAAAGACAAAGCCAGATACATTTTCAGTCAACGATTAAGTACTATCATACTTATATCCAAAACAAGATAGAAAGAAAAGAAGCTGTTAAGGCTGATATCGTTGTATGCCCAAGTTTGAAAATAAAGAACTATACCGTAGACAGGTGGAAGATAAATAGTGAAAAAGTGATACATTCTCCCAACCCGTATATTCCGTGTGAGCAATTGCTATCTATGCCATCTGTAAGTAAAAATGAAAAACTGTGTGTTGGGTTTGTTGGCAGGATTTGCTACCTCAAGGGAATTGATATGGTAGCGCAAGCAATACCTCTGGTTTTAAAAAGATATCCCAACATTACATTCTGTTTTGTTGGGGCTATTGTTAAAGAACAAGACTCAGGCTTGCCTTACGATGAATGGATGAAACGAAAATTACCATCTTATGCTAACAATCTTATCTTTACGGGTAGGGTAAATCTTGAAAAAGTACATGCAATGTATTCGAAAATGGATATTGTACTTGTTCCGAGCGTATACGACAATTTTCCAACGGTTTGTCTTGAAGCAATGTCAGCGGCTCGTCCCGTTATTGGAACACGAAGTGGCGGTATGGAAGAGATGATTACCCATGAAGAAAATGGTTTGCTCATTGAATATGGTGATCATAAAGAGCTGGCTCGTCAAATTATTAAACTCTGTGACAGTAGTAATAGTGAATTCCGTTCAAAATTAGGTAAAAGAGCCAGAAGTTCTATTATCAATAGATATAATAGTAAGCGAATGGGCAAGGAGTTGGAATCCCTCTACAAAAAAGCAATACGTGTTCAAAACGTTGGGTCTCGTAGTACGGTAAGAAGCTTTTAATTCATTTTTATAGTAGTTATGACTCCGACTATAAATCATAAATAATACGCTGGTTATATAAGTATATAACACAAAATTTTACTCTGCTTGCAGAAAATATGAGAATATTATTTATTGCTGAATTTTCAAGTACCGGCGGAACCCGTGAAAACTTCAAACAACTTTTACAAGCGCATCAAGATCTTGGTTATACAACGCACGTGCTTATTCCGAACTTGAGCGATGATAAAATCAAAGAGTTTATTTTAAGCACAGGTGCTACTTATACCTGTTTGAAACGCAGGGAAAAAGTATTCAAAAAGCCATATTATTCACTTTTATATGAATGGTTCCATATAAAGCCTGAAATAAAGGCCTATAATCCAGATCTTATTTTATGTTCTGCAGCTGATCTAAAACGTAACTTCCTACCTTTTTTATTACAGAAAACCTACGTTATTTTATTCAATACCATAGCGGGCAAAAAGGGCTGGAAATCATCGTTTTTCTATAAGATCCCAAAATTATTTTTAAATAAAAACAACTATATAGCTACTGTATCTCAAGGGTCTGCTGATATCCTTTCATCAAGTTGGAATATTGACAGAACCAGGATAGACGTTATTTATAATTCATACGATCAGAAAAATGTTGCTGATAAAAAAAGCAGATCAGGCCAACAACTTGTTCTCACACTTGGCCACGTACATGATTATAAGAATCCGGATATTTGGTTAAAGGTCGCAGAAGAAATTACAAACCAAAATCCCAATGTATCATTTATTTGGCTTGGAGGAGGGGGGAGGTTAGAATTTTTTCAAAAGAAGACCAGCTTGTACCCCCGTATACAGTTTCCGGGCTACTGTCCAAATCCCAAGCTTTATTATGCAAAAGCTGACGTTTATTTTCAGCCGAGTAAACTTGAAAGCCACGGTAGGGCGGTCGTTGATGCCATGGCTAATGGCCTTCCCTGTATTACGTCGAATACCGGGGGGCTGCCCGACAATGTAGAAGAAGGCGTAAACGGGTTTCTGTGTGGGGCAAATGATGTTCGCTGCTATATCAACAGAATCCAGTTTCTTTTAGATCATGAAAAAGAAAAAAAGGAGATGGGTATGGCTTCAAAAAAAATTGCGGATTCTAAATTCCATCCCGGCTTGCTGAGTGTTAGAATAAAAGATCTTTATTCCAAAGTTCTTACCCTGAATAATTCATAAACAGCCGTAAAAAAGGGTTTTTTTTGGAGTATAGCTCCTGGGTAATCATCATATCATAGGTGATTACATAACCAAAAAACGCCCATAGTAAATCTCCAAATTTTAAGCCAAGTAAACCATCCCGCTCCGGTTTTCCGGCACATTATTTAACCTGTCAGATTTCGACAAAACAGGTGTACGTTCGTTTTTCTGCCGAACAGGCCGCCCGTGATGGAGGACTTCTGCTTAGAGAAGCAGAACAACAGATTGGTTTTACAGGCCGATTGGTAATCTGTATGAAAGATAACCGGCACCGGGGCGGGGCTATATCCGGTCCAGTATAGCGCAACGTTGATGCTCTCACAGCGTACTTTCCAGATTGCCGAAGGCTAAGAGGATGCCAATGATTGCAAATAGTACGAAAAACGATGGTGTGCTTTTCCATACTGTTTTTGATGCGATGGAGGCAGGTTGGGAGACCATAATATACCCTGGGCATCTTAAAATAGGGGATCCTCTGTCAGGTGCTCCACATCGTTGCAGTCTTTACAGGCTGCATACATATGAAGATGTTCTGCTTGGGCAATTTTTCCATCCCGTGGTGGGTAACCTTGCCGCGCATCAGCTGAACGGGATAGACCGAGGCAAAATGACGAATCAAATCCTGCTTTTGCTCTATGTGTCAAAGCAGGACGGTGAGTCTGTAAGGACTGATGCCACCGGCTGAAAAGTCACCCAATACTTGTAATTTCCTCTTTAAAAAGCCGTATGTTTATTGACTATAGTTGATTGTGTTATATCTGTAAATTTTTGGTTTGTAAAAGCATTGAATACAATACGTTGATGCCCCAAATATGATTTTATATATGAACAATCCGGGTTAACCAAGAAAATAATTTTTTCTCAATGAATGATTTGGAAAAGCTTTTTTACCGTTCATCTGATAGATGGAGTACAAAATGGGAGCACTATTTTGAAATCTATGATCGTCATTTTTCAAAATACAGGTCTACCGATGTCCATATCCTCGAATTTGGTATCTATCAGGGAGGTTCTCTCCAGGTGTGGAAAAATTACTTTGGTGATAGATGCCATATTTACGGTGTTGATATAAATCCTGCATGTAAAAATCTGGAAGAAGATCAGGTCAAAATTTTTATTGGAGACCAACAAGACAGGAATTTTTTGCAAAGCCTCAAAAAAGAAATCCCGCGCGTTGATATCTTAATCGATGATGGAGGGCATAAAATGGAGCAACAAATTACGACATTTGAAGAAATGTATGCTCAAATTGATGAGGAGGGTATTTACATGTGCGAAGATTTACATACATCCTACTGGCCAAGGTTTGGGGGTGGAATGAATAAACCCATTACGTTTATTAATTACTCAAAAAAATTGATTGATAAACTTAATTCATTTCATCTGGATGAAGGTTCAACTTCTGCCAGCACCAAAGAATTTTGCAAAACAACGCATTCGCTGCATTTTTATGATAGCATATTGGTGATTGAAAAACGTCCAAGAAGTAAACCTAAAGAAGTTGAAGCCGGCACATTTAATGAGAAATTTCCCGATCATCATATACCTGATGATTCTAAGAAGACTTTTTGGACAAGAGTTAAAAAGTTTATAAAAAGGTTTCTCTCTTATTTAGATTAATAGGGGTTTTATGAGTTCCAACGGTTCGGCCAATAAAGCAATGATTTGGCGACGATTTTTAGCAGTTCAGGCGTGTCAAAACCCATTGAATACCCTGGGTTTTTACTGAAAAGGTGAGCTAATACTCCGGGATGATATCGTTTGAGATTTGATATGGAAAAATAGAAACTTTTGCGAGTAGTTTTTTTTAAAATCTTATGGAGTGATTTCTCAAATGCATATTTATCATATAAACTCTTTTGTTTATTTTTCGAATTCAGGTAGCTGGCCCACTTCTTTATTTCTTCGTGTATCAAACTATCTTTGAATGGCTCTTTAAAAAAAAGGTACGTATGCAGTCTACGCTCTTTTTCAGATAAATTCCGTCCCAAAAGGTGGGAAGTCAATTCTTCACGGATTTTCTGGGTGGTATTGGGGCGATTAATTTCCTGGTTATCATGCAGCCGATATAATACCAGTACTTCGGGAATATTAGCTAAATGAGAAACTTCGGCAATATCTAACCAAAGTTTATAATCTTCCGAACGCAGGTAACCGGGATTATATCGGAGTCCATAAGTATCTAACACCTTTTTCCTAATAATTGCCGCCGGATGCCAGATACAGCTGTTAAAAAATAATCGAGCTTTAATTTCATTATCTTTTTCCGGTACTTTCCAAATATTATTTTTCTTTCCAAATGTTTTTATCCAAGAAGATGACAGACCTATTTCTGGGTTAGCATCCATAAACTCAACCTGTGTTTGCAATCTTTGTGGCAGGCTGATATCATCAGCATCCATTCTGGCAATATATGTGGATGAGGCAAGGTCTAGTCCTCGATTCAAAGATCTTATCAATCCTTGATTACTCTCATTTTGAATTAAACGTATTCGACTGTCTTTAAATGAACGAAGAATCTCAGGGCTTTGGTCAGTGGACCCATCATCAACAATTAGAAGTTCAAAGTCTGTAAACGTTTGGTTTAGGATACTGTTTACCGACTCGCGAATGTAGAGTTCAGCATTATAAACAGGCAATAAAACGGTTACTCTAGAACTCATAGCCATAGGCAGTATTCACTGATCAGATCTTCAGTAAATTTGTTTATTCTATTATACTTGTTTAGAAATTGAATTTAGATCTAGGCTTCCTCAATATTTTGTCCAAAAATAAGTAAAAGTTTTTCTCTATTTTTAGATGGCCATCTTTCAGGGAAGCTTACAATAAGAGTATATAAATAATCATGAAAAAAGGTAGAATATCAATAATTCTACGTAAAAACTATTATAAGTATCCAACAAGGTTTTCTGACACATAATTATGTTTAATGTTTACCAGGAACTATTAAAAAAACGTCATGAGTCAAAAACCATTTATATCCGTAGTTATACCGATATACGTTGTGGAAGATTACTTGAAAGCTACTGTAATATCCGTTTTGGAGCATTAGTTCCATAATTTTGAGACCGTTGCTAATACTGATGGATCTACAGATGAATTTGGGAATTTATTGGATACATTCGCAAAGAGATCCCAGAATTAAGGTATTTCACAGATCGAATCATGGATTATCCGCAACCCGAAACTTTGGTTTATCAAGAGCAAATGTCAGATATGTAAACTTTTTAGATAGTGACGATATAGTTTGTACTGTGCTGTATCGGAAATTTCAATATTTAAGCTTAAAAGCATCAGCATTTAACAATTAGTATATGAGCGTTTCCATCATCACCGTCGTATATAATGGACTTCCTTTTCTTTCTGAAGCGATTGAGAGCGTGATTAATCAAGAATATGAAGGGCTAGAGTATATCGTTATTGATGGCCAATCGACCGATGGTTCTCTTGATGTAATTAAATCGTACGGGCAGAGTATCCACAAATGGGTAAGTGAGCCAGACGAAGGTATTTACGATGCCATGAATAAAGGGATATCAATGGCAAGCGGAGAGATCATTGGTATATTGAATGCGGATGATGTTCTGGAACCGGGAATATTACCTGAGATTGCCGAGAGTTTTGAGAAAACGAACGCGGATTATCTTTATGGCAATGTAGATAGGATTACAAAAAGGGGGGTGAAATATGGTTCAATTAAATCACTTCCTAAAGATCGGATACCTGCCGGTAAATATCGTCAGGTTCCATTTCCGCACCCGTCTCTTTATGTTAAAAAAAGAGTATTCGATAAGATCGGGAAGTACGATACATCATTTAAACTCAATGCAGATTATGATTTTATACTTCGAATATTAAGCTCTGATTTCAAAAGTGTCTATTTGGATAAGTCGATTGCCAGATACCGGGATGGCGGCAAAAGCAGTGGCATAGAGACTTTTTTTGAAAGAAAGCGCGTCTGGAAAAAACATGGGGTCTCATTTATTAGGAGAGAATATTTTGCATTATC
>Ga0102926_1002740_pt1 | contig 10139 bp, 9 predicted proteins | sample SalPonR1_A_D2_MG_FD_78173 | JGI IMG/M metagenome (GOLD analysis project Ga0102926, IMG submission 78173) | Salt pond soil microbial communities from South San Francisco under conditions of wetland restoration - Salt Pond MetaG R1_A_D2_MG | ecosystem: Environmental > Aquatic > Marine > Intertidal...
CGAATGGCCCGCCCCCCGGCACCCCGCAGGATGTGGCGCAACTCGCGCAAGCCATGCAGCAACTTGGTCCGAACGTGGACCCGAAAGAGGCACGGCGCGCGGCGCAAGTCACCTACGCCTATACCCATCAACTGGCGCAGGAATATCAGATCACCGACCCGCCCCTGATCCACAATACCAAGGTGAACCTAGGCACCAAGCCGCGCGGGTTATGCTGGCACTGGGCGCGGGATATCGAACTGCGCCTGCGCCGCGAAAACTTCCAGACGCTCGACTTGCATCGCGCTGTGGCCAACCACAATAACGTGCGGCTGGAACATTCCACCGCCATCATCAGCAGCAAAGGCGACGCCCTGCACGATGGCATCATTCTTGACCCATGGCGCAAGGGCGGTGTGCTGTTCTGGTCAGCGGTGCGCGAGGATACGCGGTACGACTGGTATTCGCGCGATCAGGTGCTGGCCGAGAAACTGGGCCACGACCAAGCGGTGCGTTTCCTGTCTTACGAACCCGAAGCGCCGCTACAGACGGTTCAGTAACCCCGGTGTCGGCCATGCATCGGCGGGCAGGCCCAGCTTTTGCTGGACGTCCTGCACGGCGGCGCGGGTGCCTGCGCCAAGGATGCCGTCGATATCGCCCACGTCATAGCCGCGTGCGGCCAGCTTCTTTTGCAGTTGTTTCATCTGTGCGCCGGACAGCCCCTGTGCAGGGTTGCCCGCATCGAAAACCGGCGCACCTTCAAGGCGGTTGGCGAAATAGGCGGCGGTGAGGACGTAGGTGAAACTTTGGTTCCACTCGAAATACACATGGAAATTCGGATAGGCGAGGAAGGCCGGCCCACCGCGCCCTTGCGGAATGATAAGGTTGGCGGGCAGTGATCCGGTGATCTGTCCATGCCGGGGCCGCACGCCCATCGCCGCCCAATCCGAGGCCCGCTTGGTGGTGCGCAGGCCCGTCAGGGACCAATCCATACCGGCGGGCACCGTCACCTCCTGCAACCAAGGCTCGTTCGGACGCCATCCCAGAGAGCTGAGCATCTTGCCCCCCGACATCAGCGCGTCAGGCGCCGAGGTTTTCAGGCTGACATGCCCATCGCCATCACCATCGACCCCGTTTTCGATGATATCCTCGGGCAGCATTTGGACCATGCCAATCTCCCCGGCCCAAGCGCCGGTGGTGCGGGCGGGGTCGAAATCACCTTGGGAATAAAGCTCAAGCGCCGCGAAGACCTGCGGGCGGAACAATTCAGGGCGGCGGCAATCATGCGACAGCGTCACCAGCGCATTCAGCGTGTTGAAATCCCCCTGAAACGCGCCGTAATCCGTCTCGAACGCCCAGAAGGCCAAGAGTACGCCGCGATCAATGCCGTAACTCGCCTCGATCCGGTCAAAGACCGCGTCATAGCGGTTCGCCATCTGGCGGCCCTTGTTCAGGCGGCCCGCACTGATCAAACGGCGGGCGAAATCCACGAAAGGAAGTTGAAACACCCCCTGTCGACGGTCGGCCTTGATGACGGATACGTCACGGCGCACCGGCGCGAAGAAGCGATCCACGGTGCCACGATCAAACCCGCGCGACACGGCCTCGGCTTTCATGTCGTTCACGAAGCCCTGAAAACTGCCGCCACAGGTCTGCGCCGCCGCGCCACCCGCCAGCATGATCAGGCCCGCCGTCATTGAAAGAAACCGCATGGGAACTCCCTTTAGATTCCATGTTTCCCGGCAGCTTAGAGGGTTTCGCCGGAAACCTGAATCAGAGAATTAGGTATAATGCGCGTTAGGGCCTAACCCCTCACAAAAACTCACAAAATCCTCGCGCTCCGGCTCTCATTCTTGTGTTGAACATGTGTTTTGAAGTTCTGCTTCCGCGTGCTCATTTCTTTACTATCACAATCGAAGAAAAGGAGTTCTGAAATGATCCAATTCATCAACACCTCCACCCGCCGTATCCTTGGCCTTGCCGTCGCCGCGACCCTTGGGGCCACCGCCATTCCCGCAACCGCGATGGATGCCGGCAACCTTCAACGCAGCGTGCCCAACTGGATCAGCGCCGACACTTTCAATGGCATGAGCCAGAACGAGATCTACAAGGTCGACTTGGCTCAGGAACGCGGGCAGCGCGTCGTGATTGAAGGCTATTCGCTCTCGCAAAGCCGGAGCGTGGTCGACGACGCCCTTGCAGGAGGCCAAGAGGTCAGCCGCGCCGCCAACACCGACTTTGGTGGCACGCCCAACACCACTTTTGGCAAAGGAAAAGAACATCCCGTCAGCACACGTGACGATGTTCGTCGCTGATAGGCTTCAACCTGTTTTGGCAATGGGCACCCCTGCGGGTGCCCATTGTCGTTTTCGAGACTGCCATCGCAATCACGGCGCCCTAGTGCTGCAACCTCAGCCAAGAAGACTGGCGATCATGGCAAGCCCCAAGGCCAGCCCCCAACTACGCCACAGCGCGGCACAACTGGCCTCAATCTCTTGCGCGCCGATCTGGCGTTTGCCCATGGCGTTGACGAATGGAAAATCGCGCATCCGGCCTTCGTAGGCGCGCGGCCCGGACAGCGCCACGCCCAGAACCCGCGCCATCGCCGCCTCGGGCCAGCCCGCATTGGGCGATCGGTGCAGGCGCGCATCGGCACGCACCGCGCCAAAGCCCTTCCAGCGCCCGTGGCTTAGCCAGATCAAGCCGGCGGTCAGGCGCGCGGGGATGACATTGAGCAGATCATCGAACCGCGCCGCGGCCCAGCCGAACTCTTCATGCCGCGGGGTGCGATAGCCGATCATGGAATCGGCAGTATTGGTGATCTTGTAAAGCAACAGCCCCGGCAACCCGCCGATCAGGAACCAGAAGGCGGGCGCAATCACCCCGTCGCTTTGGTTTTCGGCGGCCGATTCAATCGCGGCCCGTGCGACAGCAGGCCCATCCATCGCGGCGGTATCACGCCCTACGATCATCGCGACGCTGCGCCGGGCCTCGCCCACCGAAAGGCGCAGGGCGCTTGCCGCCGCGCGCACATGGGTCACAAGGGAGTTTTGAGCCAACAGCACGGCAACCACGATCACCTCGATCACCGGGCCAAAAACCTCAAGCACCATGCCAAGCAACACGGCGCCCGCGCCCATCGCCACCATCGTGCAAACACCTTTGATCCGCCGCGCGTCACCAACGTTCAATCGCCGGTCAAACCAGCCCACCACACGGCCCATCAGGACCGCAGGATGCGGCACCCGATCCCAGAGTGCGCGCGGCTCGCCCACAAAGGCGTCAAGCACCATGGCGATGGAAAGGACAAGAGCTGTACTCATAGCGCGGCCTCCAAGCGGCTCCATTGCCCCGGCGCGGGCAGGCCCAGCCGTAGCCATGTCTTGGAATAGGGAAACACGCGGCTCCAGATATGGTGGCGCGCCAAGCGCGCTTGCCACGCCTTGGCGTCGTCCACCTCGTAAAGCCGGAAAAGCGACGTGCCGCCTTCGACGCGCGCCCCGGCGCGGATCATCAGGGCATCCATCCTTGCGGCATCTTCATTGAGGCGCACGCGGGTCTCAACCGCCCATTCGTGATCATTCAGGGCGGCCGTCCCGATTGTCAGCGCCGGTCCTGACACGGCCCAAGGACCAAGCGCCGTGGCGAGTTGGGCAATCACATCCGGCGGCGCAATGGCAAAGCCAAGGCGCATCCCCGCAAGCCCCCAGAACTTGCCGAAACTTTTCAGGACAACGACACCGGGGCGCGTCGCCTCGTGTACCCATGTCCGATCCGGCCAGACATCTGCGAAGCTTTCATCCACCACGGTCAATGGCGCATCGAACGCTTCGTCGGCATACCAATGGCCGGTGGGGTTGTTGGGGTGGACGATCACCCGCGCCGTGGCCCCTTCCCCGGCGACCTCCCAGCCGTGGGCGGCAAAGGCGGCGGCGTGTTCGTTATAGGTGGGCGCGGGAATATCGACGCGGGCCTTGGGGGCCAGCGCGGGGAGCTTGGCAATCAGGCTGGAGGCACCCGGAGCGGCCAGAATCGCCGCATCCTGTGGCACATGCCAGTGCCGCCGCGCGGCGTCCAGAAGCGCGTTCTGTGCGGCACTGTCGGGCAGGGCTGTCCAAGCCTCTTGCGCGATCTGCGGCACCGGATAGGGCACCGGGTTGATCCCGGTGGAAAGGTCAATCCAATCCGCGCGACATCCGCCATAGTCCGCCACGGCGGCATCCAGCCCCCCGCCATGATCGCGCGGCGCCTGCACGGCCTTAACCCTCGGCGTCGGGCAGTGGCGGGTGGCGGGTCACGAAATGGCCCTTTACCCCCTGCGGCCATTCACGGAACGGCACGCGGCCGTTCTCGCTTTGGGCATGCATCTCGGCATAGTCGACAATGGCCTCGGCGGCGTCAGCATCGGGTTCAAACCGCCCCAGCGTGTAGGCCAGTTTGCCCTGCGCCTGAATGGCCACGTTGCAGCCATGCGAACAGCCCATCAGGCAAGACACCCGCCGGGTTTTCACATCACGCCCCTCGGCCTGACGTTCGACCAGTTCGGCCAGATCCTCACCGTGGGTACGGGTGTGGGTTTCGGCGTTCCAATCGTCGCGTTTGCAGGTATCGCAGACGGTGATCCATGTGGTCATTTCAGGCAGCCCTTGTCGAATTCAGCACGGTCTTTCAAACCGATATCCGCGCGCTGCGCAAGCATCAGTGGCCCACAACCCAAAGATCAAAGCAAAAAAGGGCGCCCCTGCGGGCGCCCTTTGCAAGCCTGTCTAGAACGTCGAGGCGATCAGTCTTCGCTATCCAGCGGCAAGGCCACGAAGCGCGGTTCCCCGGCACGGCGCACCAGAAGCAGGATGGATTTCCGGCCCGCTTCCTCGGCGTCGGCGATGCGATCCTCGAAATCCCCGATCGCGTTGACCTTTTGCTGACCCGCCTCGGTGATCACGTCGCCCGCACGCAGGCCCTTCTCATAGGCCTCGGACAGGTTGTCGACATCGGTCACAACAAGGCCTGTCGCCTCATCACCCAAATCAAGCTGACCACGCAATTCTTCGGTCAGGGTGCTGAGCGTCATGCCAAGGATCGCCGCCTCTGACGGTTCTTCCTCGCCGTTCGGCTGCGCGGCGGGTACCGCGCCTTCGGCGGCCTCACGGCGGCCAAGCGTCACCTTGAGCGTCTGTGTCTTGCCTTCGCGGAAAACGACCACGCGCACGGTTTTGCCGACCTGCGTGTTGCCCACTTGGCGCACAAGGCCCCGGGTGTCTTCCACCTGCTTGCCGTCGAAGGACAGGATCACATCGCCCGATTCCATGCCAGCCTCGGCAGCCGGGCCTTCGGGAACATCCGTCACCAAAGCGCCACGCACCTCTTCAAGGCCCATGGCCTCGGCCACATCATCGGTCACGTCCTGAATGCGAACGCCCAACCAACCACGGCGGGTCTCACCATATTCCTTGAGTTGATCGACGACCCGGGTCACGACATTCGACGCCATCGAAAAGCCGATCCCGATTGAGCCGCCGGTGGGCGACAGGATCGCGGTGTTCACGCCGATCACCTGTGCGTCCATGTTGAACAGCGGACCACCCGAGTTGCCCCGGTTGATCGCCGCGTCGGTCTGGATGTAGTCGTCATAGGTTCCGCTCAGGGCGCGGTTGCGGGCCGATACGATCCCCGCAGAGACCGAAAACCCCTGACCCAGCGGGTTGCCCATGGCCATAACCCAATCGCCCACGCGGGCGGTGTCGCTATCGCCAAAGCTCACGTAAGGCAGGGCTTCATCGGGTGAGACTTTCAAGAGCGCGATGTCGGTCTTGGGGTCGGTCCCCACGACCTCGGCTTCCAGTTCCTTGCCCGAAAAGAACTCGATGATGATCTCGTCGGCGGATTCGATGACGTGGTTGTTCGTCACGACAAACCCGTCCTCGCTGATCACGAAGCCCGAACCCAGCGCCGAGGTGCGGCGCGGGCGGTCGCCCTGACCGCTGCGGTCACGGAATTCGCGGAAGAAATCCTCGAAGGGCGAGCCTTCGGGAACGATGGGCGAGGGGCCGGCCCCCTGCGCCACGACGGTTGATGTGGTGATGTTCACCACGGCCGGGCTGACCCTGTCGGCCAGATCGGCAAAACTTTCCCGGGCTTGCGCCACCATCGCCTGTGCCACGATCAAAACCGTGGTCAGAAGGGTCAGGTAAAATGCCCTCATCATCCCGGTGCTTTGCTGTTTCAATGCTACGGATTTGGCTGTCACCTTGGATCTCCTTGCCTTACTCCGAATGTGCCGCGGGGTCTAAGGCCCCCGAACGATCTATGTTTGTCATGTAAGACGCCGAACGCAGATCGCAAAGATCACAACACAGTGTCACGCCCATGTGAACTGCATGTGACCTTCAAATCAAGCGCCCAGTGTCTTGGCGGCCCAGACCATCACGGTGCCAATCGCCAGACAGGCCAGCCCGAAAAACCGGCGCTGATCCTCACTCAGGGCCTGCAACGCGACAAGCAGTTGTTCGATAATCGAAGGGGCCAGCGCATAGACCAGCCCCTCCACAATCAATACCAGCCCAAGGGCCAGAAGTGCCGTTTCGATCAATTGGTCGCCTCAGCACCGTTTTCTTCGGTCGCCTGCTCTTCAAGACGCTGGCGTTCCGTCTCGGGCAGGTCGGGTGACACTTCCATCTCCGGGGCCATTTCTCGCAGGCTGTCGATGTCGATGTCCTCGATATCGACCTTGCTCAACCCAACAGCCCGGATCGCGCCAAACATCTCGGTCAGGAATTCGCTATCGGGCGAGAATACCATTGTGGAATTCTCACTCTGGAGCGATTTTTCCAAGGCCGACAATGACCGGTAGAACGAAAAGAACTCGGGATTCTTACCGAAGGATTCGGCATAGATACGGTTCCGCTCGGCATCGGCCTCACCGCGGGTAATCTCGGCCTCACGCGCAGCCTGAGACACGGTTTCAACCACGGTCCGGTCTGCGGCGGCGCGCACACGTTGCGCGGCCTCGTTACCACGGGCAATTTCGTCCGCCGCCTCGCGCTCACGCTCGGCACGCATCCGGGCGAAGGTGGCGTCAAGGTTCTGTTGCGGCAGGTTCGTTTGCTTCAACCGCACGTCGACGATTTGAAGGCCAAGACCTTCGGCGCTGGTGCGGGCCTGTGCGCGGATGCGGCGGGCCAATTCACCCCGTTCCGGCGACAGGATCGTATCCGATGTCACCTGATCGGCACCCAGAACCTCACGAATCTGTGCGTTCAGGATCGACGACAACCGGTCTTCGGCGGCGCGAATACCGCCGACGCCCACCGCCTGCCTGAAGCGAACGACATCCGAGATGCGGTAACGCGCGAAGGCATCGACCACGAGGCGGCGATCATCCGACGGCGTGACCTCGATGGTGTCCGTGTCGAACGACAGGATACGGTCGTCATAGCGCACGACTTCCTGAATGACGGGTATCTTGAAGCCCAGACCCGGCTCCTCGACAACCTGACGGATTTGGCCGAATTGCAGAACAAGCGCTTTTTGCCGCTCATCCACGATGAAGATCGACGAAAGCACCCCGACAAAGGCAACCACGACGACCGGGAGAATAAGTGCGGTTTTACGCATTAGTTCGAGCCTCCGGTGTTGGTGTTCGTGTTGGATGAGGTGCCACCACCCCGACGCAGTTCATTCAACGGAAGGTAAGGCACGATGCCTTGGCCGTCTTGTCCCGCACCGCTGGTCTCATCAATCAGAACCTTGTCAAGCTGGCCCAGCGTCCGCTCGATCGTTTCAAGATAAAGGCGGCGTTGGGTCACTTCCGGCGCGCGGTTGAACTCTTGCGCCACGGCAATGAAGCGGCTGGCCTCACCGATGGCTTCGTTGACCACGCGCGCCCGATAACCTTCCGATTCCTGAACGATCTGCGCGGCTTCACCACGCGCTTCGGCCAAGACACGGTTGGCATAGGCGTCAGCCTGACGTTGCAGACGGTCGCGTTCCTGTTCGGCGGCTTGCACCTCGCGGAAGGCGTCGATCACGTCGCGCGGCGGGTCTGCCGTATCAAGGTTCACCCGCACGATATTGATACCGCTTTCGTAGTCATCCAGCGTCTCCTGGATATTCTCACGCGCTGTATCGGCGATGATCCCGCGGTCCCGGTTCAAGATCGGAGCAAGGTTCGATGCTGCGATGATCTCGCGCATGGCCGACTCGGACACGGCACGAACGGTCAACTGCGGATCGCGGATGTTGAACAACAGTTTGGCCGGATCGTTGATGTTCCAGACAACCTGAAAGTCGATATCGACGATATTGGCATCGGTGGTCAGCATCAGACCATCGTTGTCGCCGCCACGGCCCACGCCAATGTCTTCTGTCCGCTCCGACGTGACGTTGACCACGTCATACGTCATCACCGGCCACGGGGCAAAATTCAGGCCGGGGTTTCCGGTCGATGAATACTCACCAAGGAGCAATTCAACCGATTGCTCTTCGGGCTTGACGGTGTAAAGGCTTGCCGCCAGCCAAACCGCGACGGCAATCAAACCGCCAAGGATGAAGGTGCCACGCCCGAATCCGGGTCCGCCGGCACCGCCGCCGGGGCCATCACCTCCGCCACCGCGGCCACCCATCAGCACGCGCAACTGGTCCTGACCTTTTTTCACAAGCTCGTCGATTTCGGGCATCTGCGGAGGGCCGTCGTTCGGGCGCCGAGGGCCACCCCCATTGTTGCCACGGCGGCCATCATCCCCACCGCCGCCTGAATTTCCGCCGCCGCCCCATGGGCCGCCTGACTGTCCAGCCATGTAAACTCTTCCCTTGTTGTGCCGTCTCAAACGGACGCTGTTTATAACCTGTGCAGCACAGGCAAAAAATCAAGCGGTGCGCGTTGGCTCCCGCATGGTGACAATTTCTTCCGACATGGTGGGGTGTACCGCCACGGTGCGGTCAAAGTCCTCTTTTGTGGCCCCCATCTTCACCGCGATACCGGCCAGTTGGATCATTTCACCCGCACCGGGCGCGACGATATGACAACCCAGAACCTTGCGGTTGGCCTTGCTGACGATCAGCTTCATCAACACGCGATCCGGACGCCCGACAAAGGCTGTCTGCATCGGCCGGAAGGAGGTTGCATAAACCTCGATCTCTTCGTGCTCGCGCGCCTCTTCCTCGCTCAGGCCCACGGTGCCCATCTCGGGTTGGGTGAAAATCGCCGTCGGGATCAGGGCGTGATCCACCGGTGTCGGGTTGCCGTTGAACACCGTCTCGACAAAGGCCATGCCCTCGCGGATCGCCACGGGGGTCAGGTTCACCCGGTCGGTCACATCGCCAATGGCATAGATCGACGGCACGCTGGTCTGGCTGTATTCATCCACCATCACCTCGCCCTTGCGGCCCAGCTTCACGCCGACCTCTTCAAGGCCAAGCCCCGATGTATTGGGCGCGCGCCCGGTGGCAAACATCACCTGTTCGAACATCCGCTCATCGCCATTGGTGGATTTCACGCGGAAGCCGCCCTCGACCTCCTCCATTTCGATGATGTTGGTGCCAAGGTGCAGGTCGACGCCGTTCTGGATCATCTCTTCCGAGATCAGGCCGCGCGCTTCTTCATCGAAACCGCGCAGGATCTGCGCGCCCCGATAATACTGCGTCACCTCGACGCCCAATCCATTGAGAATCCCGGCGAACTCACAGGCGATATAGCCGCCGCCGACGATCAGGATCGAGTTGGGCAAGGTGTCCAGATGGAAAATCTCGTTGCTGGTGATCGCATGTTCACAGCCCGGCAAATCCGGCTTCACCGGCCAGCCGCCAGTGGCCACAAGGATATGCTTGGCGGTGACTGTCTCACCCGTGGACAACTCAACGGTATGCGCATCGGCCAGCACTGCGCGGGCGTCATAGGTCTCAACCCCGGAATTGCTCAGAAGTTTGCGATACACCCCTTCCAAGCGATCCAGTTCCGCTTCAAGCTTTCCCCGGAACCCGGCCCAGTCAAAGCCACCGGCATGCACGGTCCAGCCGTATTCCTGCGCGTCCTCGATGGCCCCCGGGAACTCACTGGCGAAGACCATCAGCTTCTTGGGAACACAGCCGCGTTGCACACAGGTGCCGCCGTATTTGTCTTCCTCGGCCAAAGCCACCTTGGCCCCGCCTTGCGCGGCCACGCG
>Ga0102926_1002743_pt1 | contig 10136 bp, 7 predicted proteins | sample SalPonR1_A_D2_MG_FD_78173 | JGI IMG/M metagenome (GOLD analysis project Ga0102926, IMG submission 78173) | Salt pond soil microbial communities from South San Francisco under conditions of wetland restoration - Salt Pond MetaG R1_A_D2_MG | ecosystem: Environmental > Aquatic > Marine > Intertidal...
AGGAGGGCGCCGAGCTCTTGTGCGGCGGCGACCGGCTGGAGCGGACGACCGACGGCTACTACATGGCGCCTGCCGTGTTCGCCGGCACCACCAACGCCATGCGCATCAACCGCGAAGAGATGTTCGCGCCGCTCACCTCGGTCATCAAGGTAGGCAGCTATGACGAGGCACTTGCCACCGTCAACGACACCAATTTCGGCCTCACCTCGGGGATCGTCACCACCAGTCTGGCGCGCGCCACCCACTTCCGGCGCAATGTCCGCACCGGCGTCGTGACGGTCAACCTGCCCACCGCCGGCACCGACTATCACGTGCCCTTCGGCGGCCGCGGCGACAGTTCCTACGGCCCGCGCGAACAGGGCATCCATGCCCGCGAATTCTATACCGTCGTGAAAACCGCCTATATCGCTGCGGGCACGCCCGCGTGACCTATCGCATCGACTGCCTTCAATACGCCAACTGGTCGGAAAAGATCTTTCGCGAAATGCGCGAGGGAGGTGTCGATGCCGTGCATGTCACCATTTCCTATCACGAGAATTTTCGCGAAACCGTGCTCAACATGGAGCAATGGAACCGCTGGTTCGAACAATACCCCGACCTGATTATGAAGGGCCGTTGGGCCGCGGATGTGCGCACCGCGCGTGAAACCGGGCGCACGGCCATCTTCTTCGGCTTTCAGAACCCGGCCCCGATCGAGGATGATATCGGCCTTGTCGAAGTCCTCCACGACCTTGGCGCCCGTTTCATGCAACTGACTTACAACAATCAGTCGCTGCTCGCGACCGGCTGTTACGAAGACGAGGATCCCGGCATCACCCGGATGGGCAAACAGGTCATCAAGGAGATGAACCGTGTCGGCCTGGTGATCGACATGTCGCATTCCGCCGACCGCTCCACCATCGAGGCGGCGGACCTGTCGGAACGGCCCATCGCCATCACGCACGCCAACCTTCACAGCTGGCAACCCGCACTCAGGAACAAGCGTGATGACGTGGTTCGCGCGGTCACCGGGAATGGCGGCATGATGGGCTTTTCCATGTATCCCCATCACCTCAAGGACAAGTCCGCCTGCACGCTGCAAAGCTTCTGCGAAATGATCGCAACCGCCGCAGACCGCTTCGGGGTCGAGCATTTCGGCCTTGGCTCGGACCTGTGTCAGGACCAACCCGACAGCATCGTCCAATGGATGCGCGTCGGCCGCTGGTCCAAGGAAATCGACTATGGCGAAGGGTCGGCCTCAAACCCCGGTTTCCCGCCACAGCCCGACTGGTTCCGCGACAATCGCGACTTCACCAACGTCGAAGACGGGCTGCGCGCCGTGGGCTTTGCCGACACGGAAGTCGCCGGTCTGATGGGCGACAACTGGCACCGCTTCTTTGACGAAAATTTCACACCGGCAACCACGCATCCGGCCACCTAGGGGCCACAACGCCCGCCCTCGGGATACACACAGGGAGGAAAGAATGTCTGATTCCACCGAAACGCAGGGCGGCCAAGGCCACTTGCACCACATCAACAAACCGCTCTTCGCCATCACAGGCGGCTTTATCGCCCTCTTCTGTCTGGTGGCGCTCTATGACCTTGACCTGCTATCCGGCATGGTCGACTCCAGCTTTGCCTTTTCGGCCAAATACTTCGGCCTCTACTGGCAACTCTTGCTTCTGGCGACCTTCCTGATCGGTATCGTGCTGATCTTTTTGCCCGGTGGGAAGGCGATCATGGGCAATCTGGCGACCCCGGAATTCCCGGTCTTCCAATGGGGGTCCATGATCATGTGTACCCTGCTGGCCGGCGGCGGCGTTTTCTGGGCCGCAGGCGAGCCGATGGCGCATTTCCTGTCCTCACCGCCCTATTTCGGCGATGAAAGCGGCACAATGGACGCGGTCAGTTCCGCGCTGGCGCAAAGCTTCATGCACTGGGGTTTTCTGGCTTGGGCCATCTTGGGCGCCCTGACCGCCGTTATGCTGATGCATTATCACTATGAAAAGGGCCTGCCACTGGCCCCGCGCACCCTGCTTTATCCGCTCTTTGGCGACAAGGCGATCAAAGGCCCCATCGGCCTGATCGCGGATGCAAGCTGCATCATCGCTGTTGTGGCGGGCACCGTCGGCCCCATCGGCTTTCTCGGCTTGCAGGTCAGCTATGGGCTTAACGCGCTGTTCGGCATCCCCGATACATTCGGCACACAGGCCGCGGTGATCCTCGGGCTGGTGGCGATTTACACCACCTCGGCGGCCACCGGCCTGTCGAAAGGCATCCAAATCCTCAGCCGTTTCAACATCATCCTTGGCGCCCTGTTGCTGCTGTTCATTCTGGTGGCGGGCCCAACGGTCTTTATCTTCAAAGGCTTTTTCAGCGGCTTGGCGACCTACTTCACCGATTTCTTCGGGATGGCCCTCTTCCGCGGTGAGGCTGGCGCCTTTGGCGATCCCGGCTGGCTCGGCTGGTGGACGGTGTTCTTCTGGGGCTGGTTCCTGGGATATGGCCCGCTCATGGCGATCTTCATCGCCCGCATCTCGCGGGGCCGGTCGATCCGATCGATCGTGATCATGCTGTCGATCGTGGCACCCATCGTCACCGCCTTCTGGTTCACCATCGTCGGCGGCACCGGGATCAACGCGGAATTGACAAACCCCGGTTCGGTTTCGACCGCCTTCGAAGGGTTCAACCTACCCGCCGCGCTTCTGTCCATCACGCAATCCTTGCCGATGGGCTTTATCGTGTCGGTGCTGTTCCTGATCCTGACGACGGTCTTCGTGGCCACCACGGGCGACTCGATGTCCTATGTCATCTCCGTGTCCATGTCGACCGAGGACCGCCCGGCGCTGCCGGTTCGCATCTTCTGGGGCATCGCCATGGGCGTCATGGCGCTGATCCTGATCTACACAGGGTCCGGCGGCATCGGAAAGCTGCAAAGCTTCATCGTGGTGACCGCCGTGCCGGTCTCGCTCATCCTGCTGCCCTCTCTCTGGGATGCGTTGCGCATCACCATCGCGAAGGGGCGCGGCACCGCATAGATCGAAACCAACTGGGCGGCCCTGACGGGCCGCCCTATTTGTCTTGAAAACCGTTACGACACATGGATCACTGACCCGCGCCAATCCTGCGACAGACACCCGCCTGACGGAGACCGCCCGATGACCACACCCATCCCGCCCCGCGATCCCCGCACAGTGATGCGCCTTGCACGCATGGGCTCACTGCATCAATGCAGACTCAGCTTCATGCGAACCCTGCTGCGACGTCTGCAATCCCAACACTGGCGCTTTGAGACCCAAGCGTTCGAGATTGACGCCAAAGGGGTCGGGCACGCGGTCTATACCGCCCATGGCCCGGATCACAGCTATTCGCTCGTGGCCTTCGCCCACGACCTGCCGCCGGACATGCGCTCGGATCGGGTGATCGCCACCGCATGGGACGCGACCTTCACACTTTTCGACGGGGTGCCAACCAAAACCGATATCGCCCGGCTGCGCGACAATGTCCCCAAACAGGAGGCCGGCCGCGTCTCGGACCGCGAATTGTCACTCAGCCGCGCCAACCGCTCCGTGCGGCTTTGGGATCACGTGGTCGACAGCCTCGCAGCCGGACATCAGCCGGACGAGGCCAAGGTCCGCGACGTGGGCTACCTCATGCGGACCACCGCCGTCTACGGGTCGGGCAAGTTCGGCGCGGCCGATCGCGAACAATCGGCCCACCGCGACGAATGCCGCGGCCCCTTTCAGGTGGAAATGCTGTCGGTCTACCTCACCCGTGCCTTCGTGATGGACCTCGTGGAACATGTCGCCCGGATGCGCGCACCCGACACCGCGGTGCCCCTTGATCCCGCGCTTCGGCGCAAGTTCGGCATCGGCAATTCCACCGGCCTTGGCATGGCGCCCTTCCTCATGACGCACCCGGTTCTCATCAATCACTGGATGGCCGCCCGCGAGGAGGCGATCGCCCGTGTGCGCTCTCTCCCGTCCGCCACGCAGGATGAGGCCGACGCCTTCCGCGCATATGCTGCGCGCGCGCGCCTCCATGCCGAAGACTGGAGTTCCGACCATCCCGTTCAGATCGCCAAGCTCGCCGATCTGCGCTCGGACATGGCGCATCTCGCAGGGCATCTCGACACCGCCGACTTGACCGGAAATCAACCTTGGAACCGCCTCTGGCGCTGGGCCGAGGACAATTGCTCGCTCGAAGGTCAGGAACAGGTCGCGTCGCTCCTGCTCGAACCCTATGGCGACCTCGTGGATGGCCTCAGCTCCTGCATGTATGCCAACGAACAGGAGGTCATGCGCATCGACGGGGCCATGCCGGTCTCCGATTTGCGTGCGCTCACGCGGGACATCTATGCATGGGCCCTCGCCATCGACTGGGATCAGCGCGACTCGCAGGCTCGCGTCTGGTATGTCTCAGAGGCCAAGCTTGAACCCCGCGTGGGCGAACGCTTCGAAGAGCCGATAGAACCCTATGAGCAACCGCTCTGTCCGGGCCGGGACGCGGCCCGCATGTATGCCGATCTGCGCGATTTCCCCGACGGTCCTGTTGCGGGCTTCCTTCTCAAACATCCCGAGCATCGCCATGTGGTGCGCCGCGCACAGGTTGCGGGGCAGTTCCCCTATGCCGAGATCCGCGACAACACGATTGATGCGGGCATGATGCCCATCGACCTGCTGCGCGCCAAGCTAAGCTTCTTCGGCGCCTGCCATTTTGATCCACGGTCCGACCGCTGGCTCCGCATCAACATGTTTCAACACGCCCCCTACCCGGCGGAACTGGCCTCCGGGAATGCCGATGACTGGACCTACCCTTACCTGAGGAAGGCCGCGGAATGAGTTGGTCACTGAACGAGATCGAGGGGCTGGCCAGAAAGGCAACACGCGGCGCGGGGCTTAGTTGGGGGCTGGCCGAGGACGCGGGCCGCGCAACCCGCTGGCTCTGTGCGATGGGGCTTCCCGCCGCCGATGAACTGGCCAATGTGCTGACCGAAATCGACGGCGTCGCCTACACCGAAATCGCACCGCAATCGTTTGACAACCCATGGCGCGCACCCGGCGGCACGCTTTGTCCTCTCGTGGCCGGGGCCTGTCTGACCGACATGGCCGGCGCATTGGCGGACGGTGAGCCGATCACGCTCGGGCGTACGGCACATCCGCTGCTTCTCTATCCATACCTTGCCGCCGCCGCCGACATGACCGGCACGTCCCTCGCGCTTGAATGGGACGGGACGACAATCACCCGCGCCGATGCGACCTCCTTCCTCGACAGCGATGGGCCCGATACGCCAGTGACCGAAAAGGTTCGAGCGGGCATCGCCGGCGCACCGACAGGCCGCCCCGCGCGCCGCGCATGGCGGGGCGAGATTTCGGCGGACACGGCGCAAATCCTGCAAGGTCTGGCGCACCGCACCTATGCGCCCGAAACCGAGCAAAGCCGCCTTGCCGGGGCGGGGGCTGGGCTGACCGACAACGATTGATGCGCCGACCTGACATCGCGCCGTCGCGCAGTTAAGGCGTTTCGCCTTTGACCTGAGACATCAGCGAACGCCGAAACGCTTTAACGAAACCTGACCGCGCCGCGCAAACGCACCGACGTGATACCGACGCGAATACCGACGTGTATGCCGATGCTGCAATCTAGGTCTGTTCACGTCTCCCTGTCCCATAGCACCCCCGGAGGACATCATCGGCGACGTCCACATCGGTGCCTCCCCGGCCAGTGTGGCCACCCTCGCCGGTCAGGGCTGGCTCTATGGCCGCGCGGAATACTCGCTTGACCCGGCCGATCCGTTTCACGACGGCTTCATCATCGGTGATCATTTGGGCCTGAGAACCACCCAAAAGGTCTGAAATCGCCCCATAATCGTCCCATTTCGCGGCAAATATCCGGGTCATTAACTGGAGGCTGAGCCGATGACGATGCACGCAGAACCCTATGTCCAGATCCCCCAACATGCGGCGGCGCGACCACTCGCGCTTCTGCAACCGCTGGGTCGGGCCCTTTATCATGCGCGCATTCTCGTGCTGATCGCCGCGTGTCACCTCGCCGCGGGCATCGGCATTTCGATCTGGGCCGAAACGCCCTTCGCCTCGACAACGACTGGCATATTGCTCACCGCGCTCAAGCTGCTTTTCCCGACCTTTCTGCTCATGCTGTTCCTGATGCGCTTTGTCTGGATGGCCTGCACGGTGCGCCCTGCTCAGCCCACAAAATGGTTCATCAATGACATCCGCACGATCATCTTCGACCCCGACAGGCTGGCCTTTGGCGCCGTGACCTTCGGCTGCGTCGCCGTCATGTTCGGCACCTTTTCCTACCTCAAGGAAATGATCCCCGTCCTCAATTACTTTGCCTGGGACACCACCTTCGCCCTTTGGGACCGGACCCTGCACGGCGGCGTCGACCCGTGGCGCATCCTTCAGCCACTGACCGGCACACCACTCATCACCTTTGTGCTGAATGTGTTCTATAACGTGTGGTTCCTGCTGCTCTACTTCGTGGCCTTCTACGCCTGCTTCGACATCAACAATCGCGCGCGCTCCTTGACGTTCCTCATCGCCTTCGCCCTGTGCTGGATCGTCGGTGGCAATCTCCTTGCGACGGTGCTGTCCTCGGTCGGGCCCGCCTTCTACGCCGATTTCGGCTATGGCGACCTCTTTGCGCCACAGATGGCCATGCTCCGTGACGTCTCCGACATCTACCCCGTCTGGGCGCTCAGCACGCAGGCCGCACTTCTTGATGGATTTCAGAACGACGGTGCGCTGCGCGGGATCTCCGCCATGCCCTCAATGCATGTGACCATCGCCGTCGTTATCGCGCTCTATGCCTTCACGATCCGCCGCTGGCTCGGGTGGATCATGGCGGCCTATGCGGCAATGATCATGATCGGCTCGGTGCATCTGGCATGGCACTACGCGATCGACGGCTATCTTGGCGCCGCAATCGCCGTGGCCGCATGGTGGGTGGCGCGCACGCTCACCCGCCGCTTCTCCGTCTGACGGGTCAGCCCCACTCGCGCAGGCGCGCGACATAGCGCGCCAGCGTGTCGATCTCGAGGTTCACACGGTCACCCAATGCCACCCGGCCCCAAGTTGTGACCTCTTTGGTGTGCGGGATGAAATTGATGCCGAAATCGCACCCGTCCACCTCGTTCACGGTCAGCGACACACCATTGAGCGCGACCGAGCCTTTGGGCGCCACATAGCGCGCCAGCGCATCGGGTGCGCGCAACGTGACACGTGTGCTATCGCCTTCATCTTCCACGGCAATCACCTCGGCCACGCCATCCACATGACCCGAGACGATATGCCCACCCAACTCATCCCCGACCTTGAGCGCACGCTCAAGATTGACGACGCGGCCCGCCTCCCAAAGATCGAGGTTTGACTTCGACACGGTCTCGGCGCTGACATCCACCTCGAACCAGTCGGGGCCGATGCCCACAACCGTCAGGCACACGCCATCGCACGCGATCGACGCGCCCATGTCCACGCCGGCCATGTCATAGCCACAGCCGATCCGCGCCCGCAGATCGCCGCGCTGATCCAGCGTGCGGATATTGCCTTGGTCGGTGATGATGCCGGTGAACATGAGCCTCTCCTCTTCATCACTTATTTGGACTATATGCCCCATACTCGCAAGCCGTGCAGGGCAAGTCTTAATTTTGCCCAATTTTAGGTTTAATTGCTGCGAAAAGAGCTGGGAAAAGACGAGTTATGGTGCATCCTACAGGCACATCACGCGTGTTCCTGTTCCTACAGGGGCCACACGGACCGTTCTTCGCCCGCCTTGGCCGGATGCTCGGCCGGGCCGGGGCAGAGGTCTGGCGCGTCGGCTTCAACGCCGGCGACCGCGTCTTTTGGCCAGATCGCTCCAGCTATATTCCCTATCGCGACAGTCTTGAGAACTGGCAGGCGACCTTCGCCCGCATCGTCGCCGAGAAGGGGGTGACCGACATTGTTCTTTATGGCGACACACGGCCCATCCACACCGAGGCGGTTCGGCACGCCCGCGCCCAAGGGCTGACCGTGCATGTCTTCGAAGAAGGGTATCTGCGCCCCTACTGGGTCACGTATGAACGCGGCGGTTCGAACGGGCATTCGCGCCTCATGGAGATGAGCGTCGAGGATATGCGCCGCGATCTCGAGCTTTCGGACATGGACACCGCCCTGCCACCGGCAAGCTGGGGCGACATGCGACATCATATCTTCTATGGCGCGCTCTATCATTGGTTCGTGATGCTGTTCAATCGGCCCTATCGCGGGTTTCGCCCGCATCGCGCGCTCACCGTCGGTGCGGAATTCCGTCTCTATCTCAAACGTCTGGCCTTCATGCCGTTTCTGGCGATCGAACGGCGCATCGCCACATGGCGCGTCCGGCACGGCGGCTTTCCCTATCACCTTGCGCTTTTGCAGCTTGAACATGACAGTTCGTTCCAGATGCACTCGCCTTTCAACACCATGGCCGATTTTCTTGAAACCATCATCACCGGCTTTGCCAAGGGGGCACCCGGACATCATCACCTCGTGGTCAAGGCTCACCCGCTCGAGGATGGGCGCGTGCCGGTGCGCCGCACGCTGAGACAACTGGCGCAGGATCACGGCGTGGCCGACCGCGTGCATTACGTGCGGGGCGGCAAACTGGCCCAGCTTCTCGACGAGGCGCGCAGCGCCGTCACCGTGAATTCCACCGCGGCCCAGCAGGTGCTCTGGCGCGGTATCCCGCTCAAGACCTTCGGAGAAGCGGTTTATGCCAAACCCGAATTCGTCTCGACCAAACCCCTGCGCGATTTCTTTGCAGGCGCGGACCGTCCTGACCGCAAGGCCTATGGCGATTATCGCCGCTATCTCCTTGAAACCAGCCAAATTGCGGGCGGTTTCTATTCTACTCGCGGACGCCGACAACTCTTGCGGCAGGCGGTCGACATGATGCTCAGTGGCGATGATCCCTATGACGCGCTCAGTCGAGGCACCGCGGCCCCGAGGCAACAGTTGCGCATCGTGACATGACAGGCACAATCTCTGGGACTGGATTTATCAAACGGATTCAGCTACGTTACACAAAAAACCTGAGGCAGTAAAAACAACAAGGTCGAGGAGACCGGGCAGTGAAAATCAAGACAACCCGATGGGCGAGGTCCGTCGCCCTTTTGGCCATGGTGGCGATGGTGTCGTCCTGTGGCCTGCCGCGCGTAGGCCCCAACAAACGGGAGCTTTACGAAGGATCCGTGCAGCGGTCGGGTGACGCCTTCGTCGTGTCGGTCAATGACCGCGTGACACGCGCCACCGCCGTTCAACCCGCTCTGGGCTTTTCCGAAAGTTTCAAGAACGCGGGTCAGCTTGGGTCGGACACGATCCGACCGGGTGACACGCTTGGCCTGACCATCTGGGAAAACGTCGATGACGGGCTTCTTGCCGGTGAAGGCGCAAACCAGACCGTGCTCGAAGAGGTGCAGGTCGATGGCGCGGGCTTCATCTTCGTGCCCTATGCGGGCCGTATCCGCGCCTCCGGCAACACGCCCGAGCGTATTCGTCAGATCATCACCTCCAAGCTCGATGAACAGACACCCGATCCGCAGGTGCAGGTGCGCCGCCTTGCGGGTGATGGCGCGACTGTCTCGCTGGTCGGTGCGGTCGGCGGTCAGGGCGTCTACCCGATTGAGCGGCCCACGCGAACGCTCTCGACCATGCTGTCAGCGGCGGGGGGTATCGCGATTCCGCCCGAGGTGGCGCAGATCACGGTCATCCGGGGCACAGAGCGCTCCAAGATCTGGTTTCAGGATCTCTACAAGACGCCCGAGTTTGACATCGCCTTGCGCGGTGGCGACCGCATTCTTGTCGAAGAGGATAGCCGCGCCTTCACGGCGCTCGGCGCGACTTCCGGTCAGGCACGCGTGCCCTTCGAAACCCAGACCCTCAGCGCGGTCGAGGCCATCGCTCAGGTTGGCGGACTCAGTTCGGCCACGGCGGATCCAACCGGTGTCTTCATCCTCCGCAACGAGCCTGCCGAAATCGCCAATCAGGTGCTTGGCCGCAGCGATCTCGTGGGGGCGCAGCGTTTGGTCTACGTGCTTGATCTGACCAAGCCTAACGGAATGTTCATGGCGCGTGATTTCTCGGTGCGCGACGATGATACGCTCTATGTGACCGAAG
>Ga0102926_1002746_pt1 | contig 10134 bp, 8 predicted proteins | sample SalPonR1_A_D2_MG_FD_78173 | JGI IMG/M metagenome (GOLD analysis project Ga0102926, IMG submission 78173) | Salt pond soil microbial communities from South San Francisco under conditions of wetland restoration - Salt Pond MetaG R1_A_D2_MG | ecosystem: Environmental > Aquatic > Marine > Intertidal...
CACGTCCATCACGATGAAAGGATCGACCTTGGATCGTCTGGCAGCACGCATTACATTCCTCCCCGGGGCCGCGACGGCACGTCCCCGTTTCACTGAGAAAGGCGGGCAAGGTCAATGCAGCCAGTCCGGATTTTCGCGGCCCTGCTGGTGCTGGCCGTCACGCTGGCCGCCCCCGCGCGCGCCATCACGCTCCTGCGCGACCCCGACATCGAACACGGGCTCAGACAGCTTGCAGAGCCGGTCCTGCGCGCCGCCGGGCTCAGTGCCGACCGCGTGGACATCCTCGTGATCGATGCGCCCAGCCTCAACGCTTTCGTTGTCGATGCCAACTCGATCTTCCTGCATTCCGGGCTGATCCTGCGGATGGACAACCCGGCCATGCTGCAATCTGTCATTGCGCACGAGGCGGCGCATATCACCAACGGCCACCTGATGCGCCGGCCCGTCAATCTGCGCAACGCCCGCACCGCCGCCACGCTCGGCACCGTGCTCGCGGGGATCGCGGGGGCCGCAGCGGGCAGTGGCGAGTTTGCCGCCGGGGCGGCGGCGGGGATACAGGGCGCGGCGATGCGCGGCTTCTTCTCGCATACCCGCGCCGAGGAGAACGCGGCCGACACCAGCGGCATGCGCTACCTGCACGCCGCGGGAATCGACCTTTCGGGCGCGGTGCAGGTGATGGACCTGTTCCGCGGCCAGGAATCGCTGTCGCTCACGCGGCAGGACGCCTATGCGCGCACCCACCCGCTCTCGCGAGACCGGTTCCGCCGGGTTCGGGCGCTGGCCGAGGCGCAATCGGGAAAGGCCACGCCCGACCGCGAGGCCGAATACTGGTTCGCACGCGCCAAGGGCAAGCTTTCGGCCTTCCAGCGCTCGCCGAAATGGACGCTGACGCGCGCCGGCGAATCGGGCTTCGAGGATGTGCGCCTGATGCGCGAGGCGGTGGCCCATCACCGTCAGTCCGATCTGGGCCGGGCGCTGCCCGCGATCGACGCCGCAATCGCCCGGCGACCCGACGATGCCTACCTGCACGAATTGCGCGGCCAGATCCTCATGGAAAGCCGCAGGATCAAACCCGCCGTCGCCGCCTATGCCCGCGCCGCCGATCTCAAGCCGCGCAACGCGCTCATCCTCGGCGCGTATGGCCGGGCGCTGCTGGCCGACGGACAAGTGCAACAGGCCGCCCGCCGCCTAGAGCAGGCGCGCTCGCGCGACGGGCGCGACATCCGCCTGCTCCGCGATCTCGCCCAGGCAGAGGCGCGGATGGGCAATCGCGGCATGGCCTCGGTTCTTACCGCCGAGCGTTATGCGATGGCAGGCCGGCTCAAAGATGCTAGGATCCATGCCGAACGCGCCAGCGACCTGCTGCCGCGGGGCTCGCCGGGCTGGCGGCGGGCACAAGACCTGCTTGCGGCCGCCGATGCCGCCGAGAACCGGAGAAACTGATATCGTGACCCTATTCAACCGCCTCATTGTCGCCGCCCTGCTCAGCCTCGGCATGGCCCTTCCGTCCGTGGCGCTCGACCTCGACGACCTGAGCGCGTCGGACCGTGCGCGCCTCCACGAGGAAATCCGCAGCTACCTGTTGGACAACCCCGAGATCATCATGGAGGCCGTGGCCCTGCTAGAGGAACGTCAAGCCGCGGGCCAGGCGCGAGCGGATTCGCAACTCGTGCGCGCCAATGCCGACTCGATATTCGACTCTCCGCATGACTGGAGCGGCGGCAATCCCGAAGGCGACGTCACGCTTGTCGAGTTCATGGATTACAAGTGCGGATACTGCCGCCGCGCATTCGACGACGTGAACGGCCTTGTCGAAGAGGATGGCAACATCCGGCTCGTGCTCAAGGAATTCCCCATCCTCGGAGCGGAGTCCGTCGCTGCCGCTCGCTTTGCCATCGCCACCAGACAGGTGGCGGGCGACGCCGCATACAAATCCGTGCACGACGCGCTCATGGCGTATAACGGGACGATGAACGAGACCGGCTTCACCCGCCTTGCCGAGGCGCTGGGGCTGGATGCCGATGCCATCATCGCGGCAATGGACAGCGACGCCGTGACCGGAGTGATCGCCGCCAACCACGCGCTGGGGCGACGCCTGCGCGTGAGCGGCACGCCCACCTTCGTGATGGACGAGCGCATGCTGCGCGGTTTCGTGCCGCAGGACGCGATGCAACAGGTGGCCGACGAACTCCGCGCGGAATAGGCCGTGCGGCACCGGCTGGGCGCGGCAGCGCTGGCGGCCGCGATCTGCGGCCCCGCTGCTGGCGCAGACTACGTCCCGGCGATCTCACGCAGCCCGCTCGGCGAGGCGATCCGCGAGGCGCTGGTCGCCGCACCCTCGCTTCTGGCTGGTGTGGCAGCGACGCCGCGCGCAGTGATCGACCCTTACGCCGGGGCGATCGCCCACGATCTCGCCCTTCTCGGCCGCGCCGCACCACGCCTCTTCGACCCGGACCGGCCCGGGCTCGGGCCCGATGGGGCGCCCACCCGAATCGCCATGTTTACAGCGGCGGATTGCGCGCCCTGTGCAACAGCGCAGGCCGACCTGGCGGCGCTCGCCACGCGCATGGGCTTTCGCGTCGCACTGTTCGACATGGATCGCGACGCGGGTCTCGCGCAAGATCTCGGCCTCGACACCGCCCCGTCCTACGTCCTGCCCGACAAGCTGCTGCGCGGCGCGATGCCGGTGATCGTCCTCGAACGCTACCTGCGCGACTGACCACGGTTCAGCCCCCGATCACCGGCAGGTCCGGCCCCGCCAGCGGCGACAGCGCCCGGGGCGCACCCGCGGTGATCGCGATCACCTCCTCGTGCACCATGATCCGCCCCGGCGCGGTGGCGATCACCGGCTCCAGCGTGATGACCATGCCGGGTGCCAGCACGCGCGCGTCGCCCGCCCGCAGCGACAGCCCCTCGGTCAACTGCATCCCCAGCCCGTGGCCCAGCCGCCCGTCGCCCTCGCCCACGATATCGGCCATCGCGCGCCACACATCGCAGGCCCGCGCGCCGGGCCGCGCCGCTGCAAATCCCGCCTGCGTGGCCTCGATCAGCCTTGCATGCGCGGCGCGCTGCGCCCCGCCCACACATCGGATCGCGAAATTCCGGTCGAAATCACAGAAATAGCCGCCGCACACCGCGCCCGTGTCGAGCATCAGCACATCGCCCGGCCCAAGCGGCCCGGCGCGCGCGGGCGAGATCACGTCGGCATAGCCCTCCGGCCCGGCACCGCCCGCCAGGTAAGGCACCCAGTCCGCCCCTTCCTCCAGCAGCAGCCGCTGGAAATCGCGAAACACCGCGTCGAGCGGCACGCCCGGCCCCGCGATCTCGTCCACCCGGTCAAAGGCGCGCCCCGCCACCGCGCAGGCTTGCGCGATGCGGTCGATCTCGGCCTCCGATTTCACCGCCCGCAGCCCCGCCACGATCCCGCGATCATCGGTGAACTCCAGCCCGCCCGCCGCCTTCAGCCGCGCGAAATCCCCCAGTGGCATCCGCAGGTGGCTCTCCGGCCCCGAGGGCAGGCCCACCGGCCCGCCAACCTCGCGCAGCGCCTCGGCCAGCAGCGGCACGGCGTCGCCCGCCGGCGCGGGCCAGGTGCGGATATCCGCCACCCATGTCCCCGCCATCAGCGCCGCGCCGATCTCAGGGATCACCGCCACCGGGTCGCCCGCGGCGGGGATCACCAGATACCATTCCCGGCTCGGGCTCTCCCAGAACCGGGTGAGAAAACCGCTGAAATAACGGAATTCGGGCTCGGTCGTCAGCAACAAGGCCCCCAGCCCCGCCGCGTCCATGCGCGCCTGCGCCCGCGCCAGCCGCGCGCGATACTCCGACGTGGCGAAGCCGCTCACCCCTCCGCCTCTTCGCTGAGGACGGCCAGCGCCCGCTTGCCCTTCCCCAGCCCCATGGCCCGCAGCGCGGCTACCCCCGCCGCGCCCGACTCCGTCGTCGCAAGGCCGCGGGCGGCCAGCAGAGGCAGAACATCCGCCACCTCCTCCTCGGTCACGGTGACAAAGGCATCGGCATCCCGCGCCAGCCCCTTCAGCGCGATGAGCGACGGTGCCTTGCAATCGAGCCGCCCCATGGCCGAGACCGGCCCCTCGGTCTCGACAGGGCGCCCCGCGCGCACGCTCTCGATCAGCGCGGGGGCGAATGCGGGCTCGACCACCACGATGCGCGGGCCATCCCCCCAGACCGCGCGCAGATGCGCGGCCACCGCCGCCGCCATCCCGCCGACGCCCGCCTGCAATGCGATCACGTCAAACGGCGCATCGGCCTGCGCCGCGATCTCGGTGGCCATGGCAAGGTATCCCTCCATCAGCCGGTGGGGCACGTCCATGTATCCCGGCCAGGAACTGTCGGACAGAAGCGTGCCCGCGCCCGCCCCGGCCGCCGCCTCCGCCGCTGCCATGCTCGCGGCGTAATCCGCGCCCTCGCGCACCACCTCCGCGCCCTTGTCGCGCAAGCGTTCGGCAAAGCTCTCGGGCACCGTCTCGGCAAGGTAGACCACGGCCCGCGCGCCGAAGACGCCCGCGCCCGCCGCCACCGACAGCCCGTGATTGCCCGCGCTCGCGGTGACGTAAGCGCGCCCCTCCAGCGCGCGCGCCATGTCCTGCGCCCCCGTGGCCGACGCATCGCAGGCAATGACATAGGCCGCGCCCAGCGCCTTGAAGCTGCCCAGCCCCATCCGCCCGCGCTCGTCCTTGACCCACAGGTCGGGGCCAAGACCCGCCAGCGGCACCAGCGGCGTCTCCGCCGCCGCCGGACAGCGCGCCAGCAGCCCCTGCACCGCCGCCGCATCGACGCGCGGCCACGGCGCACCCGACAGCACCTCCTCCGGCAGGCCCTGCCCCCGCCAGGGATTCTCCACAATCTCCATGCCACCCTCCCTGCTGCATCCCGACAGGCAAGGCGATCCGTGCCGCAAGGTCAAGCGCCCGGTCTTCTTCTTGGCCCAAATACCCCAGCCCGGCCAGCCAGCGCCCGCGCCCCGGCATGGCCCCTTTTCCCCGGACCTCCAATCGCATAAAGAGACGCGCAAAGCGCCAGCCGAGGGGATCCCACGCCGATGCAAGAGCCCGACATCACGCCCGACCTGATCGCCGCCCACGGCCTCAAACCCGAGGAGTACGAGCGCATCCTCGACATTCTCGGGCGCGCGCCCAATTTCACCGAGCTCGGCATCTTCTCGGCGATGTGGAACGAGCATTGTTCCTACAAGTCCTCCAAGAAGTGGCTGCGCACCCTGCCCACCACCGGTCCGCAGGTGATCTGCGGGCCCGGCGAGAACGCAGGCGTGGTGGATATCGGCGACGGGCAGGCGGTGGTCTTCAAGATGGAGAGCCACAACCACCCTTCGTATATCGAGCCCTACCAGGGTGCGGCCACCGGCGTGGGCGGCATCCTTCGCGACGTGTTCACCATGGGCGCGCGGCCCGTCGCGGCGATGAACAGCCTCAGCTTCGGCGCACCCGACCACCCCAGGACCCGCCAGCTGGTGCACGGCGTGGTCGAGGGCATCGGCGGCTACGGCAACTGCTTTGGCGTGCCCACGGTGGGTGGCGAGGTGCGGTTCGATCCCGCGTATGACGGCAACTGCCTCGTCAACGCCTTCGCCGCCGGGTTGGCCGAGACCGACGCGATCTTCTACTCGGCAGCGAGCGGAGTGGGCATGCCCGTGGTCTATCTCGGGGCCAGGACGGGCCGCGACGGGGTGGGCGGCGCAACCATGGCCAGCGCCGAGTTCGACGAGTCGATCGAGGAAAAACGCCCCACCGTGCAGGTCGGCGACCCGTTCACCGAGAAACGCCTGATGGAGGCCTGCCTCGAGCTCATGGCCACCGGCGCGGTCATCTCGATCCAGGACATGGGGGCCGCCGGGCTCACCTGCTCGGCGGTGGAGATGGGCGACAAGGGCCGTCTCGGCATCCGGCTCGATCTCGACCGCGTGCCGCAGCGCGAAGACGGCATGACCGCCTACGAGATGATGCTGTCGGAAAGCCAGGAGCGCATGCTGATGGTGCTGCGCCCCGAGAAAGAGGCCGAGGCCCGCGCGGTGTTCGAGAAATGGGATCTCGATTTCGCCATCGTCGGCGAGACCATCGCCGAAGACCGCTTCCTCATCCTGCACGGCAACGACACCCGCGCGGACCTGCCGCTCTCGACGCTCGCCTCTTCCGCGCCGGAATACGACCGGCCCCATGCCGAGGCAGAGGCCCCCGCGCCCCTCGATCCCGAGAGCGTGCCGGCGCTCGATCCCGTCGACGGGCTCAGGGCGCTGCTGGGCTCGGTCAATTACTGTTCGCGGCAATGGGTTTATGAACAATACGACACGATGGTGATGGCCGACACGGTGCGCACGCCGGGGCTCGGCGCGGGCGTCATTCGCGTGCACGGCACCGAAAAGCTGCTGGCCTTCACCTCGGACGTCACGCCCCGCTATGTCGCCGCCAATCCCGAGGCGGGCGGCAAGCAGGCCGTGGCCGAGGCGTATCGCAACCTCACCGCCACCGGCGCGCTGCCGCTCGCCAGCACCGACAACCTCAATTTCGGCAACCCTGAAAAGCCCGAGATCATGGGGCAGTTCGTCGGCGCGATCCGCGGTATCGGCGCGGCGGTCGCCGCGCTCGACATGCCGATCGTGTCGGGCAATGTCTCGCTCTACAACGAGACCGACGGCACGGCCATCCTGCCCACACCGACCATCGGCGCGGTGGGTCTGATCCGCGACCCCGAAACCGCGATCCTCGGTCAGGCGCGCGAGGGCCACGTGGCGCTGGTGCTGGGCGAGACGCGCGGGCACCTTGGCCAGTCGGCGATTCTTCGGGAAGTGTTCAACCGCGCCGAGGGCGACTCGCCGCCCGTCGATCTCGGGGCCGAGCGCCGCCACGGCGATTTCATCCGCGACAACCACGCGCTCATCCGTGCCTGCACCGACCTTTCCGATGGCGGCCTCGCGATGGCGGCCTTCGAGATGGCCGAGGCGGCGGGCGTGGGCGTTCAGCTTGACGCGGACGATATGGGCACGCTCTTCGGAGAGGACCAGGGCCGCTACCTGATCGCGTGCAATTTCGACCAAGCCGAGGCGCTGATGATCGCGGCGGGCCGCGCGGGCGTGCCGCTCGCGAGCGTCGGCCGCTTCACCGGCGACACGGTGCGCCTCGGGCGTGCGCAGGCCCCGCTCGGCGAATTGTCCGCGCTCTACCGGGGCGCCTTCGAGGCGGCGTTCGGATAGCCAAGCGCCGCGAATGCCGCTGTTGCCACCGTCCGGCCCCGGCGCGCCGCCGTGCTCCGCCCGCCGCCTCCGGCCGGCCGGGGCCCCGAGACTGCCCGTTGCGACACGCTCCAGGTGTTTGATTTCGCATGTTCCAGCCGCTCAAGGCGGTGTCCCGGTTTTGCGCGCCACGCCCTAATTGCCGAACAGGCTTCGCAGGATGGTCTCGATCGGGTTGCCGCCGCGCGGCGCCGGTGCGCGCGCGCCCGGCAGCGGCTCGGGCTCGGGGTCGCGCGGCGCGGGGCGCTGCATCGGCAGGGGTCTTGGCGGCAGGCTCTCGTGAACCCGGATCATGGTCTCGTGCCATATCTCGGCGGGCAATCCCCCGCCGGTGACACCGGTAAGAGGCGTGTTGTCATCATAGCCCATCCACACGCCCGCCACGTAATCGGCGGTAAAGCCGAGGAACCACGCATCGCGCGCGGCCTGGGTCGTGCCGGTCTTGCCCGCCGCCTCGCGCCCCGGCAGGCGCGCACGCCGGCCGCTGCCCGCCTCGACCACGCGGCTCATCATGTATATCAGGTCACGCGCCGCGCCTTCGCGGATCACCCGCTCGCCGATGCCGGTCTGGCGTGACATCAACGAGTTGTCCTCGCCCATGAGCCGCAGGTCGGTCATGCCGTAGGGCCGCACCGAGGAGCCGCCGTTGAGGATGCCTGCATAGGCGCCGGTCATCTCCAGCAGCGTGCTCTCGGACGCTCCGAGCGCCAGCGCGGGGCCGTCGGCGAGATCGCTCTCGATGCCGAAGTCGCCCGCCACGCGGCGCACCTTGTCGCGGCCCACGCGCTCGGAGACCTTGACCGCCGGTATGTTGAGCGATTGCGCCAGCGCCTCGGTGAGCGTCACCCGGCCCTTGTAGTCGCGGGTATAGTTCTCGGGGCACCAGCGGCCCGAGCCGGGGATATCGAGGCAATAGGGCTCGTCCACCACCACCGTGCCGGGATCGAGGCCAAGCTCGAGCGCGGTGGCATAGACGAAGGGCTTGAAGGCCGAGCCGGTCTGGCGCTTGGCCATGATCGCGCGGTTGAACGCGCCGATGGCGGTGGTGTCGCGCCCGCCCACCATCGCGCGCACCGCCCCGTCCGCCGACATCACCACGATGGCCGCCTGCGCCCTGGAGCCCTCGCGCACCTTCTCGGCGAACACGTTCGTCATCGCCGCCTCGGCGGCGCGCTGGATGCGCGCATCGAGCGTGGTGCGGATGACGACATCCTCGGTGGTGTCGCGGGTCAGGAATTCCGGCCCCGATCCCATCACCCAATCGGCAAAATAGCCGCCCGCCTGCTGCTCTGCCGCCTCGGAAAGCTGCGCGGGGCGGGCGAGCGCCGCCGCGGCGGTCTCGGGGCTGAGGTAGCCCTGCTCGCGCATCAGTCCGATGACGACCGAGGCACGGTTCTGCGAGCGTTCGAGGTTGGCAGTGGGCGCAAGCGTCGAGGGCGCGGTGAGAAGCCCCGCGATCATCGCCGCCTCCGCCGCGTCGAGTTCGGCGGCCGATTTGCCGAAATAGCGCTGCGCCGCCGCCTCGGCCCCGTAGGCCCCGGCCCCCAGATAGGCGCGGTTGAGATAGATGGTGAGGATCTGGTCCTTGGTGTATTTCGCCTCCATCGCCAGCGCGTAGACGGCCTCGCGCAGCTTTCGCCAGATCGAACTGCGGCGGCAGTAGGCGACATATGCGGCCTCGCTGTCCCAGCGCGCCTCGTCGTAGTTCTCGCCAAAGCACAGCAGCTTGGCGGTCTGCTGCGTGATGGTCGAGCCGCCGTGGCCCGAGAGCGGCCCGCGCCCGGCGCTCAGGTTGATGCGGATGGCGCTGGCGATGCCGATGGGATCGACGCCGGGGTGATAGCGAAAGCGGCGGTCCTCGGTGGCGATCACGGCGTCGCGCAGATGCGGGCTCACCGTGTCGGCCGTGACGATGCCGCCGAACTGGTGCCCGCGCCAGGCGAACACCTCTCCCTCACGGTCGAGCAGCGTCACCGAGCCGCGCGCGCGACCGTCGATCAGGGCCTGGTAGGCGGGCAGCGTGGTATAGGTATAGGCGACGGCGAGTGCGGTAACGAGCAGGATCACAACGCCGATACGCCAGCCGATTCCCCAGACCAGCCGCCAGACGAGCCCGAGCACCGCCCGCACGAGACGCACAAGCAGTCCCTGCGGGCGCTTGCGGGCCGTGCGACGCGTACTCTTGCGGGGCCGGCCTGCGCCCCTGCGTACACGTTTCGGTGCCGCGAGAGGCGGTTTGCGTCGTCCTGGTTTTCCCATGCCTGCCCTGCCCGGTCGCGTTTCGTGTTGCGCCTGATCCTAGCGCGGGTGCGCGACGATGTAGAGACCCTGGCCCGCGCCCTCCTTATCATGTTTCTGCGCAAAAAAACGGCATTACAGACATACCGCCCAAATTTTGAACATTCGCGCGGCATCGTGGTGCAGGAAAGGCCCCATTGCCCTTCCCGCACGGGCGCAGAGCGATTTTTCTGCACCTGCAAAGCGCACGGATCACGCGCGCCAACCGAAAGGGGAAGACGTGAAACTCATCATCGCAACGATCAAACCATTCAAGCTCGAGGAGGTCCGCGAGGCGCTCACCGGTATCGGCGTCCGCGGCATGATGGTCACCGAGATCAAGGGCTTCGGCGCGCAGTCGGGGCACACCGAGATCTATCGCGGGGCCGAATACGCCGTGAACTTCGTGCCCAAGATCAAGCTCGAGGTCGCGGTCTCGGCATCCATGGCCGACCAGGTCGTGGACACGATCACCAAGGCCGCGCGCACCGGCAAGATTGGCGACGGCAAGATCTTCGTGCTCGACATTCAACAGGCCCTGCGGGTGCGCACGGGCGAGACCAACGAGGACGCGCTTTGAGAGCGCG
>Ga0102926_1002750_pt1 | contig 10128 bp, 10 predicted proteins | sample SalPonR1_A_D2_MG_FD_78173 | JGI IMG/M metagenome (GOLD analysis project Ga0102926, IMG submission 78173) | Salt pond soil microbial communities from South San Francisco under conditions of wetland restoration - Salt Pond MetaG R1_A_D2_MG | ecosystem: Environmental > Aquatic > Marine > Intertidal...
CCCGTTCTATGCCGGCTCAGGGGAGGTGGAGGGCGACAACCAGCGCGTGGCCTCCGGCATGCAGCATGCCAAAGCCGGCGTGCGCCTAAACGACCTGCACCGCCTCTGAGCCGGCATAGAACGTGTAGATCATTTCGGCGCCGGTCTGCTGCGCCTTGAGAAGCGAGGGGCCCCAGTCCTTGGTTTTACCGAACGGCGTCAGCTCCTCGAGCAGCACTTTGCCGCCGGCGGCTTCGAAACCGTTCTTGAAGCCGGCCAGCATGGCCTGGCCTGCGGCATAGTCAGGCCCGAGGAAGGCGGCGGTCTTGACGCCCTCGTTGGCCCAATAGGCGCCGGTGCCGGCCTGTAATGCGTTGGCGGAGAAAGAGGTGCGCGCCACGTACGGGCTGCAGAACTTGCCGGTCAGCGGGTCCGCGATCGCGAAGCCGGCCACGAACGGCACCTGCTCCTTGTCAGCGACACCGGCAAGGGCGATTCCCACACCAGACGAGATCACCCCACCGAAGATGGTCACATCATCGGACTTGATCAGCTTGTTGGCCTTCTGGACGCCGACCTGTGGCGAGTTTTCCGAATCTTCCCGGATGATTTCGATCTTGTGCCCGGCGACCATTCCATCGCGCTCTTCATAGGCCAGCATCCAGGAGTCTTCGACGTCCTTTGCAAGCTGGGCGAACACACCGCTGAAGTCGGTCAGAAGGCCGACCTTGACAGAGTCTTGTGCAAAGACCGGGGCGCTGGAGACAGCAAGCAGCCCCGCGCCCGCGACAATATTGGTGAATTTATTGAGTAGTTTCATTACATTTCTCCCCTTGCGCATTCGCCTTTTTCAGAGCCTCGCCGGCGCCAGTGATAGGCGCAAGCGGCAAATAGGTATTAAATTGCGCATTTCTACTACACAATTGTTTGCGTGTTCCGTCAAGAAATCTTTTGAGAAAATCCACTCGTGCGGTTCGCGCAATCCTCGCCGTGCTGACGGTTACGCAGCGCCGGGCACACATGTGCGCCCGGGCGTCGGGTCTCACATGCGTGCCTCGGATTTCCGGGTTCAAGGTGAAGCGCTTGTTGGCTTTTTGCCGTCGACCTAATTCGAAGGGCGGCCGCTGCGCCGGACATCTAGAACATTCGCTCGCACCGGGAGTGCCGGTTCGGGTCAGGCCTTATGCGAATTGCCCTGATTTTGGTCGCGTCGCCGCGCGACGCGCTCCGCGTTGTTGATGATGGTCTGGAGGGTCACCGATTGTAGCGTGGCGGCGGTGATCCGATCCACTTCGCCCAGCACGCGGAAAAGCTCGGCGGACACGTCCGTGGGCGCTTCGGTCTCGGTCGTGCGGGGGGTCAGCCAGTCATCCTCGAAGAGGCGAATGATGTCATAGAGCGTGATCTTGCGGGCATCCCCGATGAAGCTGCATCCACCGCCGGCACCGCGCATGGATTCAACGATGCGCGCCCGCGAGAGCGTGCGCAGAACCTTCGCAAGGTGATGCTGTGAAACGCCATAGATATCGGCCAGCTCACTGGCCGGTATCTGCTCATTCGGACGGGATGCCATGTGCAGAACGGCGAGTATCGAGTAGCGGGTTGCCTGCTGTAGCTTCATTTCGCCTCATTCTATCTGCGCGGAACCGTGTGTGGCCCGAGTTCTTTGTCTCGGAAGATCACTCCGATTGCATTTCCAGCTCGATGAAGGGCCCGGCCGACATGCCCTGGAAGCGAAAAAAGGACATCAGGGCATGATCGCTGATATCCAACATGGTTCGAACGGTCGTGATGCCGTTGCTCCGGAAGTGCGAAACGACTGCATCGAAGAGCTGGGTTCCGATGCTTTGACCTCGGAACTCCGGCGCTACGATGATCGTTTCCACCCACCCGCAAGCGGGCGAGCCGAACTCCCAGGTTTTGATTGTGCCAATGGTGAACCCGGCGATCTTGCCGTCAGACTTCGCAACGAGGAAGGTTGAATTAGGCTCGGCGCCCTGCCGCTTGTAGCATTCAAGCCAGAATTCCGGCTTGGCTTCGCCGGACGCGTTGCAATCAATCTTGATGATGGTCTGGAGGTCTTCGTACGATGCCGCGTCGATCACGACGCCTGTGGCGTCGTGCTCCTGTGTAGGCATATCGAGTCTCGATTTTGACAATGACGGCTCCGTTGAAGGCTTTAATTGGCACCTAACACAACCCGGCGAAAAAAGCCTAGCCCTCGCATTGGAAAATTCAAAGCGAAATTTGGTAGGAAATTACGAATTATATCTTTACCCCCTAGGGCGCGGCTGCTACCGTCCCTCAATATGTTGCGATTGCCGGCCTTTGCAGCCAGTAGGTCCTCATAAAACATTCACTAATACGGACAGGGCGCCGGTTTGAGCGATTTGGGATCTTCCGCGGAACTGCACGATAAGCGCACGGCTCTGGATGATTCCGCGCCGACCTCAAGTGAGTCGGTTGGGTATCTGGGCCGACCGATGCAGCGCAAGGAGGATGCCGCGCTGCTCATGGGGGCGGGGCGCTATGCAGACGATATGGCGCGGCCCGCCGGCACGCTTCATGCTGCCATAGTACGCTCGCCGGTCGCGCATGCGATCATCAAGAGCATTGACACCTGCAAGGCGCTGGATCTGCCGGGTGTTCACGCCGTGCTGACCGGGGAAGATATTAAGGAAATCTCGGATCCGTTCCTGACCGTGCTGAAGGAGCCGAAACTTCACCAGTGGAGTCTCGCGGTTGACCGCGTGCGCTTTTGCGGCGAAGCGGTGGCGCTCGTCGTCGCAGACGACCGTTACATTGCCGAAGATGGTGCAGACCTTGTTGATGTCGAATATGACCAGCTGCCGGTTGTGACAGATCCGCTCAAGGCCGCCAACGCCGATGCGCCGGTTCTGCATCCGGAGGCGGACACGAACGAAGTCTCCGTGCGCGAATTCTCCTACGGAGAGCCGGACGAGGCATTTGCCAAAGCCGCGCGCTCGGTCTCCATAGACGTTGAGTATCCGCGCAACAGCTTCACGCCGATGGAATGCTTCGTCGTGGTTGCAGATTACAATCGGGGCGACGAAAGCTTTGATGTTCTTGCCAATTTTCAGGGGCCTTACAGTGTTCACCCCGTGATGGCCAAGTCGCTCAGGGTGCCGGGCAGTAAGCTCCGCCTGCGCGTGCCGGCCGACAGCGGCGGCAGTTTCGGGATCAAGCTCTCGGTCTTTCCATACATCGTCTTGATGGCGCTGGCGTCGCGCCAATGCGGGCGACCGGTGTCCTGGGTTGAGGATCGGCTGGAGCATCTGCAATCCGCCAATTCCTGCCCTCATCGCTTCACCAAGGTCGAGGCTGCGGTCGAGGAGGATGGCCGCGTAACGGCGTTGCGGCTCGATAATCTGGAAGATTACGGCGCCTACCTGCGCGCGCCGATGCCGGGGCCGCTCTATCGCATGCACGGCGCTACGACTGGGGCTTATGACATCCGCAACCTTGCGATTACCAACCGTGTGGTTCTGACCAACAGGATGCCCGCAGCGCTCGTGCGCGGGTTCGGCGGGCCACAACTCTACCTCGCGCTCGAGCGACTCATGCAGCGCATCGCGGTGGAGCTGGATCTCGACCCGCTGGATGTCATCCGCAAGAATCTGATCCCCGCCGGTGCGTTTCCCTATCGCACCGCAGCCGGGGCGCTTTACGATTCCGGAGACTACCAGCGCGCCATTGAAGAGGCGATGGCCGATGGGCATCTGGAAGACCTGCGCAAGCGGCGCGACGTGGCCCGCAAAGAAGGCCGCATCTACGGCATCGGTTTCGCCACGGTGGTCGAGCCGGGTATGTCAAACATGGGCTATCTAAGCACCATCGTCCCCAAAGAGATGCGCGAGCGGCAAGGGCCGAAGAACGGCGCGGTCTCGATGGCGACTGTCAATGTCGACGCGGTCGGAACCGTGTCGGTTACCGCCGATGTTACCGTGCAGGGGCAGGGGCACGCCACGGTGCTCTCTCAGATCGTGGCCGATCAACTCGGCCTTCATCCGGATGCCATCAACGTCAACCTCGAGCTCGACACCCAGAAAGACCCGTGGTCGATCGCGGCAGGCAGCTATTCTTGCCGCTTTTCTCCGGGCACGGCGGTCGCCGCGCATCTGGGCGCGCAGAAGATCCGCCGCAAGGTCGGCCGCCTGGCCGCGCGACTGCTCAACACCTTGCCGGAAGATATCGACTTCGGCGACGGACGGGTGTTCTCAAAGACAAACCCGGATAATGGCATGCCCTTCGAGCGTGTCGCGGGCACCGTTCACTGGTCTCCAGTGCTGGTGCCGGAAGAGGACGAACCCTCGCTGAGCGAAACCGGCGTCTGGTCTCCACAGGAGCTAGAGCCGCCCAACAGCAAGGATGAGATCAACACCTCGCTGACCTATGGTTTCGTCTTCGACGCCTGCGGCATCGAGATCGATCCGGTTTCCATGCAGGTGCGCATCGACCGTTACATTTCGATGCATGACGCGGGCAAGCTACTCAACCCGCTGCTGGCGGAAGGCCAATTGCACGGAGCCTTCGTTCAGGGCCTCGCGAGTGCGCTTTACGAAGAGATCGTCTATGATGATAACGGCGCGCTGCAGACGGGCACCTTCGCGGAATACTTGGTGCCGACGGCCTGCGAGGTGCCGGAAATCGAGTTCATGCATATCGAGACACCGTCGCCCTTCACCCCGCTTGGGGCCAAGGGATTGGCGGAAGGCAACTGCATGAGCACCCCGGTCTGCATCGCCAACGCGGTCGCCGACGCTCTTTCGGTCAAGGACGTGCCGCTCCCCATCACGCCGGAATGGCTGAACACGACGATCGAGGGCGAGGAGCCTGCGCCCCCCGAGGGCTTGGAACAGCCGCAGCCCAAAGAGTCCGAAGAGCCTGTCTCTGGTTCGGGCATCAGCGGAGATGGCAACGTTCTCGTCAAGGCCGATCCCGCCGCGATCTGGCGCAGCTTGCTCGACCCGCAAAGCCTCAAGAAGATCATTCCCGGCTGTCATTCGGTCGAGGCGGTCACGCCGGAGCATTTCAAGGCCGAGGTCTCGCTCGGCGTGGGCCCCATCAAGGGGCGCTTCACGGCGGATGTGAAGCTGAGCGATCTCGAGCCCGAGCGCTCGGCGCGGCTGTCGGGCACGCTCTCCGGGCCGCTGGGCAAGGCCAACGGCTCCGGCCGTGTGAACCTGACGCCGCAGGACGACGGCACGCTCATTTCCTACACCTACGCTGTGGACGTCGCTGGCAAGGTTGCTTCCGTCGGTGGCCGCATGATCAAGCGTGCCGCCCAAATGGTGATCAGCCAGTTCTTCGAGCGCCTGTCACGTATCGCTGCAGGCGACACGCCTAAGGCTCCAGAGGGCAACTCAAAGGCCAAGCCGAAGGGCTTCATGGCCTTTCTGCGCAGGCTCTTCGGAGGTGCGCAATGAAGCCGGCCCCATTCACGTATATGCGCCCCGAAAACCTCGACGAGACGGTCGCAACGCTAAGTCAACACGGGGCCGACGCGCGCCTTCTGGCGGGCGGGCAGTCGCTTATGGCGATGCTCAACCTGCGGCTTGTGGAGCCGAGCGTTATCGTCGATATCTCGCGCATGCCCGAGCTGAACGCGATTAAACTCCGCAAGGGCATGATCGAAATCGGCGCCTCTGTCACGCAAAGTGAACTCCTGGCATGGCCAGAACTCGAGGCGCAGGCGCCTTTCATATCCAAGGCTCTGCCGTGGGTCGGGCACTTCCAGACGCGCAACCGCGGAACGATCTGCGGATCGCTCGCCCATGCCGACCCGAGTTCGGAATTACCGCTCGCGCTCGCGTTGCTCGAAGGCGAGGTGGTGCTGCGCTCGACCTCTGGCACGCGCGTGCTTAAGGCGCAGGAGTTCCAATCCGGCATGTTGCAAACGGCGCGTGCCGATGACGAGATCATTACCGCCGTGCGCTTTCCCGCCGGTGCCGGAGCGCGGGGCACGGCGTTCCGCGAGGTGGCCCGCCGGCATGGAGATTTCGCCATCGTGGCCGTGGGCGTCATAGCACGCGATGACGGCACGCTGCGTATCGGGATCGGCGGCGTCGCTGACACGCCGCAATGCATAGAGATGAATGCCGACGCTGGACCGGACGAAGTAAAGGACAGGATCGAGCACCTCGCTTGGCAGCTTGGCGGCTTTGACGACATTCACGCCAGCGCCCGCTTCCGCCGCGATCTCGTTCGTCGGCTGGCGCCAGCGCTGATCGAGGAGGTGCGCGCATGCGCGGTGTGACCAGCGAAGACCCCGTTCCCGTCACCATCGAACTCAACGGACGCCGCAGGAGTGGCCGGGCCACCGCTCGTACCCTGCTGACGGATTTCCTTCGCAGCGAATTGGGCGCGACTGGCACGCATGTCGGATGCGAGCACGGCGTGTGCGGGGCATGCACGGTGCGAATAGACGGCGTTGCACAGCGCGGCTGCCTGACGCTGGCCATTCAGGCCGATGGCCGCAAGGTGGATACAGTGGAAGGGCTCAGCGACCGGAAGGACGCGCTGACAGTCCTGCAACAAGCATTGCACCGCAACCATGCGCTGCAATGCGGCTACTGCACGCCCGGTATCCTGATGTCATTTTCGGATTTTTTAGCGCGCAATCCGAACCCAGGCGAGCAGGAGATACGCGAGGTTCTGGGTGGCCATATCTGTCGCTGCACGGGCTATGCCGGGTTGATGAAGGCGCTCATGGAAGCAGCCGCCGAAATGCGCGGCGAACCACCGCAAAAATCTGACAGCGAATTGGCGACATGACAATGACAGTTCCTGCAACAGATCCGAAGGGCCATCCCGAGCCTGTCGAGGTCGCACCGGGGGTCTTCCGCGTCACCGTGCCTGTGCCCTTCCGCAGCCTGCGCGAGGTCAACCTTTGGCTTCTGGCCGATGGTGACGGCTTTACCATGATAGATTGCGGCTGGGGCGACGATGAAACCATCGAACTTCTGGAATCCGCATGGAATTCGGTGCTTGGTGGCAAGCCGGTCACGCGTCTCATCATCACGCATTTCCACCCCGACCATGCAGGCAACTGCCGCTACATCGGGGAGCGATGGGGGCTCAGGCCGCAGATGACCCAGCTTGAGTGGATGGCGGCCAATGCAGCGCTCAAATCCCTCTACAGCGACGATTTTGATCTGAGAGGCCGGTTCTGGGCGCAGAATGGCGCGAGCGAAGAGCTGATCGATCTATACCGCAGGGAAACCGTTCTCTACAACACCGGCGTGCGGCTGACGGGCGCCTTTGACCGCCTGACCGCGGGCGACACGCTCACGATCGGCGGGCGCGATTGGCGCGTAATGACGGGACAGGGCCATTCTCCCGATGCGGCGATGCTCTACTGCGCCGAGGATGATATCCTGATCGCGGGCGACCAGGTTCTGCCCAAGATCACCACCAATGTCAGCGTCTGGCCTTGGGAGCCGCTCGCCGACCCGTTGAAGGAATTCCTCGATACGCTGGATCGCCTTGACAAGGTACTCACCACAAAAACGTTCGTGCTGCCCTCTCACCGTGAACCATTTCACGATGCGCTGTCGCGCATTGCTGAGTTGAAAGAACACCACGCCGAAAGGCTGGAGCTGGTGAAGGAACTTCTACCGGAGGGGGAAACACGAACCGCCGCCGCGCTGCTTGCGCCACTTTTCTCGCGCAAGCTGGATGGTCACCAGGTGAACTTCGCCATGGGCGAGGCTCTGGCCCACCTCAATCGACTTTTGCATGAAGGCGATCTTGAGCGCAGCGAGGGCAATGACGGCATCATTCGCTTTTCGAAAATCACGCCCCAACGGTGAAATACCGGGCCATCAAGGAGGAACATCATGTCCAACACCCCGAACCGAGAGCTTATTACAATCGACGGCAAGAACGTTGTCCTGCAGCGTGACACGTCGCCGATGATCAATGGCGGAATTTTGGAGTTCGCTGAAGCGCTACGCCTGTTCAATATCTTCGATGAAAAATTCCAACCGTCTAACTTTGGTTTGGCCGACGGCAAGCCATTGCGCATGTACGATGGCAAGACCGTTAAGATCGATCTGTCGAAGCGGAGCAAGGAAGATATGGGTTTCTGGCACCGGAATGCCGACGCGCACGAGATTATCTTCTGCGTCAAGGGCGCCCTGCGATGGGAGACCGAGATGGGCGAACGCATCGTGAGGCCCGGTGACATGCTGCTGATCCCGCGCGGGATCGCGCACCGCTCAGCGCTTTGTGACGAGTCCGACGACGAGAACGTTCTGGTGGAGCTCAAGATCTCCGAAGAAATTAAGTATGTCGCTGAAGGCGACTGATCGGGTCCGGCGAAAATAATGACAAACATGCAGATCAAATCGAATGGGACGACGTTCAACTGCGTCGTGGAAGGACCGGCGGGCGCACCGTGGATCACGCTGTCGCATGCGCTCGCCAACAATCTCACCTTGTGGGATGAGATCGCGGCCGGGCTTTCGGATCGTTACCGTGTGCTGCGCTATGACCAGCGCGGCCATGGCGCGAGTGAGGCTGTGCCGGGGCCCTATTCCTTCCCGATGCTGATTGATGACGTGCTGGGTATCTGGGATCATCTTGGTGTCGAGAAGAGCCACTGGATCGGCTTGTCGATAGGCGGGATGATCGGCTATGGACTTGGCATTCATCATCCCGAGCGCCTGCACACGATCATCGCCTGCGATTCCCGGCCAGACGCGCCACCGGACTATGCCGCCTATTTTCAATCCCGCATCGATAAGGCACGCGACAAGGGGATGGAAGGCGTCGTGGAATCGACGATAGAACGCTGGTTCACGCCCGAGACCCTGGCCGAGAACCCACCGGTGCTTGACCGGGTGCGGCAGATGATCAGAACGACCAACCCTGTCGGTCACGAAGGGTGCTGTGAGGCGCTCAAGACGCTTGCCTACGGGCCGGATCTGCACAAGATCCCCGTGCCGGTGTTGTTCATCGGAGGGGAAAAGGACAAGGGCGCACCGCCCGAGACGCTCGCAGAAGGCGCGCAGAAGGTGCAGCAAGGCAAGCATGTGGTTATTTCGGCGGCGGGCCACATCAGTGCTTTGGAAAACCCGCCCGAAGTCATGAATGCGCTCGAATCCTGGCTGTCATGCAATCCATAACAGCCAGGGGGAGCGGTTCAAGTTCCCTTGAACATCGGCTTTCGCTTCTCGAAGAACGATTCAACACCTTCGCGGAAATCGTCGGAGGAGCGAAGCCGGCCATATGCGCCGCCCTCGATTTCGATGGCACCCTCGACGCTGAGGTTCTGGCTGGTGTTAAGGACTCGCTTGATCGTGCGCTGGGCCAGTGGCGAGAAGCTGACAAGTTCCCTCACCAGATTATCCGTCGCGGTTTCGAGATCGGCATTGTCAACACATTCCGTGACGAAGCCCCAGGTCTCGCCCTGTTTTCCGCTGATGCGGCGAGAGCGCATGACGATGTCCTTGGTGCGCGAAATGCCAACCATGTTGAGAAGCCGTGCGGAACCGCCGGAGCCGGGGATCATTCCAATGCGCATCTCCGGGAGCGCATACAGCGCGGTCTCCGAGGCGATGCGAAAATCGCAAGCCAGCGAAATCTCGAACCCGACGCCAAAGCAGTAGCCGCGGACCGCGCTAATCACCGGTTTTCGCGCCCGTTCGACGGCGGCCACATTGTCAGCGAGTTCGGCCACAGCTTCGGGCGTGGCATCGAGAAATGCCCGGATATCGCCGCCGCTGGAAAAATTCTCCCCCTCCGACCGCAGAACGATGACCCGAATACGGTCATCATCGTCCAGCGCTTCCACCGCTTTGCGGATTTCGTTTCGCTGGTTCATCGTGATGACATTCAGCGGCGGGCGGTTCAGGATGATATCGCCGCGCGCTTCCCTGATCTCGACGCGGAACCCGTCATTTTCCGTCGTCTCGATGGGCGTGTCTGTATGTCCCATGCTCATGTCCGTTTCTCCTTGTCTGAACTGCGCTGTGTAAGACCGGGCATGTCGCGCTCATGCTTGCCGGTGCGACGTGGTGTCGAGGTTTTCAGGGAAGCCGGCGGCCATCATGCTGTTGTGGTCAATCGCGCGTATCAAAGGCGCAATCACTTCGGCAGCGTGCGGCGATCCCGCGATAGGTGCGA